>Ga0075163_10003039_pt1 | contig 22605 bp, 24 predicted proteins | sample JI1023141ADNA_FD_71478 | JGI IMG/M metagenome (GOLD analysis project Ga0075163, IMG submission 71478) | Wastewater effluent complex algal communities from Wisconsin, to seasonally profile nutrient transformation and Carbon sequestration -... | ecosystem: Engineered > WWTP > Effluent > Algae... | reverse complement strand
CTCCCTTGGGCACCCGCTTTTCCACGATCGCATCAATGGTTTCTTTTTTCGAAACAGTCAGGATCGCTTCAGCAACTGCTTTGCGAAGGCTATTTGACTTATGTGTGATGTTTACCATGATTATTTATTTACTTTCCATTGGGTAGACTGATCGGGAAATATCTCCCTGCCCCAGATGGGCAACTCAGCTTTCACTCTTTCTACGGTTTCATTGCAGGCTTCCATGGCTGCTTGCCGGTGTGCAGATGAAGTAAATACAAACAGGCAAACCTCCCCTGCAGCAATGGTCCCCAGGCTGTGGTATACATGCATGCAGGTCAATGAATATTTAGCAATAACTTCTTCCCGTACCTGATGCATTTTATCCAGCGCCATTTCTTCATAGGACGTGTATTCAATGGCCACGACCGGCTTATCATCTATCTTGTCGGCCCTTACCTGCCCAAGGAAAATTGCATGGGCACCAATATCCGTTTTCGACTGATGTTGTTGTATGCTGTTGGCTATGAAAGCCGGTGAAATGGGGCCTTCAATAAATATATTTTTTACTTTTCGTTCAGTCATAATTGTTAAGTCGATGCTATCAATACAATTAAAAGGTCAATATTCAAATACAAGCAAAGATGGTTTTAAAACGTTTTGTACTATACATAATTTAAATACATTACTAAGGCTTTCAAACTCTTTTAAATTTCCTTTTATTTATTTCTCCAGGCATCAGCAAAGGTTATCCCCCGGAATAAGGAGGCAGCAACGCTACGATACTTTCATCAGACAGGCTGGTCTTTCCCCGGATGATCTCTTTATTCACCGCCATAACATAGTTCAGTTTTGACAGCCCTGGAAATATTTCTTCCAGCTTTTCCTTTAAATCATCGGTATCCTTCATATCCTGAAAACTAAGTTCCTGTTTTATCAGGCTGCGCAACTGGCCAAAAGCTACTACATGTATCCTCATCACGAATCTTTAAGGCATAAAAGTAATGAACCCAGCTGAATTATGACAGATCGTAAACTGTGGGGCTAATATTATTTATCTTTATCAAAAGCTTTTATATGGCCAAAAATTCATCACAGCTGCTACCCCATCACGAGGCATTCATTGAAAAACAACACTTGTTTTTTGTCAGTACAGCGCCCCTAAAGGCTGATGGCCATGTGAATCTGTCGCCGAAGGGACTGGATAGCTTCCGGGTACTGTCACCTACCCGTGTGGGTTATATGGACATCGTCGGCAGTGGAAATGAAACCTCCGCTCATCTACTCGAGAATGGGCGCATCACATTTATGTTTTGCGCTTTTGATGGACCACCTAATATTTTACGCCTGTATGGAAAGGGATTTGCCGTGTTGCCAGGTGATGAATCCTGGAATGAACTTTCTGCTCATTTTACCATACTACCAGCCACCCGGCAGATCATCGTGGCCGATATTTATGAAGTACAAACGTCCTGCGGCTATGGTGTACCGTATTATGCGTATACGGGTGAACGTGACCATGCTTTTAAATGGGCAGATAATAAAGGCGAAGAAGGGCTCAAAAAATACCAGGAAGAGAATAACCTGCAGAGTAAGGATGGATTGCCTACTGCGATGTCGGCTAAATAATTTTAAAGAGTTGTACTATTGATTAATCTAAAACAAGACTATTTCTTTGAAATTCATTTCTGTCACTTTTTGCTTCTCCCCAGAGTTCCGCTGCGCTCGTCGGGGCAAGCAAAAAAGTACTCCCGAAATCGCTTCGCTCATCGGGACGTTTCGCAAAAAAAGAGCCCCGAAAAAATTACTCCCTTTTTCGGGATGGAGCCCTGATTAAGCTTTTGTACTACTGTAAACTCAAATTCAGTTCCCTGATCAGTTAGCGTATAAAAATTTAATACACTTTTAATTGTACAAGATATTTTGTAATTGCATTCAAAGCAATTCACTACATGAAGCATAAAGCAGACGTAGCTCTCATTAAAATTTTACAGTACTCTACATTAGAATTTAATCCCATACTTATTATAGTTAAGAAATAGCAAATCTCTTTTATCAGTACTTCAGGTTAATCATTGTCATCAGGCATGGGTAAACAGCAGCTTCCAGGAAGCCATGGCAAGTACAATGGCCAGCAGGTATTTTAGTACCACCTGGTTGAATCGCATGGCGCCCACATATGCTCCGAGAATACCACCCACCAATGCGATCACTACATAGAGTAACATGTCCTGGCTAAACTTAATACCGTGGGCTAATTGTCCTGCCAACCCGGAGATTGAATTCACAAAAATGAATAGCGCACTTACTGCGGCCGCTTTTTTCATGTCGGCCCATTTCAACATTAACAATACAGGCGATAATATAATACCTCCACCAATGCCGATCATACCCGACAATAAACCTATGACCGCACCGATCATCAAAGAAGGAACCTTTTGTGCAGGTTTTGTTTCTATTGACATTGCGCCGGAGAAAAACAGGAAACGTATAACAGGTATGATCAATATTATCCCTAATATTTTTTTATAGAGATCAGCATCAATGCTGATCAGTCCTCCGAGAAATGCCATGGGGACCGATGCCAATGCAAATGGCCAGAACAGCGACCAATTAAAATGCTTACCCCGGCAGAATTGTATAAAAGCAATGAGAGAGACAAAAAGATTAAGGAGTAAGGCTGTAGGTTTCATCACGTCGGGCGTAATGCTGAATAGCGCCATCAGGGCCAGGTAACCACTGGCGCCGCCATGCCCCACAGATGCATACAGGAATGCAACAAGGAACAATAAAATGTAAAATAAAATGACGTATTCGATGACCATATCAGAGAGGTAATAAATGTATTTCTATCATCTGACCTTTGCGGCAAGCTTCCATCTCCGGCTCCATAACTACAAGGCAATTTGCCCGGGCAAATGAACGCATTTTATAGGATTCCTGTGCTTCCAAAATTTCCACGGAGCTCCCATCATAATACCCTTTCAGGAATTGGGTCAATCGATTGGCCTTATGAAAGTCGTGTGATATAGTAGCTTGCTTTATTTCCAAACTGCGTGTATGCATGGTCATGATACTAATGGCTTCCAGCACATATTCATAAAAACATGTCAGTACAGATGACGGATTTCCCGGGAGGCCAAATACCCATTTATCTGCATGCTTACCGGCATACAATGGCTTGCCAGGTCGTTGAAGTATACCATGGAAAATAGCTTCTACTCCACAACGTTCCGCAGCTTTAACTACAAAATCATAATCACCCACACTAACCCCACCGGTTAATAGCACCAGGTTTGAATGCATTAGCGCTTTTTGTAAACAATTTATGAGTTCTTCAAGGTCATCACCTGCCTCATGTACCTGAACAGAACCTGCATGCAGTGATTTCAAAGCAGCCATCAAGGCAAAAGAATTGGATTCAAATACTTTTCCATAAATCGGGGCAGTGCCGGGTTTTTGCAATTCATTCCCGGTAATGATAATGGATATCGTTGGTTCGGGAAATATTTTCACCTGGCTGATGCCCAGCCCGGCCAGGAAACCAATAGCTCCTGCTGATAATAAAGTATTGGCCTTTACAGCCAGTGCTGCTTTTTGTATTTCGGTACCGGGTAAACGAACATTTGCGCCTTGGGTGAATTTATCATCTAAGATGGACAGTATCCCATTTTCAACCGATGTTTTTTCCTGCATTACAACGGTATCGGCTCCTTCGGGTAAGGGCGCTCCTGTAAATATGCGCATAGCCGTTCCGGCTGGTAAGGCTGTAGGATGAGTGGCTCCTGCAGCCATTTCACCTGAAATGGATAGGATTGAATGTTTAATCCAATCGTTGTACCTAAATGCATATCCATCCATGGATGATTGGGCAAATGCAGGTATGTCAAAGTTCGAAAACAGGTCTTCTGCCAATATCTTCCCGGCTGCATCTATTAAAGGTACACTAACCGGTAAGAGAGGAATCGTATGCTCCCTGATCAGTTCTTTAGCCTGTTTAACCGAAATCAAATCCTTGTTCATTTAACTTTTCGCTTTAGTATTCTCCTTACTCACTTTTTGCTTTTCACTTTTAACTTTTAACTTCTCCGTATTCACCTCTCCATTTTTACTCCTCCCCCTTATCCCCCAATCGTAATCATACTCCTATTATGTATAGCCTTAGCCTCGATCTGCTGAAAATCAGGCGGAAATTGTCCACCGAGGCTGGCTGCCTTCTGTAGGATATTCTGATGAATCAATGGCAAAACGGGTTGACCACTACGCCATGCCGTTAGCAGGTCGGTTTCCTGTTCAGAAAAAAGGCAGTTCTTCAGCTTACCATCGGCAGTTAATCGCAATCGGTTGCAATCGCCGCAAAAATTAGCACTCATGGTGGTGATCATGGCAAAGGTTCCGGCATGACCGGGCACCTGGAATTTTTTAGCAGTATCATGTTTTTCATCTTCGAGGCGGGTGTAATCAAATGATTCACCGATGAGGCTTAGCATCTCTGCCATGGTAATTACTTTGTCGCTTTTCCAGTGATTGCCATCAAAAGGCATGAATTCGATAAAACGTACATGAATGGGACTATCTTTCGTCCAGGCTACAAAATCGAGGATCTCTTTATCATTGATCCCTTTCATCACCACTACGTTAAGTTTTACATGAAAGTTTTTATCGAGCAGCAATTGAATATTGTTCATTACTGTTTGAAACTGGTTGCGGCGTGTAAGCAACAGGAAGGTATCTGGCTGCAGGGTATCTAAACTGATGTTGAGGGATTGTATACGTGCCTGTTGAAGAACATCTATAAATTCATGCAGGCGGGTGCCATTGGTCGTTAGCGTTAGTTTCACCGGCAATTCAGATAAGGCCAGGATGATCTCGGCTGCATCTTTTCTTACGAGTGGTTCTCCGCCCGTGAGCCTGATCTTATCAACACCCTGTTCGACAAAAATTTTTGCCAGTTCATAGATCTCTTCCGGTTGCATGAGCTTTGAAGCGGGCGTAAACAGGTAATCTTCTTCAGGCATGCAATAAAAACAGCGGAGGTTGCAGTTATCGGTTAGCGATATACGCAGGTAATTGTGTATGCGGTTATGTGTATCAACGATCATGTTATATTCAATTTCACGGAGCTCGTTTTAAAAGCTGCCTGCCTGTTTTCATTAATGTCTGCATTGTCTGTGCATAAAGATATTATACATGGGTTGAATGGGGATTGTTTTTACAGGAATATATTCAGAATCGGATTTATTTATAAACGGATGACGCTGATGATGCGGATGACCACGGATAAGGCTTTTTAGAACAAAACCATAAACAATAAACTGATAATTGATACACGGATTGGACGGATGACGCGGATTTGCTTATTAGAACATAACCAAAAACAATAAACAGATAATTAATACTCGGATGATGCAGATGACCACGGTTAATGCTCATTAGAACAAAACGAGAAACCAGAATCGAGAAACGGGTTATACCAGAAACGAGAAACGGGTTATACCAGAAACAAGAAACGGATTTATTTAATGCACGGATGACGCTGATGACGCGGATGACCACGGATAAGCTTATTAGAACATAACGAGAAACGAGAAACAAGAAACGGGTTATATCAGAAACGGGTTATTTATAATTTAACCAGTTTAGTCATAACCCTTGTCTTTCCCTGAATGGTTTGCAGCAGGTAGGTTCCCGGCCTGAGTCCATCCCCTGCCCTGAAAGATCGTCCTGGCATTGGTTGCATCGTTTTCAATATTCTACCACTAATGTCCATCAGTTGGCAGGTTACGGGCACTTTACTACCCGAGTTTATGTTGATATTGAAAAAGGCTGTTGTTGGATTGGGTGAAACTTCAACCTGCAGATTACTGGTGAAGAGTATCGCTTCTTTTTTATGATCTTCATTCCCTTCCCTTGGCAATGAACCGGCGCATGGCCTCAGGTTAACCGTTATATTCCTGGGGCCACTGATGGCACAACCATTCACCCCTGAAACAAAGATGCCTCCCAGGTTGGCGGTTGGAGGAAAGGACAAGGTATACTCTAAAGTTCCTTGTCCGCTTACTACGTTTACCCCTTCCTGTGAAAAATAATGATCCCATAGTACAGCGCCGGCATTGGATGGCAATTCATCAACGGAAAAACGGATGATCCTATCGGGACAAGCCTGAATGATAGTGGTAGTGATGTTACCAGGTTTATTCGGATTGATGCGGGAGAGTTTGAAAATACGTGGCGTAGAGCTGTTGCCACAATTGTTGCTGCCCGACACACTAATATTCCCCGAAACATAGGATGCACTAAAGCTTACATCTATATAATCAGTGGTATCCGTTGAACCATGAAATATGATATTACTGCCTGTTGGAACCGACCAGTTATAAGCATTCAGATCTGCTCTTTTCTGTACACTATACCTGGCAAGGATGCCCGAAGGATTTACAATGGATGGCATGAATACACAGGCATTTGAAATGCCCGTTACCAATCCGGGCGTAGCAGGAGATACACGCTTTACCGTGATACTCCTGGCTGTACTGGTGCCACAATTGTTGATCGATCGTACGCTGATAATGCTGGTTACAAAATTAGTGGCAAAGGTTACTTTGATGCTGGTGCCATTGTTCTCCGTAATGGTTACACCAGCGGGTACAGTCCACTGGTAGCCTGAAGCTGCGGCAACCGGTGCAATGCTGTACTGGGCTTCGATGGAGTTGCCCAGGTACGGACAAACATCATCCGGACCCGTGATCAATTGCGGGATTGCGGGTGCCGAGGCAGCCAGGTATAAGATCGCAAACACACTGGTGCCACATGGCGCCACTGCTTTTACCCGGAGCTGTTTATTGGCCCCGGCCGTAAATCCGCTCCCAATGGTTACCGTTATGCTGTTGGTTCCCTGGCCAGATAACAGGTTTACTGTTGGTGGAATGGTCCACTGATAACTGGTGGCGCCTGGTACTGCTGCTGCTGTATAGGTAAGTACATCGGCCGTTCCTTCATAGGCACATACATTCACCGGACCTGAAATAGATTCCGGTGCAGCCGGGCCACTTAGGTTCTGCGTAGTCGTTATACTTGCCTGGGCCGTACAGCCATTGGCCGATGTAACGATCACCTGGTAGGTGCCTGCAGCTGTGATGGATGCATTGGCATTGTTACCCAGGCTGTTACTCCATTGATAAGCAGTACCGCCGGTAGCCGTTACGCTGATGGCCGTTAGATTGCAATTGAGCTGGGTGGTACCACTGTTATTGATGATGCCTGCAACAGGAGTTGTTTTTACCGTAAGCTGCAGAAACGCAGTTGAATCACAACCCGCCGCATTTGTAAATGATTTGGAATAGGTACCTGATTGTGTATAGGCCACGTTATTCCAGGTATAGGGCAGATCGGCCTCGCAAACACTAACCGTAGCGGCGCTCAATGTTGCCTGGTTAACGGTGAATGTGATGGCATTGCTGGTAGCCGTTGGCGTTGTTAAACATTGAATGCTGCTGCTGAGTACACAGGTGATCACATCGCCGTTCACCAGGGCATTATTCGAATACTGGTTACTGTTAGTACCTACGTTTACACCGTTCTTTCTCCATTGATAAAAGGGGTTATCTCCTCCATTGACAGGGGTAGCCGTGAATGACACAGGTGTACCTGCGCAGATCGTATTGGCAGTATTGGCTACAATGCTCACCGATTGTACCGCTGAAGTAACTGCATCCATGATGATACTGCCGCAAGGACCTGTTACTGCGCATCCTCCTTCACCCCTCACATAATAGGTTGTACCCTCGGTAAGGGAAAGGTTCACACTGGTTCCGGTACCTACCGGAGTACCGCCACAGGTACCTGCATACCAAACCCAGTTGGCAGCTCCATTCAAAGAGCCCTGGCTTATGCTTAGGGTAAAGGGCAGTATTGTACAAACCGATGTATTGATGGTGCTGATGACCGGTTGGGATGCAATGCTGCATGGCGCCGTAACTTCCACCAGTTTGCCATAATTGCTGCCATAACCACTGGCGTTTGTAAGTAATTTTTTTACAATATAGTTATTGGTTAAATAATCATATTCAAAAACAAGTCCTTTATCAAGGGTTCCCCCATTCCCAATCACCCCATACATTTTTCCGTTCGATGCCAGCATCATGGAACCTGAAGGAAATCTACCGTTTGGTCCGTTGAAGTCTATCTTCTTTGTGCATATATTGTTCAACGGATCATATTCAAACAGGGTTCCAAGGTCGGAAGAACCTCCCGCCTGGGCGAGGCCATACATCTTTCCATTTGGGGCAAGCTGCAGTGTAGTATTACTCCTTGAACCTGTAGTTGCATTCATATCGATCTTCTTCGTGTATACGTTATTGATATAGTCATATTCATACAACACACCCCTTCCGCTGCCACCTTCCGAAGTGGTACCGTATAGTTTTCCATTGTATTCTACCATGGCGCCAAACGGGGAAGTGCCATTGGCCAGGGATAGGTCAATTTTCTTTGTGTAGGTATTGGTTGCATAATCGTATTCAAAAATAACGCTGCCGGAATTGCTGGTATTTACATCAAAATGAATTCCTCCGGTAATGCAGGTGCCATAAAATTTTCCATTGGCGGCCTTTACCATTGCACCGATCGGGTTTATTCCATTGAGGGTGTCCACCAGGTCGAGCTTAAGGGTTAATACATTTGCATTGTAGTCATATTCTAAAATACTGCCGGTTCCGTTATTGCCCCCATACGTAACTGCTGCGATCAATTTTCCCGGCGTTGCTTCTACAAAGGAGCCGTTAAATACGAGCCCGATTTCATTGCCCAGGTCGATCTTTTTAGTATAACCATTCACCTGCACATCGTATTCATAGATCACGCCTTTTCCAAATATGCCTCCCCAGGAAGTGGCTCCGAATAATTTTCCGTTCGAAGCCTGTACGAGTCCGCCATTAGGGTAAGCACCTTCATCAAAATGCCCGATATGGGCCTTGATCGCATATTGGCTGGCATTGACATCGAATTCGAATACCACCCCGCTGTGTGACAATCCACCCTGGCTCGTCACCGCATACAGCTTACCGTTAGTAGCCTGCATCAATGGGCCCAATGGTTCATAACCCAGGGAATCAGAGAAGTTTATTTTTTGTGTAAACGTATTGCCGATGGCGTCATATTCAAACAAAACACCTTTTCCATTCACACCTCCTTTGGAAGTAAGGCCGTAATATTTTCCGCTGGGTGCTTTAAACAATTCGCTTAAAGGTTCGGAACCGATAACAGGATCCAGGTCGATCTTTTTTGTAAAGGCACTGCTGGTGAAATTGTAAGAAAAGATCACACCGGCATCACTGTTTCCACCCCGGTTCGTCATTCCATATAGCACGCCACCGGCGCCTTCCACCAGGCTGCCATATGGCGTAGCACCGGTTGCCTGGGTGAAATCTATTTTCTTGCTGTATGTATTGGCAGCATAATCATATTCAAAAAGTACACCCCTGAAGGAAGTACCTCCAGCTGCGGCCAGTCCGTAATATTTTCCATTGGATGCCAGCAGCAGGTTGGCCGATGGCCTTATGCCTGATGCCTGTACAAAATCGATTTTTTTCGTGTATACGTTGCTGTTGTAGTCATATTCGATCAATGCGCCGGTTCCCCCGCTGCCCCCGCCCCAGGTAAGGGCCAGTAAGTTTCCGTTGGGAGCTTGTATGAACGTTCCCAGCGGTCGGCTGCCATTGGCCGTGGTCATATCTATCTTCTTAATAAACCGGTTGCTGTTGTAATCGTATTCAAAGATGATGCCCTGGTCTGTGGCGCCTCCTCTTTCCGTCATGCCATAGAGTTTACCATTGGAAGCCTTGAACAACCCTCCACCTGGTTCGGCACCGTTACTACCGGTAAAGCTTAGTCGCGTGATATAGGTATTGGTTGCTGCATTATATTCAAATAGTACACCCCGGCTATCCTGTCCTCCATATTTTGTCATTCCGAAAAAACGGCCATTGCTCACCTCCACCATTTTTACATCGTGGGCGGCAAATCCACCATTGCCCTGGAAGTTACGTTGGTTTGAAAAATCTGTTTCGCCGGGAACCATATTAAAAATACTTCCATATTGCTCACCTCCCCTGTAAGTAACACCTGCCAGTTTTGTTTGAGCAGTTGCCGTAAGTTGGAAGATATTTAATAGCAGTAAAATGTTAATTGGCAGGATCAAGGAACCCTGTTTAATTTTTCTCAATAAAAAGTACATGGTTAAGGTATTGAAGAATGGAACCAATAACACTGTTGCGTTTTAGCACAATTAAATATACATCATTTTCATATGCGGGAAGTTCCTAAAAACAAAAAACTCCCGGATGGGAGTCGAAGATTTTACAAGGAACTAATGATCTATCTGTTTATACTTCCTTACCTGACTGTTCAATAATTTCATCCATGCTGATTCCATTATGGCTTTCTTCATAAATGCACTCTCCATTCCTGATCAACAATACCTGCGGTGATTCGTGCTTCACATGGAAGCGTTCCTCGATCTGTTTGGAAATACTTCTGAATTTGATAAGATCAAGGTAATAAAACTCCACCAAAGAAGGCGCTTCACTTCTTTCGAGACGGTTCTTTGCCATACTGCTGATAGAACAACGGGTACTGTGCTTGAAGATCAATTGATGTTTCTGCGCCGAACGGTTGATGATATCCTCAATGGTTTTGTCCTGGGTTATTTCATTCCAGTTCATCAGGAATTAGCCTGTTGGGTAGTTGTTGTACTTTTTGCAACAGAAGGACAGCCTAATTTTCTGCTTCCGCCACAACCTGTTAATAATGCAATCGCAACGATAACCAGCGCACCGGTTAAAAATATTCTTCTCATTCTTTGGGTTTTTATGTTTTGCAAAGATAATATATGAACGGTAAACGAAAAATTGCCAATAAAATTACATTTGCCTCCAAAATTGTTTGGATATACTGACATACATTTGTAACCTGGAACTCCCTTTTTCATTCACATACCCCCAATACAAAACTCATGCTAGATTTGAAGCGCCCGATTGCCTTTATCGACCTGGAAACGACCGGTATTAACCTTTCAACTGACCGCATTGTTGAAATTGCCATCGTAAAAGTATCCCCTGATGGCAGCCGGCAGGTTAAACGCAAACTCATCAATCCACAGATGCCCATACCAAAGGGATCGACTGATATTCATGGCATTACAGATGAAATGGTGAAAGATGCCCCTACCTTCAAACAAGCAGGAAACGAGATAAAACAATACCTTGAGAATTCTGATTTAGGTGGATATAACAGCAACCGCTTCGACATCCCCATGCTCATGGAAGAATTCCTGAGGGCCGGTATGGATGTAGATCTCAGCAACCGCCGCATGATAGATGTACAGCATATTTTTTACAGCATGGAACCCAGGACACTTAGCGCTGCCTATAAATTCTATTGCCAGAAAGAACTGGTTGATGCACATAGCGCAGAGGCAGATGTTCAGGCTACGATCGACGTATTGATGTCGCAACTGGAACGTTATCAACAGCTGGGAAATTCAGTAGATTCAATCCTGGCAACCATTGGCGAAGAAAAAGTCGTTGATTATGCACGCCGTTTTTCTTTTGATGACAAGGGAGTTGAAGTGTTCAATTTTGGCAAATTCAAAGGGCGCCCGGTTTGTGATGTATTGAAATCTGAGCCTCAATACTACGACTGGATGATGAAGGGCGATTTCCCGCTGCATACCAAGCAAAAGCTTACAGAATTGCTCAATCGTACCTTGTTAAAAAATAATTAAATAGTAAACCAAATCTATTTATATTACATATCCGCTGAATTTTAATATTAAATTTGGCAGACCCTTTAGTCAGGCAACTTGGAGAAAATCGTTATTATACCAACATTCAATGAAAAAGAGAACATTGAAGCCATTATAACTGCTGTTATAAACCTGCAGCAGGATTTTCATGTTTTGGTGATAGATGACGGTTCGCCAGATGGTACCGCCGCCATTGTTAAATCATTATTCCCCGTTTTTCCCGGACAGTTATTTTTAGAAGAAAGAAGAGGTAAACTTGGCCTCGGAACTGCTTATATCCATGGTTTTAAGTGGGCGCTGAAAAAAGGTTATCGTTTCATTTTTGAAATGGATGCTGACTTTTCACACAACCCTGCTGATCTTCAACGCTTATACCTTGCCTGTGCAGATGGCGCCGGGGTGGCAATAGGATCACGTTATGTAAAAGGTGGCGCTGTAGAAAACTGGCCATCGAACCGCATTGCCTTATCTAAAGGCGCTTCCATGTACACCCGCATTATTACATGGATGCCGGTGATGGATCCTACGGCTGGCTTTGTATGTTATCAACGCGAAGTACTGGAAGCCATGAATCTCGATGGAATCAGTTTCGTCGGGTATGCGTTCCAGATAGAAATGAAATTCGCCGCCTGGAAACTTGGATTCAGTATCAAAGAAGTGCCCATTACTTTCAAAGACCGTAAGCTTGGTGCCAGCAAGATGAATAAAGGGATTGTAAAAGAAGGCATCCTCGGGGTACTCAAACTCCGTTGGCAGAGTCTTTTTAAAAACTATCGTCGCCGTGTTTCCAATAAACAATATGAGATGTCTGTTTTTCCTGCGCAGGATGTGTTGGTGGAGGGGAAGGGATGATGAGGATGCGGGATAGAGGATGTTTGATATTGAATATTGATTTTTGAATATTGAATATTTTGACTTCAACTTGATATAGTTTCTTCATATAGTGCCTTCGTGATCTTGTATTTCAAAACTTTGTGTTCTTTGTGGTAAAAACAAAAATGGATACACGGATTGGACGGATGACGCAGATGACACGGATAATGCATATTAGAACAGAACGAGAAACAAGAAACCAGAAACGGTTTAAATAGATTCACGGATAACACAGATGACGCGGATGACACCGATAATGCTTATTAGAACACAACGAGAAACCAGAAACGAGAAACGAATCTTCCTCCCTCTTCTATAATACTTTTTACTTAAACGCCGGATGAAACTGCTGTAAAGTGGTTCTAAGAAATTCCCTGTCGAGGTGGGTGTATATCTCGGTTGTGGTGATGCTTTCGTGCCCGAGCATTTCCTGTACTGCCCTGAGGTCGGCGCCACCTTCAACGAGGTGAGTGGCAAATGAATGTCGGAAGGTATGCGGGGAGATGTTTTTGTTGATGCCTGCTTTTTTCACCAGGGCTTTGAGGATAAGGAAGATCATTACCCTGCTGAGCTTATGACCTCGCCTGTTTAGAAAAAGAAAATCTTCCTGGCCCATGACGATGGGTGTATGCGTTCGGATATTGTTCTTATAAATGTTGATGTACTTGATAGCGTCGGCACCAATAGGCACTAGTCGTTCCTTATCCCCTTTCCCGATCACTTTGATGAAGCCCACTTCCAGGTACAGGCAACTGATCTTGAGGTTAACGAGTTCGCTTACCCGAAGTCCGCAACTGTACATCGTTTCCAGTATGGCCTTATTGCGGCCTCCTTCGGGTGTACTGAGGTCGATTGCTGAAATGATGGCCTCAATTTCTTCAAAGGCAAGGATATCTGGCAACAATCTTTTTAACTTGGGCGCTTCGAGTAAAACCGTTGGATCTTTCACTACGATCTGTTCAAGTAAACAATATTTATAGAAGCTTCGCAGTCCTGAAATGATCCTGGCCTGCGAGCCAGCCGTCATGCCGAGTTCGTGTATCCAACGTACAAATTTTTCAAGGTCGGCCAACTCCACATCTGCTGGTGTTTTCTTGTCATCAGTGGCCAACAGGAATTCTGTTAACTTCTCTACATCCCGTATATACGCCTGTACCGAATTGTCGGCAAGTGACTTTTCAAGCTGCAGCCAGGCTTTATATCCTTTCTTGTACGGTTCCCACATAATTTGAAATACTTATCAAAACAATGATGATACAATTTAATTAAACATTATTTTCGCAACGCAAATAATTTGATCATCGTTAACTGCTTACATGCTAGCCGTCAATTTCAGAACTTTCAAAAGAAAATTAACCTTACACAGAAAAACATTCCGGAGCTTTTTGAACAGGACTGAAAAAAATCCACCTAAAGGTATTGATAAACTCTCGCCGATTGTAGAGAAAGAGGTATGGCCCGAAGTAGATTGCCTTAGTTGTGCCAATTGCTGTAAAAAAATGACCCCTACGTTTACCGTCCAGGATCTAAAAAGAATATCGGCTCACTTCAATCAGACCCCGGAAGCATTTCGCAAGCAATGGCTGAAGAAAGACAGTAATAAAGACCTCGTTAATAAAACACAACCCTGCCAGTTCCTTAATCTTACCGATAATAAATGTTCGATCTATGCCATCAGGCCTGTTGATTGTGCAGGATTTCCCCATCTCTCGAAAAAGAAATGGAGCGAATATGCGCATGTTCACAAACAGAATATCGATTACTGCCCGGCTACTTTTAAGATGGTGGAGAAAATGAAAAAACTGGTTGAAGGGTAATCAGGAATAAATTATTTTGAATCACGAAGGCACAAAGTCACGAAGACACGAAGTGATTAATACATGTTTTTTGTTTTTCTCTGTGCCTATGTGTCTTCGTGTCGCTGTGTTTCAAAAAGAGATCATATTGTTTTAAGCCACGAAGGCACGAAGTTTTGGATTTCAATTCCTTTCTTAATTATAGATACACATCTTCAATCAGAAAATATTCAGGTTTCCCGTTATTACCTTCCAGGATCACCGAAAGCACATCAAACTGAATCTTTTTCCAAACAGGATTCTTTTCAAGAAATACTTCTGCGGCGTTCATGATATGCTGTAGTTTTCTTTTATTCACTTTTTCTTCGGGATACCCGAACCGGCCACTGCGCAAACATTTCACTTCTACAAAATGAAGAATGTCGTTTCTGGATAGCACCAGGTCTATTTCCCAATGGCTATGCCGCCAGTTGCGATGCAACATTGTATAACCCAGTTGCAGGAAATAAGCCAGGGCCAGCTCCTCTCCAGTTTTGCCGGTATCGTTATGGGAAGCCATGAATAAATGTACAAAGCTTATCAACAACTGTTCAAAAAAGCCTGACATTTAGGTCAACTGGAAAACTATAATTGCTTACTTTTGTGCAAACTTTATAGGAGAATATGAAACAAAATAAGACCAACCTGATTTTAGCCATCATATTGATATTAGCTGCCGCCATTTCAAGGGTGGTTATGTACCCGGATAACTATAGCCCTATCATTGGTATGGCTTTATTTGGAGGTGCCATGATCAAAGACAAACGTTTTGCATTCGTATTGCCCATTTTCGCCATGTTCCTGAGCGACCTGATGTTCCAGGTATCTGGTATTGCTGTTGGTTTCTGGGGTTGGGGACAATTAATAGGATATGGCATCCTGGCCCTGATCACTGTATTTGGTTTCAGGCTAAAAAAGGCAAACCCGGTTAACCTGGTTGCTTTTTCACTGGCATCTTCTGTTATCTTCTTTGTACTATCGAACCTGAGTTTTTTCCTGATCGACAATCGCATCTATCACACGTATACTCAGGATATGGCCGGTTTGAAAAACTGTTTTATACAAGCCCTTCCTTTCTTTAATTATAAGGCTGACCTGGTTTATACCGGCTTATTGTTCGGTACCTATTACCTGATCACGCACTACGCATTTTCAAAAAAACAAGCTATCGCTTAATCATATTCAACTTAAATAAAAAGCCACCTCAACAGGGTGGCTTTTTATTTGTCTATATTATTTTGATGCGTTAATTAGCTTCTTCGTATCCTTCATCCACATCCAGGTCTTTACCATCGGCAGCAGTTGTAGCCAGTTCATCGCAGCGATTGTTGAAGGGATTATCGGCATGGCCTTTTACCCAAACCATTTTCAATTTGAATTTGCGGGAAACCTGGTGATAAAGTGTCCAAAGGTCTTTGTTCTTTTTACCGCCCTTGAAATCGGTCCTGATCCAGTTGTCGAGCCATTTTTCTTCAATAGCCCTTACTACATATTGGCTGTCGGAATATACCGTAACAGGAATTTCATGTTTGGTAATGGCCTGTAAACCTGCAATGACGGCCATCAGTTCCATTCGGTTATTGGTGGTATGCCGGTAACCTTTCGACAGCTCTTTACGGTGCTGCCCAAACAGCAGGATCACTCCATAACCACCCGGGCCTGGGTTGCCACGGGATGAGCCATCCGTATACATTTTAATCATGAATAATTAGTTGCATTGATGAAACGGGTTAAGCGTTTTCACGCTACCATTCTATACCTGGAATACCCCGGTTTTAAATTCAGGAATCTCAGGGTTATGATTAGCAGCAGCAATGCCTTCTGATATCACCCTCCTTGTTTCGGCCGGATCGATGATTGCGTCTACCCATAACCGTGCAGCTGCGTAAAATGGCTTAGTCTGGCGGGTATAGTTCTCCGTTATCTTATCCAGGATCGCCTTTTCTTCTTCCGGCGTAACAACTTCGCCTTTGGCCTTCATCCCGGCAACCTGTATCTGCAACATGGTTTTGGCCGCCTGTTCACCTCCCATTACCGCAATCTTGGCGGTTGGCCAGGCATATATAAACCTGGGATCATAAGCTTTTCCGCACATGGCGTAATTGCCCGCCCCGTATGAATTACCCACGATAATGGTGATCTTCGGCACTACCGAATTGGCCACTGCATTCACAAGCTTTGCACCATCTTTAATAATACCTGAATGTTCGCTCCTGCTGCCCACCATGAAACCGGTTACATCCTGTAAGAATACCAATGGAATTTTTTTCTGGTTGCAGTTCATGATAAAGCGGGCTGCTTTATCGGCACTGTCGTTGTAGATCACCCCACCCAACTGCATCTCTCCTTTTTTACTTTTCACGATCAGGCGTTGGTTGGCCACGATGCCCACGGCCCATCCATCTACGCGGGCATAGCCGCAAATGATCGTCTTACCATAATCTTCTTTAAATTGATCGAAACTATCGGCATCGGCAATGCAATCGATGAGCTGTAACATGTCGTAAGGTTTGGTATTGCCTTCGCTCATGATGCCAAATATTTCACCTTTATTGCTCTTGGGTGCTTTTGCTGCTATGCGATTGAATCCCGCCAGTGAAGCGGGCCCCAACTTACCCATGATCTTCTTTACATGATCCAGGCACTCCTGTTCTGTCTTGAATTTATAGTCGGCGATGCCGGATATTTCGGTATGGGTTGCGGCACCACCAAGGGTTTCGCTGTCGATGTCTTCGCCAATGGCTGCTTTTACCAGGTATGGACCAGCGAGGTAGATGGAACCATTGCCTTCTACCATCAGGGTTTCATCGCTCATGATGGGCAGGTATGCGCCACCAGCCACGCAGGCTCCCGTTACGGCTGCGATCTGCGTAATGCCCATGGCACTCATGCGGGCGTTGTTCCTGAAAATGCGACCAAAATGTTCTTTATCAGGGAATATCTCATCCTGCATCGGCAGGTAAACACCGGCACTATCAACAATATAAATGATGGGTAACCTGTTTTCCATGGCCATTTCCTGCATACGCAGGTTCTTCTTACCTGTGATCGGGAACCAGGCCCCGGCCTTTACGGTTTGGTCGTTGGCTACGATGATACACTGGCGGCCACTAACATATCCAATACCACTAACGGTGCCGCCTGCGGGACAACCACCATGCTCGGGATACATTTCATAACCGGCGAAGGCACCGATTTCCACAAATGGTTTGCCTTCATCTACCAGGTAGTCTATCCTTTCCCTTGCAGTGAGTTTATTCTTTTCTTTTTGCTTCTGGGCCGCCTTGGCGCCACCTCCTTCATATATCTTTTCCAGTTTCTGCCTTACCTGGCTCCAGGCCAGCTTTAATGCGTCTTCATTCTTATTGAAATCGTTGCTCATATTGTCCGTTAACATTTAATGCGGCAAATTACGAAGGCAATTTCAAAAACGGGTAAATAAAAGAGAACAGTTACATTCAAATCAGGCCGAAGCCTTGAGGATCTTCATATACCGCTTGTTTTCCCTGAACATACACAGTCCTTCGGAAAAGGTCATATAAGGAATGTGTTGTTGCCGGTGATTGGCCCTGCTGATCTTTGCCAGGATATCCAGGTGTCGGATGATTTCCTTCCAGGCCCAGAAAACAGAATGGGATGGGTCATAAATATGGGTGGGTTCGCTGCCGGCTCCATTAAGTTCGATGATAGAAAATTGCTTTCCTTGTTTCAATTGTTCCCAGGAGTGAAACCGGATATCGAGCCTGCCGAAATAAAATCCTTTTATTTGCCGGCAGGCTTCGTGTATGCATTGGGTTAAGTTATCATCACACAGGTGACTTGCATTGATGAATTTAGCACCCCTAACATGATTGCCATATGGGACCAGTATTTTTTGTTTACCCAGGGGTAGTATTTCGGCCAGGTCGATCTCCCCTGATCTACGCAATGCATCTACCTGCAAAATGCTCCTCGTATCCATTTGCATCAGCATTTCCGTGGTTGATTTCCCATCTCCCGTTACAGTAAGGAATTCTTTCTGCACAATACCCGAAATGAAACCTTTTTCTACGCCCGGATAACGGCAATAGAATATCCCTGCTTCCTGTTCATACGAAATGAATGCCTGGATGAGAAAATCTACTGTTGATTGGGAAACATAATGAGCCAGTGCAACTTCGTCCTCCAGTTTTTTTACGGCCAGGCCTTGTAAACCGATATCCGGCTTTCCGATCAGCGGGAAGGATAATTTCTTTTGCCTGATGGCATCGAGTACGTTTTGAAAGTTTGAATTTTTTGGGAAGTATAACGTAACCGGGCAATACTGCCGGGGAATGAGGTCGTATATCTCTTTTTTAGATTCGAGCAGGAAGCCTGCATTTCGGATGCCGGGATTGGAAGCACTGAAGAAAAAAAAGGAGCGGGTTTTCATAGACAGCCAAAGCCAGTAAACATATACCGGTGCGTATACAACATGCATGGGCCAGTATTCCCAATGGAGTAACCTGATAAAAAACGGCCTGTGCAATAGTTTATGAAACATTAGTGCAATTGAAATTATTGGAAACTTTCTTTTACTGAAGGTGTGCAAAAAGCAAGTGTTTCATGATAAACTTTACCAGACGAAAGTTCATGGTAACGCATCCTGCAATCCTGCTTACGTATATGCATACCCGTGATGCTTACTGTAAAAACTTCATTTTTACGGTTCATGCGCAGATCCTTATGCTGATCACCCTCACCGGCAAACTGGTGAAAGGCCAGGGCTTCTGTCATCGTTGGCATTGGATGCTTTTCCATAAATTCACTAAACCATTTTTCCCTTTCCTTCTTAATCATTTCATCGTATAAAGTTACCGAGGACCAGATATAGGGTTGTTGTTTTTGCAAGGGAAGAATGAATTTTTGCCGTCCATTCCATCGGCATTCATGCAGCTCCCCGGCCAGCGTAATCAAAGTAAAAGGTTCAATATCCCGGAGGTTGATAGCAGAAAAGAATGAAACAGGACATTCCGCCTCCATGATCTCCAGGAAAACCAGTCCCCTGCTTTTGCGATACGGAGGGGATGGCATGTGTTTTTCAAATGCCCCATTGAGTAATACACCGGCATGGCCATCGCCTGTAGCTGTTATCCAGGTTCCACCGGCATCTGCATCCTTTGGATACAGCAAAATATTACCATTCATATTATTTGCCGCAGGCGGTATAGCTTCTTTGCGTATAAAACGCTCATCCCTGTTGGATATGATATAGCAGCTATCCTTTACCGGTATATAGGTTACTGTGCACATTCCTGTCGGTATTTTATTGTGGAAGATGCAACCCCGAATTCATGTGGCAACTGTATTGCCGACACTTCTGATATCCCGATCCTGATAAGCGCCATGTGATGAACAGTATGTTCCAGGTTGTAAATGATCTCCCGGTAATAATTGCTTTGCACCATCATAGGTTCATCCGTATTTTTTCCTGCCAACGTTTCCAGGATAAGTTCTTTATCAGGTCGTTCGAGGCAACCTTCAATTTGCTGAAGTTGGTAAAGGGCAAAAGACCTGTCTGTTTCAATCCGTACATCCCGTTCCCTTTTATCATAATTCACGATGCAGCTTTCATAACCCCTGTACAGGCATATGAATAATTCGATCACGTGACGAAGGTGTTGCCCTACAGAAGCCTGCTGTAGTACAGCACAGGGTTGGCGGTAAGCCTGGTCGCTTAACTGGCTCACTGAATCACTCAATTGCTGAAACACATTGCGGATAGATTGCTGTATGAACATATCATTCTTTTTTTATCAGGTCTTCGTGGCAAAAACAGACAAGTATACTTTGAGATTATCAGACAAAAATGTGCTGGAACCACCTACTTTAAAATCGCGGCGATTGATCTTAAACTCACCGGCAAACAGGTAAGCTCCATTTTTAATGGCTGTAGTAAATGGAAAGCTGATCTCTTTAGTGATTCCTTTGATCGTAAGTTTTCCGGTTACACTCCATCCTTTGGAAGTTTGTTTGACGGCCGTTGACACAAAATGTATCTCAGGAAATTTATCTGCATCAAAATACTCCTCTTTGCGCAGGTGCTTATCCCTGGCCGACAAATCTGTATCGATCGTCTTTGCATCTACCCATACATCAAAACCTGATTCCTGTGGTTTCGCCGGATCGTAATGAATGGTTCCTTTTAACCCGGTAAATCTTCCCCCGGTATTGATGCCGAAATTTTTTATGCTGAATTTTACAGTTGATTGTGCATCTACGGGTTTTAATTGCTGACCATTCACCATCTGTCCGAAAGCGGCAAACATTAATAAAGCGATCAATCTTTTATACCCCTTCATACCGGTTCAATTTAAAAATGATAGGAAATTCCCATACCGAAAGTATTGGCTTTATTCCTAAACCTGTCATTAATTGTGCCATCGGGTGCAGCCTGGTTGATCGTGCTGGTTTTATATTCAACAAATATGAATTGATACAGTGCCCTGATACTCCAATGATCTTTTAACCGGTACCTCACAAAAAATTCTGAATTTAGGCTCCCCCTATCGTGATCCCCTGTAAGCAATATATTAAAAGGAGCAACTTTTGCAGTGGGTTCTATTCGGGTAAGTCCATTGCTGGTTAATATGGCGCTTGATTTGCGGCCAAAACTAAATCCGATTACATCGATATTAAAACCTGCAGACCACTTGTTATTGAAGTTATAACCCACATTGGCACTAAGGTTCAGCATATTCACCAGTGGTCTTTGCACAGTAAGGGTATCGTGATTTTCTGTTTTTTGCCCGGCAAAAAATATCAGGAACGGCGTAGTGCTGGTACGGGCCAGCCTGGCGGGAGCTGTAATGAAATCGGTTTTGGTACCGATGTAGGTTGTAAAACGGGCGCCGATACCTACTTCCCATTTTTTCTTTTTTCCTATTTTCCAGTTGTGCACATAGGATGCAGCCAGGCTTCCTTGGGACTGACCTATGGCAGCGCTGAAATCGGCAAAGCGGTTGATTTTTTTGTCAGCCTTTTGAGCATAGGAATTATTTAATATTAAAATAGCCAGTGGGAAGAGTATATATTTTTTCATAAAAGTGATTTAAATTTTGCTTGTAGAATCTTTCAACTTTAAAAAGCTTTGCAGCTGATGTATTATCGGCTGCCGGTTAATGAAAAGGATCAATAAGCTGCAGGCAAATACCAATAACGCATATACGAACAATTGGCCTCCATCGTTCATGACCTCGATACCTAATGTTGTGAAGTGAAAGAAAATAGCGCCCGACATAACGCCTATTGCCATAAAAGCACCCATCCAGCTCGTTCGGGGAACCAGGATCAATACCGATGCGATCAGTTCTGCCACCCCACTGGCGATTCTACCCCAGGGTTCGATGCCCACCGTTGTGAAAATGTAAACCGATTCAGGTGAAGCAGAAAATTTAAAATATAAGGTCTGCAGCATGATAACGGCTGCCACTATGCGTAGAATCCAAAGCAATAGGGTTTGGTATTTTGAAGAGTGCATCACTTAATATGAATATATTTTATGCCAGTTAACATCTGCCTGTTGTTTGAGGATTTGTTCATTTTTATTCCAGCTTTTTAAAGTATTGTTGAAAAACTTATTATAGAAGAGGTAAAGTTTTCCATCGAGTATCTTAAAGGTTTGAGGATCCACTGTTACTTTCGAACCGTCACTCCCCATTGCAAATGCACACCAACCGCCATATTGAGGCAAATACTTTAATGGATCTTTCTTAAAAATCTCCTTATTTTCCAGGGTTGAAAATCGATACTGCAAGCCTTCATAAACAACAGTACCAAAACCTTTTATCCCTTTTACTGCCTTGCTTTGATTCAAATATGCCACCGGGTCGTATCCTTGTAAGGCCAGTCCATCTGCATGATTGAAGCTTGCCAGCTTTTGAGCCGATCGATCCTGCGATTCTGCGAATAAAGAAAAGCAACATAAAAAACAACTCATCAATAATTTTATCATCCTGTCATTTACTTCAAAAGTAGAATGCCCTTTTCCGATGAAATGTCGGGCTCCTGACAGTCATTCGCCTTTAGATTATTTTTAACAGAACTTCTCCATTTTAAAAAACAAAGTGCTTTAAAAAACAATTTGGAGAACCTGAT
>Ga0075163_10003038_pt1 | contig 22605 bp, 14 predicted proteins | sample JI1023141ADNA_FD_71478 | JGI IMG/M metagenome (GOLD analysis project Ga0075163, IMG submission 71478) | Wastewater effluent complex algal communities from Wisconsin, to seasonally profile nutrient transformation and Carbon sequestration -... | ecosystem: Engineered > WWTP > Effluent > Algae... | reverse complement strand
GACGTATCGCTCTTTCTTCAGTACCAGCAGATGGGCACCGGCCAGAACGCCGTGCAGCCGCCCACCTTCGCGGTGGGCGTGGGGCTGCCGGTCCCGATTCTCGACGTGCGCGGTGGCCCGGTGGCGCGGGCAGAAGCCGACGTCGACAGCTCCAAGCTCTCGTCCACGCGGGTGCAGAATCAGATCGTGCTCGACGTGCGCACCGCGTTCGCCGCATTCACCAGCGGTCAACGCATCGCCGCGCGCTTCGAGAACCAGCTGATGGAGCGCCGCCGCCGCGCCTTCGAGATCACCAAGGCGCAGTTCGAGGCGGGCTCCGCCACCCTCATGGACTTTTTGGACGCCGAGCGGGGCTTCGCGGGCGCCGCGAGCGATCGCCTCGCGGCGCTCGTTTCGTACTGGAAGGCCGTGTTCGCCCTGGAAGCGGCGCTCGGCAAGGAGATCGACGGATGATGCGCAGCCATGTGACGGGGGGAACGATGCGGCTTGCTCTGGGGGCGGCGCTGCTACTGCTGCTGGCTACGACGCCGGCCTGCAAGCGCTCGCATGCGGAAGAGAAGGGCGACGACGTGCCCGAGGGGCAGGTCTGGCTCACCGACGGCCAGGTGAAGGACGCCAAGGTCGAGGTCGAAGAGGTGAAGGTCCGCGAGGTGGACGACACCGTGCTCACCAGCGGCAAGATCGCCTTCGACGACGCCAAGGTCTCGCACGTGTTCTCGCCGGTCGCCGGGCGCGTCACCAAGATCTCGGTGACCCTCGGGCAGAAGGTGAAGAAGGGCGAGGTCCTGGCGGTGGTCGAGTCGCCGGACATCGGCGCCGCCTCGGCCGACGTGAACAAGGCCAACGCCGAGCTCATCGCCGCCGAGCACGATCTGGCCCGCGAGAAGGAGCTCCTGGCCGCTCATGCGGCCTCGCAGCGTGACTACGAGCAATCGGAAGACAGCTATCGCAAGGCCAAGGCCGAGCTCGATCGCGCGCGGCAGAAGGCACGGCTGCTCCGCGCCGGCAGCTACGACGCGGTCTCGCAAACCTACACGCTGCGCGCGGAGATCGACGGCGAGGTGGTGGGCCGCAACCTGAGCCCCGGCATGGAAATTCAGGGGCAGTACAGCGGCGGCACGCCGGTGGAGCTCTTCACCATCGGCGAGCTCGATCGCGTGTGGATGGTGGCCGACGTCTTCGAGATGGATCTCGCGCGGGTGCACGTGGGCACCGCGGTGACCGCCAAGGTGCTGGCCTTTCCGCAGCGGCTCTTCGAGGGCAAGGTGGAGTGGGTCTCGGGCGTGCTCGACCCCACTTCGCATACCGCGCGGGTGCGCTGCTCCTTCGACAACAAGGACCGCATGCTCAAGCCGGAGATGTACGCCTCGGTGTCCATCGCGGTGGATCAACGCATGGCCCTGGCGGTGCCGCGCTCGGCGGTGCTGCGTATCGGCGAGCAAACGGTGGTGTTCCTCGACCGCGGCGTGAACGGTCAGAAGCGTGTGTTCGAACGCATGCCGGTGCACGTGGACGAGGCCGAGGGTAGCGCCTGGCTGGTGGTCGAGCACGGTCTCGACGCCGGCATGAAGGTGGTCAAGACCGGCGGCATCCTTCTCTCGGGCAAGCTATGATCAAGCGCCTGGTCGAGTGGGCCCTCTCGCGCCCCAAGGTGGCCTACGGCTACGCGCTGCTGGTGCTGGTGGTGGGGCTCTTTTCCTACAAGAATCTCAACGTCGAGGCCTATCCCAACCCGGTGCCGCCGCTGGTGGAGGTGATTGCCCAACCCAACGGCATGAGCCCGGAGGACGTGGAGCGCTACGTCACGATTCCCCTGGAAACGGCGTTTGCCGGTATGCCGGGGCTCGAGCACGTGCGCTCGCAATCGCTCTTCGGATTGGCCGACGTGAAGTGCTATTTCCAGTGGGGTACCGATTTCGGTGCCGCGCGCCAGGAAGTGCTCAATCGCATCCAGGCGGCCACGCTTCCCGCGGGCGTGGAGGCCTCTATTTCGCCATGGAACGCCATCGGCGAGGTGTTCCGCTACGAGCTCGTGGGCAAGGGCTACACCCTCAAGGACCTCAAGACCGCCCAGGACTTCACGCTGGAGCGGCAGTTCAAGCAAGTCCCGGGCGTCATCGACGTGGTGAGCTTCGGCGGCGAGACCAAGCAATACGAGGTGAACGTCGATCCCTTCCGCCTGCGCAGCCACAATATCAATCTTACCCAGCTCATGGTGGCCATCGGCAATGCCAACCAGAACGTGGGTGGGCAGCGCCTCTCCATCGGCGAGCAGGCCTATACCGTCGTGGGCATCGGGCTGGTGAAGAACGTCCACGACATCGAGGACGTGGTGGTCTCCGCCACCAGCGGCGTACCGGTGCGGGTGCGCGACGTGGCCACCGTGAGCATCGGTTTCGCGCCGCGGCTGGGCATCGTGGGCCACGACGACAACCCCGATATCGTCCAGGGCGTGGTGCTCATGCGCTACGGCGGTGAGACCAAGACCACCCTCGAAGGCATTCACGCCAAGGTGGACGCCATTCGCAAGAATCACATGCTGCCCCCGGGTATGGATCTGGTGCCGTACTACGATCGCGGCGTGCTGGTGGAGACCACCACCCACACGGTGCTCGAGAACCTGGTGGTGGGCATGGGCCTGGTGTCGCTCATGCTGTGGCTGTTCTTGGGGCACACCCGGGCGGCCATCATCACCGCCATCAACATCCCGCTGGCGCTGCTCTTCGCGTTCATCGGCATGGTGGCGACGCACACCTCGGCCAACCTCATCTCGCTGGGCGCCGTCGACTTCGGCATCGTGGTCGACTCCACCGTCATCATGGTGGAGAGCATCTTCTCGCAGCTGGGTAAGCACGGCAAAGGTACCATGCGGCAGCGCATCGCCCAGGGCGCCGACGAAGTGGCGCGGCCGCTGGCGTTCTCCACGCTCATCCTCGGCGTGGCCTTCTTGCCGCTCTTCACCATGACCGGCGTCTCCGGCGTCATCTTCGCGCCCATGGCGAAGACCTACGCGCTGGCCATCGGCGGCGCGATGATCCTCGCGCTCACGCTCACGCCGGTGCTCGCCACCAAGGCGCTCAAGCCCACCGAAGAAGAGGGCGAGAGCAAGCTCATGCGCGTGGTGCGCTTTCTCGACCGTCCCTTCAACAAGTTCGTGGCCAAGGCGCCGCGCCGGGCGGCCATCGTGTTCGGCATCGCCTCGCTGGGCGGGCTCGCGGCGCTGCCGTTCTTGGGCGGCGAGTTCATGCCCAAGCTCGAAGAGGGCAACTTCTGGATTCGCGCCACCTTGCCCACGTCCATCTCCCTCGAGAAGTCCGGCGAGTACGTGGGCCGCATGCGCGCCATTCTCCGCGGATGCCCGGAAGATCCGAAGATCGTCTGCACCGACCAGAACCGCAAGCACCCGGAGATCGCCACCGTGGTGTCGCAGCTGGGGCGGCCGGACGACGGCACCGACGTGGCGGGCTTTCAGAACGTAGAGCTCTTCGCGCCGCTGCGCCCGCAGAAGGAATGGCGTCGCGGCGTCACCAAGAAGCAGATGACCGACGAGCTGTCGAAGGAGATGGCCGACGCCTTTCCCGGCGTCACGTTCAGCTTCTCGCAGATGATCAGCGACAACGTCGAAGAAGCGCTCTCCGGCGTGAAGGGCGAGAACTCCATCAAGGTGTTCGGCCCCAACGCACGCACCAACGAGGCGCTGGCCAAGCAGATCTCCGGTGTGCTGGCCGAGGTACCGGGCATTCGCGATCTCAGCTTCGACCCCTCGAGCGGACAGCCCAGCATTCGCATCGTGCCCGATCGCGCGGTGTGCTCGCGCTACGGCCTCAACACCGGCGACGTGGAGACGGTCATCGAAGCGGCCATCGGCGGCAAGGCGGTGACCCGCGTGCTGGAGGGGGAGAAGTACTTCGCGGTCACCGTGCGCTGGCTCGAGCCCTATCGCGCTTCGCTGGAGGCGATTCGCGAGATCACCGTGGCAACCCCCGACGGCGCGCAGGTGCCGCTCGGGCAGCTGGCTTCCATCACCCTCGAAGACAGCCTGCAGGTCATCTTCCGCGAAGACACGTATCGCTACACGCCGGTGCGCTTCTCGGTGCGCGAGCGCGATATCGAGAGCACCATTCTCGACGCCAAGACGCGCATCGCCGCCAAGGTGCAGCTGCCCTACGACGCCCACCTGGAGCTCGCCGGGCAAATGAACGAGCTCGCTGCGGCCAACCGCCGGCTCTTCCTGGTGGTGCCCATCTCGCTGCTCATCATCCTGCTCATCATCAAGTACGTGGTGTCCACCTGGCGCCTCGCGCTGGTGGTCTTCCTGCACATCCCCATGGCCTGCGCCGGTGGGATGCTCATGCTGCTGGTGACCGGCACCAACCTGTCGGTGTCGGCGTCGATGGGCTTCATCTCCGCCTTCGGCATCGCCATCCAGAACGCGCTGCTCATCATCTCGCGTTTCCGCCAGGGGCTGAAAGATGGCCTCCCGGCGGCGCAAGCAGCGCTCACCGCGGGCGAAGAGAAGACCCGCTCGGTGCTCATGACCACGCTGGTGGCGCTCTTCGGTCTCCTGCCCGCCGCGCTCTCCAACGGCATCGGCTCCGAGACCCAGAAGCCGCTCGCCCTGGTGGTCATCGGTGGCGCGCTGGTGCTGGCCGTCCCCGCCCGCTTCTTCGTGGTCGCCCTCATCTGGGTGCTCCACCGCAACTGGAAGCCGGAGATGGACGAAGATCCCGTGGTCCGCGAAGAGCGCCTGGCCAAGGAAGCGCTCGCGGCCCAGGCAGCTCCTTCCACCTCGCACTGACTCCCGTCTATGCGTGCAGGGTGCATGCAAATAGCCCGGGTCCCCAGGGAAATCCTTCCTCCTGTGGCCGAACGACGCAGGCTTCGTAAAGATTTCTTTGCGCCGTTGTGATCGATTTCCCGTGGCGATAACCACTAGGGCTCAATGGTGTCGCGACGCAGGTCTTCCTTGGTGTGGCTCGTGGTGGTGGCGGCGGCAATATCTGCGCTCGTCGGTGTGGGGTGCGAAGAAAAGATCCCCAAGGACACCACGGCGCCGGCGGCCGCTCGCTTCGATGCGCGCGTGTCCAATACCACCTGCGCCGCGCCGCCTCTCCCGGCCGGGCGCGTCCGCCTCGAGCCGGCGTTCACCGGGTTCTATCGGCCGGTGGCGATGGTCGACCGACCCGAGCGCGGCCTGGTGTACGTGGCCGAGATGCCGGGGCGCGTGAAGGTGTTCGATCGCGCGACCGGGCAGAATTCGACGGTCATCGACCTGGTGGGCAAGGTGGGGAGCTACTTCGAGCAAGGCCTGCTCGGCCTCGCGATACACCCCACCAAGCCGTACGCCTATCTCACGGTGGAACGCGACGCCGATGCGAGCTCGCTCCCGGACCTGCCGGTGCGCGCCGAGATCATCCGCTTCGACATCTCCGCCGACGGCAAGACCTTCGATCCCGCGAGCGAGAAGCTCGTCTTGCGGGTCGACCGCCCCACGCTCCTCCACTACCCGGGCACGCTCCTGTTCGGCCGCGACGGCTTCCTCTACATCGGCGTGGGTGACGGCGGTCGCGACGTCGATCGCTTTCCCACCGACTCCCTTCTCGGATCCATCCTCCGCGTGGACGTCGACGGCGGATCGCCGTATGCGATTCCCCCCGACAACCCGTTCGCCAAGGGCGGCGGGCGTCCGGAGATCTACGCCGCAGGGTTCCGCAATCCGTGGCGCTTCTCCTTCGATCGCGAGACCGGCGATATGTGGGCCGGTGACGTGGGTGCAGAAGCCTACGAGGAAGTCGACCGCGTGGAGCTGGGCAAGAACTACGGCTGGCCCACCGTCGAGGGCCACACCTGCGCGCGCCCGCGCGACAACTGCGACCGCACCGGCCTCAGCGAGCCGGTGTTCGTGTATCCGCACGCCGAAGGCGCCTCCATCACCGGCGGCTACGTGTATCGCGGCACGTCGATGCCCGAGCTGTATGGCAAGTATCTTTTTGCCGACTTCGTCGTGGGGCGCATCTGGGCCCTCGAGGGCACCGCGGAGAAGCCGGAGGCCGTGCTCCTCAACTCAGGCGGGCCCAAACCGTCGATATCCTCTTTCGGCGAAGACGCCCAGGGCGAGGTCTACGTCCTCGACTGGCAATCGGGCACCATCTACCGGCTGGCGCGCGGCGAGGCGCAGGCTGCCTCGTCCTACGCGCCGCTCCTCTCCGGCACCGGATGCGTCGACCGGGCCGACCCCACCAAGCCCGCCCCCGGTCTCGTGGGATACGGCGTGAACGTCTCGCTCTGGTCCGATGGCGCCGACAAGCAGCGCTTCTTCGCCATTCCCGACGGCACGCGCATCGACGTGGACGACGCCGGCGACTTCCAGCTCCCGGAGGGCAGCGTCGCCATGAAGACCTTCACGGTGGCCGGCAAGCGCGTGGAGACCCGGCTGCTCTTCCACCACACCGGCGACGAGTGGAGCGGCGTCAGCTACGAGTGGAACGACGCCCAGACCGACGCCGTGCTCCTCGACACCAACAAGGAGAAGGTGCTCCCCAACGGCCAGACCTGGCAGTTCCCCAGCGGCGCCCAATGCTTCGTGTGCCACACCAAGGCCGCCGGTCGAAGCCTGGGGCTCGAAGCGCTGCAGCTCAACGGCACCTTCGACTACGGCCCCACGCAACGCGAGAACCAGCTCACCAAGCTCGCGGCCCTCGGCTACCTCTCGCGCACCCTCGACGTGGTCAAGGAGCCGGCGCTGCCCAGCCTAGACACCGCCGCGCCCATCGAGTCGCGCGCCCGCGCGTACCTCCACGCCAACTGCTCCATGTGCCACCGGGAAGGCGCCGGCACCGGCGCGACCCTCGACTTCCGCTTCACCGTTCCGAGCGCCGCCGCGGGCGTCTGCCGTCCGGCGCCCTTCACCGGGCTCCCCGACGCGCAGGGCATCACCCCCGGCGACCCCGGGCGCTCCACCGTGCTCCTTCGCATGCGCTCGCTCGACGAGAAGCGCATGCCGCCGCTCGGGACGAACATCGTCGATCAAGAGGGCGTCGGCATCGTCGATGCCTGGGTTCGCTCCCTCGCCGGCTGCGAGTAGGCGGGTTCCGTCCTCGACGGCTTTTTGCCGAGTCGCGGCAAATGATGAAGGATCTCCAGGGCCTGCGGGTGGATCGTCGGGTCCATCGGGGGAAAGGTAGGCTTCCCCCAAGCCCGGACCGAGGCGGCCGCAATCGTGGGTGAATTTTCGATCCCGTGCGGGTCCTCCGCTGGGCCCGTGCCTTGCATTCCGTTGGGACTGGACGGAGCCCATCAAACCATGCAAGGTGCAGCCATCTCCCCCCTCGCTCGACCCCCCCACGGTAAGCCCCCCGCGCACGGCGCGCCCCGTCCGCTGCCCCAGCCGGCGTCGTCGTCGCCCGAGCCGATCACCTTCGACGAGGAGGTCTTCGAGGAGCACGGCGGGTACATCGTCGGTCCCGAGCTCGGTCGGGGCGGCATGGCCTCGGTGCATATCGGCGCGCACGTGAACGCGCCGCACCTGCCGGTGGCCATCAAGCGCATGCTGCCGCACTGGGCCGGCGTCGACGACGTCACCAGCTCGTTCCTCGACGAGGCCCGGCTGGTGGCGCACATTCGCCACCCGAACGTGGTGCGCATCCGCGAGATGATCAAGGACGGCGAGGGCGTCACCGTGGTCACCGAGTACGTGCACGGCTGCGCGCTCTCGCACGTGCTCAAGATGTCGCCGCGGCCCATTCCGCCGGGCGTCGCGGTGGCCATCACCTGCAACGTGCTCGACGCGCTCACCGCCGCCCACTCGGCGTGCGACGACCAGGGGAGCTCGCTCGACATCGTCCACCGCGACGTGTCGCCCCACAACATCCTCATCGGCGCCGACGGCGAGGCGCGCCTCATCGACTTCGGTATCGCCAAGGCTCGCGGGCGCATCCAGGAGACGCGCGAAGGTCACGTGAAGGGCAAGTTCCCCTACCTCGCGCCGGAGCAGCTGAGCGGCGGCGAGGTCACCCCGCGCACCGACATCTACGCCACCGGCGTGGTGCTCTGGGAGGCGCTGGTGGGGCGCCGTCTCTTCGACGAGCCCAACGTGGCCGCCACCATCCACCGCGTGCTCACCGAGCGCGTCACCATGCCGGGCAACCTGGTGCTGGGCGTCTCCGGCGCGCTCGACGACGTCGTCGCGAAGTCCATCGACCGCAACCCCTCGGCCCGCTTCGCCAGCGCGCACGCCATGAGCCGCGCTCTCGAGAAGGCCTATCCGCGCGCCTCGATTCACGAGGTCTCGGAGTGGTTCCTGAGCGTCGCGAAGGAAGTCCTGTGGGAGCGCGAGCGCGCCCTCCGGGAGCTGCAGGCGACCATCGCCGCGCCCACCGCCACCACCCCGCGGCTCATGGTCACCCGCGAGACCTCGCTCCTCGACGACGCCACCACGCTGTCTCGTCGCTCCGGAGGCGCGAGCCTCTCCCGCGAGCCGGCGCTCACGCCCTCGAACCCGGTCCGCGCGCTCGGGGCGGGCAAGGCCGCCAAGGCCCTCTCCAAGGCGCGCGTTCGCGGTCAGGGCGCCGCCAAGGTGACGCACGCACCGGCCGCTGCCAGCTGGGCGCCCCACACGCCGCTGCCGCCGGTGATGGTGGCCCCGCCCACCCCCATGGCGCCCATGGCTCCCATGCCGCTGCCCGCCATGCTGCAGCAGCTCCCCCAGCTACCCGGCGCGGAGCAGCCTTCGCCCATGGAGCAGACGCGCATCTCGCGCCCCACCACCGCGGCCAGCGTGCTCAAGGCATTGCCCTTCCTGAACCGCGAGCCCTACCGCGCCATGACCGTGAACGCCGTGGCTTTCCTGGAGAAGGACGCGGTGAAGAACGTGGGGCTGCCCCTGTTCGCGGTCTTCCTCATCCTGGGTGCACTGGCGATCATGGCCGCCTCGCTGCACCAGTAGCTCACTGCTTCTTGCGGGTGGACTCGGGCGCCGGCAGCTCCAGGAGATCGCGCTTCGACTCCAGAGGAATCCGCGATGCCGACTTGCCGCCGCGGCCGGCGTGGCGAATGTCCTTCCCGCGCACCATGAACACCACCATCTCCGCCAGGTTGGTGGCGTGGTCGGCCATGCGTTCGATGTATTTTGCAATCGATTGCACGCGCGTCGCCCGGTAGATGTTCCGCGGGTTCTCCATCATGTAGGTGAGGAGCTCGCGGAAGATCGACTTGTAGTAGGCGTCGACCACCGAGTCGCGATCGATGACGCTGTGGGCGCGCTCGATGTCGCCCTCCACGAAGGCGTCGAGCGCGTCGCGCAGCATTCCCTGCGCCGCCTCCGCCATGTTCACCACCTCGACGTAGGGCTTCAGCGGCTCTTCTTCGTTCAACTCGATGACCCGCTCGCAGATGTTCACGCCCAGGTCACCCATGCGCTCGAGGTCGGTCACCAGCTTGAGCGCCATGGTGATGAAGCGCAGGTCGGAGGCCACCGGTTGGCGCCGCGCGAGCACGCGCAGGCAGGCTTCGTCGATCTCCATCTCCAGCCGGTTGATCTCCCGGTCCACCGCCATGGTCTTCTCGGCGAGCTTGGTGTCGCGTCGGGCCAGCGCGCGCATGCTGCTGGTGAGCATGTCTTCGACCTTCGCTCCCATGAGGAGCAGATCTTCACGGAGCTTGCGGAGCTCTCCTTCGTATTCTCGGTCGAGGTGCGCACGGACCATGGCCGCGATGGTAGGGCGCATCGCACCGTTGCGCAAAGTTCGTTCGCTAGTCCGGATTCTTCACGGGCCGGTTGGCGAGTGGCGCGAGGCCTAGGGACACCCCCTAGGGCGCGCGGAAGGTACCGGTGGCGAGGTCGAGGATCGTGCGACGAAGCGCTGTCCTGGGGCTGCCGCACAGGATCTCCGGCGGATAGGCGACCTTTCCGCCGAGGCGTTTCGCGACTGCTCGGGCGCCGTCGAGCGACGAGGTCGCCACACCCAGGAGGCTGGCTCCGTCGCTCCCGAAGTCGACGAAGGTGACCGTCGTGCCGGCCACGTCGAGACCCTTCAGGTGCTCCGCCAGCTTGGGATAGCCGTCGGGCAGGTGCCCCGGACGCACGCCGGAGACGAGAACCATCGGCTCGGCGCACGTCTCTCCCGCCGGCGGAGGCAGCGCGACGAGCGTGTTCGTCGGGAACGGTGCGCCGCAACGCAGCGGCTGTGCTGCGCGGCCGGTGGCGTACATCGTGCGCACCACACCCGCGGTGGGGCGGCCGAAGCCGGGGCGTATCTGCGTGGTTTGGATGAACGTGTCCTCGCCCACGTCCCACACCGATTCCACCTTGGGCGCCGCCTTTCCTTCGGCGGCGCCGGGGAGGTTCACGCGTTGCCAGCTGCCGCCGGCATGAGTGTAAAGTGCACCCGAAGTGGCGAGCAGCCACGGCGTGCGACTCCCGGCCAGTACCGCGGGCTCGGGGAGGGCTTCCTCCTTCACCTCGCCGGCCTTGGATGCGAACAGCACTTTGCCCGACGCGGTGGTGACCCACACGTCGTCGCTGGCGGTGACCGTCCACGAGGTGAGGTCCGCCAGCCGGCTCGCGACGCCGTTGAGCGGGGAGGGCGAGATCTTCTCACCGTCGTAGTATTGAATGCGCCGTCCGGCCTTCTGCCTGGGCGTCAGCAGGTAGGTGCGCGTGGTCCCCACGTGCATGCGCCAAACGCCCGGCTCGTAGCTCTCGTCCTCGGACGAGAACGGACCCGCGTCGGCGACGAGATCGTCGACCGGCTTTCGGGGCGACCAGCGGAGGAGCACGAGCTTACCCTTGCGGAAATCGTGTGCCACGAGCTCGCCGTCGGCGGTCGACGTCCCGAGGTACATGTCCGGACCCGGAAGGTTGACCTTCGACGGCTTGCCTTCGGACGTCCACGCCGAGAAGTAGTTCATCGGCAGGGCGTCGGGCCGCTCCGGGAAGCGCGTCGCCACCAGCCACAGGCTCCCGTCGGGACGTGGCAGGTACTCGATGTACCCGTGTATGCTCTGGGCCTCGGGGAGGGGCGCCCAGTTGCGAGCCTTGAGCAGCATCTCGTAGGAGCCGTCGCCGAACATGCGCGAGATCCGAGCGATCCACGCGTGCCCCTCGTCGATGCCGCCGGCGTCCCACAGCCGGCCCATCTCGTACTGGCTCTCCGCCATGTCGGCGGGCCTTTGGTCGCGGAAGAGCGAGCGAGGCCCTCCGTCGGTGAGCCACGCGGAATGGGGAAAGAGCGTCGCCGGCATGCCGCCCACCTGGGCCATGCGCGCGGCGTCGCAGATGCCCTGGTACACGATCGAGAGCGATCCTCCGCGTGGGGGCGCGGGCGTGCTGGCGTCCGCGAGCTGCACCCCCGCATCGGCCTCGGCTCCCGCGGCTGTGGTCGGGCTCGTCGTGGGCACCGTACGTGTGGCGGCCTGCGTTCGCCCCGAGGGCCCGCCTCCACAGGCGAGGAGCAGGAGTGCGAGCGCCGGGGGCGCGTGTCGCGGAAACGTCGTTGAGCCCATGGTGCGCGAGAGACTACACGACCCTTCGCGGAAGCACGCTGCCCAGTAGGTAGGGCCTGTCCCTGAGCTCTACGCTCCGCGAGACGGGCACGGACGGGCACGGGCACGGCCAGACCGCCCCTCCGAAGTTGCGATTGTCCTTCGCCGGCCGGCCGGTTCGTCGCTTGGACGCGAGCAGCACTTCGATCTTCGCCCACTGCCGCTCATCGAGCTGACGTCGAACCATCCGCTGGGACACAGATTCGAGACCATGGACGGTGCGCTGTGCACAGCAATCTCTGTCTGCCACAGAACGACCCTGCGACAGACAGCCTCGATCCCTCTCACCCGTGCCCGTGCCCGTGCCCGGTCTCACTCTCCGGGGGCCGGAAAACCAGGGCGAGCTCAGCCGAAGCGGCCGGTGATGTAGTCCTCGGTGCGGCGATCGCGGGGCCGGGTGAAGATCACGTTGGCCTCGTTGTATTCCACCAGCTCGCCCTCGTAGAGGAAGGCCGTGAAGTCGCCCACCCGGGCGGCCTGCTGCACGCTGTGGGTGGCGATGACCACGGTGTACTGGTTCTTGAGCTCGTGGATGAGCTCTTCCAGGGTGGTGGTGGCCACCGGATCGAGGAGCGAGCAGGGCTCGTCCATGAGCAGCACGTCGGGCTCCAGCGCCAGGCAGCGCGCCAGGCAGAGACGCTGCTGCTGCCCTCGTGCCAGCTTGGAGCCGGGCGAGTCGAGCTTGTCTTTTACTTCGTCCCACAGCGCGGCTTGCTGCAGCGCTCGCTCCACCACCGCGTCGTTGGCGCTGGTGTGCAGGCCGTTGAGCCGCAGCCCGGCCAGCACGTTGTCGCGCACCGACATGGTGGGGAAGGGATTGGGCCGTTGCACCAGCGAGCCGATGCGGCGCCGGATGGTCCCCGGATCGACCGATGCATCGTACACGTTTTTGCCCTCGAGCAGGACGCTGCCTTCGGTGCGAGCGTCTTCCGCGATCTCGTGCATGCGGTTGAGGCAGCGAATGAAGGTGGACTTGCCGGCGCCCGATGGGCCGATGATGGCGGTGACGGCGTTCTGGGCGATGGGCACCGTCACGTCGTTGAGCACGCGCAGCGCCCCGTACCAGGCAGAGAGGCCTTCGGTACGCATCTTCTCGGGCATTTTCTGGGGCGGAACGGAGTCCGGATACCCGCTGCTCATGCGACCTCGGAGGGGTGGGCGACGAGCGAGGCTACCTTGAGAAGGCAGGTGGCGCTCAAGAGAACGAGCGCGTGACGCGCGGCGACGCCCGGGTCGGCCAGGATCGCCGCACGGAACGTGGTGCTGGGGAGGGCTTCGAGGTCGAACAGCAGGACCAGCGGGGCAGTGGAGCCCAGGGTGCGCGCTGCGGCGCCCAGGAACGCGCCGAGCAGGTATCGCTTGGAGCCGCGGAACACCACGTGGGTGAAGGTTCGGGCGCGCGACGCCCCGAGGGCCACCGCCGCCTCGCGGGTCGCTGCGGATACGCGGGAGAAGGCTCGCGCCGAGCGCCGCATGACCGAGGGCGCGAGGAGGATCGACAGCGCCACCGTGGCCGCCGCGCGGCTCGAGACACCGAAGCGTTGGGCGAGCACCGCCACGAACACGCCCACCACGATGGGCGGCGTGGAAGAGAGGAGCTCGGCCGACATTCGCAGCACCCGGGCCGAGCGCTCACGCTCGAACTCCACCGCGTAGACGGCCGCTGCGAAGCCCACCGGGCCTCCGAAGAGCACCGCGCCGAAGGTGAGCGAGAGGCTCGCGCCAAGTGGACCGAGGCTGCTCGCACCGCCGCCCGACGAGCTCGCCAGGAGCCACAGGATGAGCACCACGAAGGAGACCACCGCCGCCAGCATGCACGCCACGCTGAAGGCCGCGGCGCCACTGGCGAAGCGTCCGGCATCGGCGCTGGGGGAGGGAGCCGGAGGCCGCCGCGCCCAGGTGCGGGCACTCGCTTGCACCACCACCGAGACGAGAAAGAGCAGCGCGGCGATGGCCGACGTACCGCCGAGATCGTGCCGGGTCGACAGCGCCCCTCCGAGCGTTGCCGGCACCGCGCCCAGTGCGATGTACACTAGGGCCACCGCGATGGCCTCGCCGAGCGCACGCCCGAAGGCCGTGCCCATGCTGCCGATGAGGCCGCGGCGCACCAGTGGCAGCAGGATGAGACGAAAGCTGGCCCAGCGGGAGCCGCCCAGGGCGACCGCCGACTCCTCGAGCTCACGCGGCGTGTGCACCAACCAGTCGCGCACCGAGGAGGCGAAGGTGGGGGCCACCACGAAGCCGAGAATGACGCCGGCAGTCCACAGGGGCGAGTGCCCCAGCGGCTGGTTGGCCACCGGTGGGGCGATGACGTAGCGGGCGAAGACGGCCCAGACGATGCTGGGGACGACCGCCAGAAGATCGAGCGTGCTCGAGGCGAGCCGGGCCCGGGTTCCGCGGGCGAAGACCACGACGTAGAGCGCGGCCCCGAGGCCCACCGGGATGGCCAGCAGCATGGCGATGGCCGCCACCGCGGTGCTCTCGAGGAGCGCGCCACCGAGCCAGCCGAGGGAGGTTGCCTGGGTGACCGACACCGCGGCCCACACCAGCAGCGTCACGAAGGCGATGGGGACGAGCGACGCGCCCGCGCCCACCAGGTTCTTGAAACCACGGTTCTCGGCGTCGATGTCGGCGCCCGTGCCGCCCTCTGCGGGCTCCTTGTGCTTCCAGGTTGTCGCGTCGCTTCCCATGAGTCGTAAGGCCGAGGATTGGACCTTGGACCGTACCTCTCCCGTGTGACGTTCCTGTGACAGTGCACGCCGTTCCCTTTGCTGCGTGCAGGCCGATTGACGCACCGGGCGAAGCGGGCTGAGCTTCCGGCACCACCATGACCACCCCTCAAGGCCCTTCCGTCGCTCCGGAGGCGCGAGCCTCCAAGAGCATCTTCATCACCGGCGCTGCGCAGGGCATCGGGCGCGCCACCGCCCTTCGCTTCGCCCGCGAGGGGTACTTCGTGGGCGCCTACGACGTGGACGAGGAGGGGCTGCGGACCCTTGCCGCGGAGATCCCGGCGTCGGTCACCGGTCGTCTCGACGTCACCGACCGCGCCGCCTTCGCGCGGGCCATCGAGGCCTTCGAGCGTTCCGCGGGACGCATGGACGTCCTCTTCAACAACGCCGGCATCCTCCACACCGGGCGCTTCGAGGACGTGGACCCGGAGAAGGCCTCGCACATGGTCGACGTGAACGTGAAGGGCGTGCTGAACGGCATCTACGCGGCGCTTCCGCTGCTCGGGCGCACCAAGGGGAGCGTGGTGATCAACATGTCGAGCGTCGCGGCCATCTACGGCGGCCCCGAGCTTGCTGTGTATTCTGCAACCAAGTTCGCGGTGCGTGCGCTCACCGAGGCGCTCGATCTCGAGTTCGCCAGCAAGGGCATCCGCGTGTGCGACATCATGCCCTCGTACGTGGCCACCAACATGGTGCATGGTCAGGCCTTCAAGCCGGCGTCGATGGAGACCGCGGGCATTCATCTCAGCGCCCAGGACGTGGCCGAGCTCGTGTGGAAGGCGCACACCCGGCGGCGCCTGCACTGGCTCATGCGCCTCGACGTGAAGGTGCTCTCACGCATCGGCGGACTCTTGCCCGAGGTGGGGCGCGAAGTGATGCGGCGCTATTCGCGGCTGTAGGCGCGCGTCCGCTCTTGGCGTATGGAGAATTCTCGCGACATCGGTCGCGCCCTTGGCTCTCGGAGGCAGCATGCTTTTTCGAACGACTCTCGGACCGTTGCGAATCCTGGCTCTGGGGGTCTTCCTCGCCGCGGCTGCATCCGGCTCCGGCTGCAAGAAGCGGGCGCCGGAGACCATCAGCGATCCGGTGGCCGGCGCCACCATCGTCCTGCCCAGCGGCTTCAAGTCGGGGCCCATTCCCGGCGCGTCGTCGGAAGCTCAGCTCGCGTTCCGGCTCCAGGCCTCGAACGTCTTCAAGGACATCGGCGTCGGCGTCATCAGCGAGTCCAAGGCCGACATGGTCGAGAGCTACACGCTCGACAGCTACACGCGCCTGGTGACCAAGAAGCGCGAGGCCGCGCTCCAGGATTTCCGCCTGGAGAGCGAGGTCCAGAACAAGGTGTGCGACGGCTCACCGTGCCTCGAGCAGCGCTTCTCGGCCAAGGCCACCACCGTGCGCATCGCGTACATCGTCACCATCGTCGAGACCGCCAAGGCCTTTCATCAGGTCATCACCTGGACGTCGCCCTCGCGATTGGCCACCAACCAGGCCGACATGAAGAGCATCCACGACTCGTTCCGCGAGGCCAAGTAGGCGCGAGCCTCACTTCACGGTGACGCGCCGGGCGGGGACGATGGTCTCGGTGCCGTCCTCACCCACCAGGCGCACCCGGCCCTCCGGCACCATCGCATCGATGGCGGTGCGAAAGCGCAGCGGCAGCTGGAGCAGCACCGTTTGATCGTTCGCGTCGCGCACGATGGAGAGGACGCCCGACGACTGGGTCACGCCCTCCACCGGCGCGGCCAGGCTCACCCCCGGCGGCAGGGGAATGCGTGCCTCGAGGCGCACTGCATGGTCGTAGCTCGCGCGAAGATCGACCTCCAGGGTCCCCACGCCACCCGGCTCCGCGCCCTTGGGCCAGCGCACGTCCGCGAGCACCCCTCCGCCCGCCGGCGGCGTCGACCAGGCGCGGTAGACCGGGCGTTCGAAGCGCGCGATGACCGCCGGGCCATCCACGTTCACCGAGACCCGCGTGGCGCCCGGCGGCAGCGGGACGTAGGTCTCGCCCGAAGGCGGCATCAGGGCGGTGGTGCGAAAGCCGTCGCTCTCGATCACGACCTGGGAAGGCGCGGCCGACGAGAGCTCCGACTCCATGATGGCGATGGCCACGGCGCGGGTCGCGGTGCTCGAACCGTAGCCGCCCTGGGCGTCGCGATCGGCCACCAGATGCGCAGCGATGGCCTCGGCCGGGGCCGGAGACGCGCCCACCCGCACCGTGCGGAGGAGGGCCGCGTACACCACCGCGCGATCGGCCGGAGCAGACTCCGCGCGGAAGGCGGAGCTGCCATCGGGCTGCAGCTTCACCAGCCTGCGGAGCTGGTCGGTGAGTGGCCCCACGAAGGCGGCCCGATGCGGGCGATCCATGAACGCGAGCAGTGCGCGCGCCACCGGCACCGGGCGGTTCTCCACTTGAACGCCCGCGACACGGTCCGTGACCCAGGAGTCCCAGCAGGCCACGTGGCTCGCCACCACCAGGCGCTCCGATTTGGTCGCCGCCGCCGCGCCGCCGCGGGTGCTCTTGGTGGGGAGCGGAGGCATCATGGGCTCGGCGTCGAGCCCGTCGAGCCCGCGCTCCCAGGTGGGCGGGCAACCGGCAGCGCCTTTGACCCACGAGGCGAGCGCCGCGGGAGCATGCTCCCTTGCGCGCATGTCGGCTGCCCATGCGCCCTGCACGGCCTTTGTAGTATACATGGATGCCAGCCGGGCCACCGCGCGCCGTCGGGCGTCTTCGGCCTTTGTCTCGGTCCAGCTATCTCCCCGCACCACGGCCCAGCGCCCCAGCCGCTCCGCCACTTCCATGGCGTCGGCCAGGCCCTCTCGGGTGCGCTGGCGATCCGGATCGAGCGCAGTGAGCACCGCGCGCAGGTGCCCCTCGTAGCCGCGCGAGAGGACCAGGCGCGGCGTGCCGCGTAGCGAGACGCCGCGTCCCGCACCGAAGCGCAGCTCCGCGTCGTGGGCCACCACGGCGCCACTCGAGACCTCCGAAGGCTCGGCAGCCTTTCGCACGTCCCAGTGGTGGGTCAGCGTGTCTTCGTTTCCGCCGCCCTTCACGGTGACCGTGAGGCGCGCCTCGCCCACGCCGCGCGCACGAAGGGGCAGGAGCACGTCGGACGCGCCCTCGGCCGGCACCAGCACCTCTCGTGGCGGCGTGCGGGTGCCGAGCTCCACGCTGCCCCCCACGCCGAAGCCGAGCGCGACGCGAACCGGGGCCGCCGTCCGGTTGCGGACGGTGATGCTCGCGGTCACGGCGTCGCCTTCGGTCCACGTCTCGCCCAACTCGGTGAAGGCCGAGAGCGGAAGCGAGACGGGGATGTCGAGCAGCTCCACGACCGGCGGCGCGTCGTCGCCCAGCGCCAGCAGGCCCACGCGCCAGGTGGTTTCCTGCGGACCCAGAGGTACGCGCATGCGCAGGTAGCCCTTGGCATCGGTCCGCGCCGGCTCGAGCCACTGGGTGCGGGCCAGATAACCGCTCCCGCTCAGCCGGCCATGCCCCGAGCCGAATCCTTGGCCGGAGCCGTGGCCGATGGTCCCGATGTTCCCGAGCCCGATGCCTTCTCCGCGCCCGCCCCCACCGAGGGCCATCCCCGTCTCCTTCTCGAGGAGCGCCTTCCACGACTCGATGGTGGCGTCGGCGACCTCCATCTCGAACTTGGCGTCGACGATTCGATCCTCGGCGAGCGCGTCGGCGTAGGGCGTGCCGCTGCGAACGACGCGTGCGAAGGGATCGCGTACGTCGTCGCCGGTACCGATGCGCCCGTCGGGCCCCGGCGAGCGCAGCTCGAAGCCGCGCACGATGGTGAGGAACGGCTCCGGAGCCGCGTTCGACTGCGCGAACTGGATGGTGCCGCCCCAGGGATCGAGCAGGTCGGACTCTTGAATGGTCTCGTCCCGGAGCATCTTGCGCAAGAGCGCCGGTGGGTTCTTGAACACCGCTTCGTCGCGGTCGATGCCGCGCACCGCCGCGCGCACCGCGGCGATGGCGTGGAAGAGCTTGAGCCGCGTCACCCTACGCGCCACGTTGTCGAAGGTCACCTGACGGTCCACCGCCATGAGATCACCCAGCGCGAAGGGCTCGCCCCCGGGCGTCACCGGCGGCTCGTTCATGGCCGCGGTCACCAGCGTCAAGAGCTCCGGGTTGAAGGTGAAGCGCCCGCCCTCGCCGCGTCGCACGTCGCGCAGCGCCTCGCGCGTGGCGGAGGCCTGGAAGATCGCGCCTTCGAGGGAGCGCAAGGTCTCGGCGAAGGTCTCGCGAAGGAGCCCGTCGGCGGTGCTCTTGGGGTCGAGCGTGGGCCCTCGCGGCGCGCTCCGCCGCTCACCCAGCGCAAAGCGGCGCAGCGAATCCGCCTCTGGTCCACCCTCGAGAAACGCGTCGCAGCGCTGCCGCTCGGTGAGGCAATGCGCCTGGCGATAGTCGAGGCTCTCGATGTTGGCGAGCGACGCGCCCGCGTGCAGATCGCCCATCGCCGCGGCCACCGTGCCCACCACCGGATGGCCCGCCGCATCGGTGAGGAATACATCGACCTCGGCCACCCCATTGGGGGTAGCCCGCCCGCTCACCAGCTTGGCGGTGAGCTTGGGCCGCACCCGCGGTATCACCAGCAGAGCGCCGGAGGCCAGCTTCGTCTCCTTGCGGGCGCGCGGCGATACGGCGCTCAGGTGCAAAAGGCCGGTCCGCTGATCGTCGAGCACCAGATCGCCTTCACCGTCTTTGAGCCACATGGCGTGCTTGGAGCGCCCGCCCTCGGTCTCCACCACCAGGCTCCACGGCGCCGCGTCGCGCTTCGCGGTCGCCACCCGGACGTGCACTTTGTCGCCCGGCACCGCCACCAGCGGCGACACTTCCAGGAGGCCGCCGAGCTCGCGGTCCACCGGCACGCAAGATTCGAAGAGCGCGGTCCGCATGGCCACCCCGTCCTTGCTCGCCTCGGGCCGCACCGTGACCTGCGCCGCGACACCACCGGCGCACGGTCCGACGTTGCGGGTGGCGCCCACGTCGACCGGAGGCGTCCACGAGAACGATGCCTCGCCGAAAGCGTCGGTGGTGACCTTGGCGCGAAGCCCGTCGCCGGCCACCGCGAACGACGTGGACCGCACTGGCTCGCCGTCGTCGCCGGTGACCGAGAGCAAGAGCTTCTGCGGTACGCCGGGGACGAGCACGTTGGCCTCCGGCCGCACCGTGACCTCTTCGAGCGCCCTGCCGACGGTGAGGCTCCCGGAGCTCCGGACCTCCCGGCCTTCGAGCATGGCCCGCGCTTGCACTTGCACCGCGGCGGTCCCGCCCGGCGCCACCAGTGAGGGCGCCTGAAGCGTGCCCTTCACGCGCCCCTCGGCGTCGGTGGTGGCCACCTTGGCCACTTTTTCCCAGGCCTCGGGGTCTTCCGGCACCTTCTGGGCATTCGGCGCGGCGACGTAGGTGACGCGGGCGCCCACCAGCGGGCGGTTCGATGCGTCGCGCAGGTAGATGGCGAAGGGCGAGCTCTCGCCGGCGAGGACCCGCTGCTTGTCCACCTTCACCACCATGCTCGGTGTGCGCGGCGTCTCGTTCCGGAGCGCGACCTGGGCGGCGGCGGGGGTCGCGCCCTCGACCGAGGCTTCCACCGTCCAGGACCAGGCGGTCTCGTCGACCCGCGGCACCGGCACTTCGAATCGCGCCAGGCCCGACGCGTCGGTGGCGACGCTGCGCTCCACCCGCGGAACGCCGCCTTCCAGGAGACGGAACGAGACGCGCCCGGCAGCCATGGCGCGTCCATTGCCCTGGTCGGAGGCTCGGGCCCACGCAAGGATGGACCCGCCCGGCACCACCGTCGCATCGGCCAGGTACAACGAGAGCGCGCGGCTCTGGACCCGAGCGACCTTCAGCTCCGCCGTTCGCGCGTGCTCGTTCTTGCGGACCGCGAGCAGCAGCTTGAGCTCCCGCGCGTCGCCCTCCGGCACCGGCACGTCCACCACCGCATGGCCCTGTGCGTCGGTGGTGGCGGTGATCGACGGGGCTGGCTTGGCATCGGGCCCCAGCGAGGCCGGGTCCCAGCCCAGCTCGACGGTCGCCCCGGCGAGGGCCACTGCCTGCGTCACGGCCGGGAAGCCATAGGCCTCCAGCGCCACCGAGACCTTGCCGCCAGGCACCGCGGAGCCTGCAGCATGGGCGTAGAGGGCGATGCCGCGACTGGCCGGGTCCGCAGGGAGCGCCCGCGAGTCCTGGGGGGCGCCCAGCGCCGCGACGGCCACACCACAAAGACCAAGCCCCAGTCGAAGAACGCGCATGGAGTGGGGACAAGCGATGCGGTCGCAGGTTCCCGCGATTGTCTCGGGGCCCGCCGCTCGTGCAGTGGGAACGGCGAAAGGTGGTCCGACGGTCGCGTATGCATGTACTCTGCACATAGGCGCCACCCCCTGCGCTCCCGCAAGCGGAGGGGGAGGGCATGGACCTGGGCCGCTCCGATCTGCACGGAAGGGGCAGAGGGGTCCCTCACTCCGTTCGGGATGACCCTTTGTTTCTTCAGATGCGGGCGAGCCCCTCGCCGCGGTTCACCGACAAAACCCGCACAAAAGCGCCGTCGGACGATGGATCGTACGAGGCCTATTGACAGACTCCGCGCGTTTGAATACGTAGCGGTCCCTCGACACCGGGCGAGTAGCTCAATTGGTAGAGCAGTGGACTCTTAATCCATTGGCTCGGGGTTCAAGTCCCCGCTCGCCCACCCGCAGTCACGCAGCACCAGAAGCCCCGCCTCCAGAAATGAAGGTCGGGGCTTTTGCTTTGGGGGAAGATTCGCGTCCGCCCGTCGTAGCAGCGTCGATGGGCCCCATCCTCACCCTCTCGCTCGTTCTCTTCGCGGTGGGCGTTATGTCGGCGCGCGTCGCCGGGTGGCTGTCGCAGAGCTGGCTACGGAACAACACCGGCTGGCACGACAACCTCGGCTTCCTCCGGCGCCTGCTGGGCATCTTCGGCGACTTCGGTCCGATCATGCTCTACAGCCAGGCCCGGAAGCAAAGGCAGATGGGGCCCACCCTCGCCTACGTCTTCTGGGGCGGCCTGGCCTCCGGGCTGCTGGGGCTCCTCGGCATCTTCGCCGGCGCCGGACTGCAGTAGCCCTTCGCACACGCCTGGTAGCATGCGGCCATGTACCGAGCCCCCGACGCGCCCGCGCGCCCGCTCTTCATCGTCGCCGGAAACGAACGCGTCATCGCCTATCGAAGGAGCGACGGCGCCGTCGCCTGGGCCTACGCGTTCGGTGTGGAGCGCGGGTTTCTCGAGCCGCAAGAGTCGTCGCCCAACCAACCGCTGGCCCTGGAGTTCATGGGCGATCGCATCTTCCTGGGCCTTCCCGACAAGGTGGTGTGCCTCGACTACGCGAGCGGCCAGGTGGTCGGCCAGGTGATGCTCCCGGAGCCGGCAGCGCGCCCGCAGCTGCTGGTGGACGGAACCGACGTGTTCGTCATCACCGTCGGTTCCGTGCTGTGCCTGGACCCGGCGGGCAACGTGCGGTGGTGCGTTGCCCACGGCCTGATGGTGCGCGGTAGCCCCACCGTCGGCCTGCCCGGCAACGTGCGCGCCGGCGACTCGTTCGGCTGGAAGTGAGGTAGTAGGCTACTTCCCGCAGGCGCCCTTGCCCTCGACGGCGCTCTCGGCGGCGCGGCGGATGGGCCCGCGAATCTTCGAGCCGAGCACCGGAGCCAGACGCTCGCGAATGTCTGCAGGATGCAGCTTTCCCAGGGCCTCGGTGGCGGCGATGCCGAGCTCGATGTCGCCCTGGTTGCTCCCGGGAACCACCGAAGCTTTGGCGTAGTCGGTGAGCTTGCCCACGTCCTTGGTGGAGCACATGTTGCCGAGGGCCCAGGCGGCCGCGCCACGAACGCTCCACTCCTCCTTGGGCTCGTCCATGACGTCGCGCAGCGTCTCCCGGTGCCCGATGGCCCGGTGCGCTCCCAGCGCGCGCGCAGCCAGCATGCGCACCTCGGCGCTCGGATCGTTGGTCACCGCCTTGTCGAGGGCGTCGTCGGCCACGGGATCCGCCGGCAGTCGCTCGAGGGCCCGGAGCACGTCGGTGCGCACGAAGGTCCAGGGGTCGTCCATGAGACGCAGCAGGGCCGGACGCGCGCCGTCGCGGGTGATGCCCTGGGCAGCCAGCGCACGCACTCGGGGGTTCTTGTCGACGAGGGCCGCGGTCATGGTCTCCTCGAAGCCGGGGACCTCGCGCACGCGCTCCAGCACCCGCGCGCGGATCGCCTCTTCCTTCTCGTCCTTCGCCACCCGCGCCAGCAAGGCCTTGGCCTCCAAGTGCCCGCTCTTGGCCAAGATGGCCAGCGGCTCCACGTACATGTAGCGCTCGTCGAA
>Ga0075163_10003036_pt1 | contig 22613 bp, 22 predicted proteins | sample JI1023141ADNA_FD_71478 | JGI IMG/M metagenome (GOLD analysis project Ga0075163, IMG submission 71478) | Wastewater effluent complex algal communities from Wisconsin, to seasonally profile nutrient transformation and Carbon sequestration -... | ecosystem: Engineered > WWTP > Effluent > Algae... | reverse complement strand
TTTTCATGGAAAACAGAGCACTTGATTTACAAAGGTGTGTACTACCCCCATTTTTTTTTTCATGGAAAACAGAGCACTTGATTTACAAAGGTGTGTACCAACCCTCTAAATTGAAAATTAAACATTTTTTTTACCCAATTAACTGAGCACTTGCGCCGAGGGTTGTTAGAGTTTCTTTTTTTTCCCGATAAGGGTTTATGCTTTTTAACCAGCTAATGTCAATTCATATTTTCATTATATTTATATGCTTCCTATGCTGTGTAATCCTCTTTACCCCACCTATAATACTCTTCTTTTCGACTTGAAAAAAAAATTTTTTGAAAATATTCTTCTTTCTTTTATACCCCCCACCTTACACTACTATACATACAAGCTTCCTATGCTGTGTAATCCTCTTTACCCCACCTATATTACTCTTCTTTTTGACTTGAAAAAAAAATTTTTTGAAAATATTCTTCTTTCTTTTATACCCCCCACCTTACAATACTATACATACAAGCTTCCTATGCTGTGTAATCCTCTTTACCCCACCTATAATACTCTTCTTTTCGACTTGAAAAAAAAATTTTGAAAATATTCTTCTTTCTTTTATACCCCCCACCTTACACTGCTATACATACAAGCTTCCTATGCTGTAAAATTGATGATAAAGAAGAATGTGTTACATATAAAAAAAGAATTAAATTCGTTGTCTAGTTACACTTTCAATATTAGCCTCACATTTTAAACAATGTTTAAGTTCCTGAGCACAGGTACTACAGAATTCATGACCACATGGATTCAGAACACTCATTTGGGTCTTTATATCTAAACAAACAGAACAAGTCCATGTTGAAGTAACTAGATTTGCAGTGGATACAACATAATGAGCTTTATTATGTTCTATATATTCGTGAATACCATTGGTTAAATCATCTCTATTTCCATTAATAATCTTAGGTCGCAAATTAACAGATTGAGCAAATGTTCTTAATCTTTTGACTGGGATTTCCTTGACGATAAGAGTATTGTTTCCAAAAGCTTTAAGTATTTTATCATCAGGAAACTTTTCAACAAGTTCAGCATCTGTGAATCTGCGAAGTTTTCGTTTTTTTTTTGGTTCGGTTTTAGTACTCATGTGTGTGTCTTAAAATCTAAACACAAAAAAAATAAATGACTTATTACAGTCTTAATTTTTCGAGTCCGGCTCAACTATATCAGCTTCAAGATATTACTTTATTAGATTTACAAGATGCTGTATTAGTAATTAAGAATGTAGATATTGAAAATAACAAGTTACTGATTTTAAAATTAAACCAAAACCCAAATATATACTTCGCATTGCATGTATCGGTGAAATTACCAAGTAATATCCTTCGTCATTTAAAGTTATTTGATGTAACTGCATTATATGTACCTCAAAGTTATTACAATAGATATTTATCTATTTTATATTCAAATCGTGATCACATAACAGCGATTCATGTTCCTGAATATGTCGACGATCGATTTTTTTTAATATTAGAACAATGTCATAAAATTAAACGGGTAAATGTAAACTCTTATGTAACGGTATATTCTATTGTTCGCATGCTTGGTTTATTACCAAATTTAGAAAAATACAGTGAACATTTCAATTCATGTAAGAATTATTCTAGTGCGGATATGGATCTCATACTGTCATCATTATCACCAACTATTACTCATGTGTATTTAAATGTGACATATAGTACATTTGTACTTAATTGTGTAAAGAGATTACCCAATATAAAAGAGTTTGGATTTATTAATTATCAAAAACATCCAATTATCGGAGCATTTATTAAGAAATTTATGGAAGAAACAAACATTCGCATAGCACTGAAAAATAAACGAGGCAAGTTTATTCATGATCTTGCACCGGCTAAATTTTGATAAAAATTAATTCCTTCATTTGTCTTGTAAAAATTGTACGCCAAAGACATTGCTCGTTGAAGAGTCACAGCTAAATCATCGGGATTTTTTTTGGATTCCCCCTTTCCACTGTAGGTCACAATGTTTTCGTCAAACACTGTTTTGCCGGGTTTTACGTATTTTTGATAGGCTTTCAATTGTTCTTCAAAATACTCTTCAATGTTTGGAGTAAATGTAATATAATCTTTCATGATTTTTAATTTACCAGTAGCGATTAATTCTTGTGCAATGATTGCCATTTCACGTTTTGTAGCGGCTGTAGTTTGAGTACCAAATTTACGAGACTTGAACGAACACATTGGAATAATTCCAGTTGCACTTTTTCCGTAAATTCTATTTACTAAATGAATAGTTCTATCAGCCTCAAACCCCGTTCCAGCTTCCACGTCCAACACAATAATACTTCTTTTTAACCATTTATTTGTGTGCAATGCATCAATATGTCTTCTAAGAGCACTGTCAGCAATTTCAAAGTTTGGAGCATCAATACAATCCATACCAACAATAGTATGAGGATCCACATAGCTAACAATACAATAATGTGATGATATTGCGTCGGCGTTTTGACTACCATTACATGGATCAATACAAATGTAAACAATTTTAGCTTCATATTGTAAATCAAATCTTGGTTTGTTCAGAATTTCTTCAATGTGTAATCCTGAAAATACATGTGAATCAAAATCATCATTGACCATACCCAAAGTCTCCCTTGCGAACTTTTCTGATTCATGTCCAAACATTTCTTTAACAAATTTATCACCATCATCCGCAAACCACGGCGGACGATCGGCAATTCTATGTACACAAGCTTCACCTCGAACTCCATTCTTTTCGCAACTTTCACAAATGTAACGTTTGATGTAATGTTGAAATCGCGGATTTTTCAACATTCTATTAAATAATGCACCGTCGCTTTCACCAATTGTACTTGTTGCCATACAAGCTAGTTTGTCTAATTGAAATGTTGGTGTTAATACGTTCAACACGTCCTTTTTAATAAATCCTGCTTCGTCTAATGCCAACACGTTACACTCTGTACCACGGAGACTAGATGAATTTTTAGTTAGTTTTTTATCTTTATTGTTTAAAAGGAAAAAATTGGGTCGCTAGCTGAAACACGCAATTGTTTAAACACAATTATTATCACCAAAAAAAATGAGTAGCAATAAATTATATTGTTTATGGTTGAATATTTGTGATTTTGCTAATTTTATTTGTTCATGGAAAACATCACACGATCATGCAGTTACCAATAAAAAATTAACAAATTTTCGACTACATTTACAATGTATAACTTGCGGGTCGCGATCTGTTAAAACTGTTTTTAGGGTAACACCAATTAAATTACAATCAACAATCAACAAGTATTGTGGAAATCCTTTCTGCAGAATGACTAGAAAACAGACCGTAATCAAAGTAATTTAAATTCTAGCTAAAATAATTATTAATTGTGTTTTGTCGCTGTTTCTTGGTTTTGGATTTTTCACTTGTCACAACATCTTTTCGAATGCGCTTATTACTCGAAAATCCAAGCTTTTCATTTCCTTTTGTAACCAACGGAATCATACCTGGAAATGGATTTAATTTGTCTTCTTTGTAAATGTGATATCTATTAAGATCAAACATGTATAATAATTCACGATCTTTAAAAAACACATCACGTGTTAAATCAGATACGCGCCGCGAAAATGTCTTTGCATACTCTGAATAATCAATACAATATAATTGTTTTCGTTTGTCATCGTCTGAATATTCATACATTAACAATTCCGGAATCGCACACTCACTTTTCTTTGCATTTAAATGCGGACTACAACATATGTAATACGCTATACGATCACCTTTGTCCGCTTTTAAATTTGCATATTTTAACATTCGAGCGCACAACACATGCATTTCCGTACCTTTCTTGTATTCCTCTATGTTTTTACTCAATTTTGCAGTTTGCAAAAGCTCTTCATTTTCAACTTCACCTGCTAGTAATTTGCGGTATGCTTCAGTAATATACTCTTTGATCTGTAAAATACTTTTACCATCAGCATACATTTTAAATATACCAGCAATTGTATTACGACAATATAAAAATACACCTCGTGTTACGATTCCCGCAGTCTTGACATATTTAAATTTCGGATCTTCAACCAACGGATCCTTCACTCGATACTTGAAATACTTTTTCTTTGTGTACAATATCACTCTAGTACTTACATCATCAATACCCATTGCCAAATTACCATGAACAATACCAGCGTCTATATTAATAAACTTTTTCAATCTTCTTGCACAATCCCATCGTTCTTCGTCCGTTTTAAACTGAGTTTCTATCCATTCACCATCTTCATTTAAATCGTACTTTCGAATTTTTATAAACAATGAATCTGTATCCCCGTAAATAATCTCACCTGTAATATTATGATGTGGGTATTCTAATTTTTCTAAACAATATTCAGTTTCCAACGCCTCTTTCAATTTCAAAATGTACTTTTTACCCAACGCCGTAATTGAAATAGCAATCGCCACATTGCACAATGGTGAAAATATCGCGCCGGTTTGACCATAGATAGAATTAGCCAAAATCTTTAATTCATCTGCATAAATTTCTAACGATTTCTTTTTAATCTGATCTGTGCAAGTCTCAGCTTGATCTCTCACTTCCTTTCGCTTTTCAACTAATAATTTACAAAGCATTGGTAAAATTCCCAATCGCGCTTCACTCTTTACAAATGAAAACCCATATGGTGTTGTCCATCGCTCTGGAAATTTCGCTTGCTTGTCTACTTTTATTCCATCATTCCATAAGTCTTTCAATTTAATATCAATCTTCGTCCCAGCTTTACCAACCATTTTAGACTTGACCTTCTTCTGAAGTCTGTCAAACTCCTCATCTTCATCTATTTCAGATCGTTCTTCTGATCCAACTGATTCAGTTTCCCAATACGATTCCGCTTCTTCTGTTTTACATTCATAATCAAAATCTGGGTCATACGGAAGCATAGTATTCGACGATAAATTAAACGTTCGAATAATCGAAGGGTACAATGAACCAAAATCACCAGTCATAATCAATCCCTCATGTAACCCATTCTTCGGATTGAACACGTGCGCGCCGGTGTGTTTTAATTTGTTTAGTTTTAGTTGGTATATTCCGGCGTGACCCTTTACTTTAGACATGAATTTAGGCGGATGTCCTTCTTTTTGATATGGAATCAATACTTCATTGTTACATTCTGCATGTAAAAATAATCCAATCAAATACCCACTACCTCGATCAAGCGCATCTGCAAATCTCGATCGAACAATTTGACATTTTGCTCGATGTTTTTCAATTATTGCTAATTTCAAAGTCAATAACCATGTCAATTCAACATCTTGAAGACAGTAATCAAAAAATTTCTCACGCTTTTCAGCACTTTCTGTGTAAAAATACGAATACAATTTACTTGGTAAGATGTCATCCTTCTGTCCAATATCATAATGCCGCGCAATACTGTTTAATGAGTACTCGTCTAACTTTAAACCTGCTAAATTTTTACAATACATCATCACATCTATGAACACTCGTCCCGGACAAATAACGGATACTACACCCTTATATCCTTCGCTTCTCTTGTTTATGTATGGCTTCACCCCTCGCAATTTCGACCATATCGACGTCCATTCTATATGATGTTTGTCAAAACGACCAAAAATGTATGGAAAATCAAATCGATTCGAGTTAAATCCAACTAAACAATCAGGATTTTTTTGTTTAAACCACTGATTAAATGCATGTAACATATCTTTTTCTGATGCATACATTTCATGTTTCTCCGATTTAACCGTTCCCCATGCAAACACTTTACGAGTTTTTTCATTATTTTTATCCACATAAACACATCCAATACATGCAATAGGGTGTACAAATGCCGCAAACTCTAAATCATTGTAATGAATTGCCGGATTTTCTATATCCACTGTCATGTAACTCATTGATCGAAATACAGTTTCTATCTTTTGACTTTCAGGCTTAAACATTGCATATGGCACAATTGGACGACTTGTATCCACTGCGTCAAACGATGCAAGCTGTAATTTTGCTTGAATATGATCCGTCTGAGTTCTAAAATATTCATATACTTCCAACTCATCGTCAAATGAATTCTTGACATATTTCAATATCAAATCTCCTACAAATGCATAATTATATGTAATTTTCCAAAATACTGTTGTATTCAATTCTTCGCTATAACCTACTGCACCTGTGTGTAATACTTGCTCTATGCTTTTAATTAAACTTGGTCGATTTTCCTGTTTTAAATTCAAATTTGGAATTTTGGTAACATTTTGATGAATATACACCTCTGCCAAATGCGTCTCTAATTCATATTTAAATTTGCTCAAACTTGGAGCATTTTTTCCATATGGTTGGATATAAATGTCTAATGGAATATCTATAATCTCAACCCTTTTATTGTTTGTACAAAACAAAACCACCGAATCACATGTCACTTCATTACCCACATAATATGAATCACAAATATCAATTACCAATTCCATTTTTTTTTTAAATTTGTACTTTTTTTACTCGCACGTGTGATAAATATTCATATCTCACAAAATGGACAAGTCAAATCACAACATGTGCACTAGAAATTCACCATGTTTAAAATCTCTCGAATGTACTTTGAAGAAACCATGTCTTCAACAATTTTCTACTTTAAAATCTAATTTCAAGCCTGTATGTGTCGATTCAACAAGTGTGGGATATTGTTCAAGAAAAATATTAACAAAACCGGCTAGCAATTTACACTTTTAAAGAATTAGCATATACTAATGCTTTTTTACCTAGTTCAGTTTTTGTAATTAAATTAATTTGTTCATTGTATTCCTTTATTAATTCAAACTCTTCAGAATCCAACAATTCCAACTCAACCGGTCCGTAATCACGATTGTACTTTCTTGTTTCTTCGTTCAAATTTATTAAAATCGCTTCTTTTGCTTCCTTTTTGTTTTCAATTGCATAAATTTCTCGTAAAAATTTAATCTTGTCTAATTCATTATATTTATCTATGTACTCAATCGGTACTCGATGATTTTTGATCCAGTCCCGCTTTTCAATGTACAGTGTAATTTTTCTTAATGTTTCCGTGTGTCTTTCCAATTCTTCCAATTTTAAAATGTATTCTCCAGTATTTTCAATCTTACTAACCTCTTCAATATGATCTTTTGATGGATTCAATCTACCTTGAAGAGCAATATATACATAATCTTTAAAATCTATACTATTTATTGGATACTGATGTTCAAGATTTTTAAATTCTGGAACTTGATATTTTATATACATGTTTAATATCTCTTTATATTCAGAGTATATCTTTCTTAATTGACTATATACATATTTAAAATATGTCTCGGCTTGAATTATTTTTTGATCAATCAAGTATTCCACCTTTTTATTATCCATAACATCATCCGAAAACTGATAATTTTCTTCAAAACTATCATGAAACAAAATATCGTTTACAACTTGACTAGTGCCTGTTACTGATATTGGCGTTAACAATAATACATTCCCACTCTGATAAGATCTACCAGTTCGTCCGCATGCATGCTGAAATCTTGTATACAATGATTCTAAATTATGAACCAATGATTTTAATCCCAATATAACTACCAATCGAACATTGTCTACATGAACTCCTCTACTAAATGATGATGGTTTTGTTATTAAGATGTGATACTCACCATTTGAAAATTTTTCAAGGATTTGTTGACTTTCTGTTTGCTGAAGATTACCACTTAAACATACAGCTTTTAAATCTTTTAAATACCCCTGATATAATGTTGAAATATCTTGCTCAGTTTCCACAAACACCACAGTTCTACATACTGGAAGATCTATTAACATATTCAAACAATCCAAATATAGATTTTCGGACGCTATTATACTTTTTTCAATTGAATGACCCTTATTTTTCACCTCAATTACTTTAAATTCGTATGATGATAGAATAGTTTTCAAGTTTTGTAAAATATCACTCGGAAATGATGCACTATACAATAAAAATCGACATACCTTTTTACTCTGATTTTTACATATTCCAAGTACATTGTATATCAAACTCGAACTTTCATCTGCCAATTCTGTAAAATGAATATCGGCTTCATCTACAATCATGAACTCTAACATATCCAATGAAATCCAAATTCCACGCGGACGCTGAAATACGTTCCAAAAATCTGTAATTAACGTCACCAATACATCACATCGTTTACCTCGGAGGATCTTATCTCTTGAACTTAACACATCAGCATCATCATATTCTCTTACTACAACATCCAAATCTAAATCCTTGACCATTTCTTCACATACTTTGAACGTCTGCTTTCTTAAAACTCTCGTTGGACTTATAATTACAATTTTTGGTTTGATTACATGCGGATCAACTTCAACCTCTTTATTCATTTTCAAAAACGTTGGCAATAGAAATGCAATCGTTTTACCAGTCCCAGTTGGAGAAATTCCCAACACATTCACGTTTTTCTGTTCAATAGCACCCAATGAATACTTTTGAATTGTTCTCAATTTATTAAATCGTTTGTATTGTGGTACGTTTTCTATTTTAGGTACATCAATCTTTTGATTTGTATTTAAATCATATAATTTCAACACTTCATTTAATTTACCAGCATTACTACTTAATCCATTTTCCAATCTATTTTTAAACACTTCCATTTTTTTCTTACTATCTTTTGTGCAATCATTTTTTTTACCTCAAGATTTTTTAAAGTCTTTTTAAAAACAATATTTCTAACTAGTCGGTGAACATGTAGATACTGGAACATCACCTGATACATGTAAACATCTTACAAATACATTATCGTTGTTTGCTTTAGTATAACATGCTCCTATATCACCATCCCATTGACCAACTTGACTACCCGAACAATCAGAACTTGAATATGCTGTAATTAACAATGTAACTCTACATGAATAATAAATACTATTAAATGGTATACCAACAATTACAGATCCCGGACTCGCCACACATCCTGGATTACATAGTCCAACTAGATTGTCATTTGTGAAATTGAAATTTGAATGACATGTATTTGTGTTTGTAATACTTGCCGTTTCCAATCTCGTTGGACTTCCTGTTGGTAATCTAGTTGGCATTTTACTCGGTGAATTTGTTGGTGCTACTGTTAATGGTGAATTTGTAGGAGTCATTGTTGTTGGTGGTGTTGGTGATCTAGTCGGCATATTTGTTGGTGATTTGCTTGGTTTAGATGTTGTTGGTGTAGTACTTGGACTAAATGTCGGAGGAATAATTGGAGCTTTACTTGGTGATTTTGTCGGTTTGCTACGACTTGGCGATCTTGTTGGACTAGATGATGGCCGAGATGTTGTTGGACTTGCACTTGGAATCGAATATGTAGGTACAATGGATGGTGTTACTGATGGTTGATTAGTTGTTGGTAACGCGGCGTAATACACTCCTAAAAAATCCAAAAATGTCGACAATATCATGTATTGATCACGTTCGTTATTTCCGAAATACAACATATCTTGTTTACATATTGTATTAAACGGATTTGCCAGTGCATTACAATATACAGTTGATGTAGATGTTTCATTCCTTGTACCTGAACATCCATCAATTAATACACCACTTGTAATATTCAAATTTGTTGTGATTTTAACCGATTGTTCGCTATCCGTTATTAATTCAAATCCATCCATTGCGTAATTTCCAACTATTTCTGTTCCATTGCGCAGAGTTGTAGTCACATTATGATTTAAATAAACATTTACTACAAGCTCTGATGAATTGAACAATAATACGGAATTACTAATTGTACAATGATCATATGTTCCATTTACCAATTTGTAATGACCACCTTTTGCATAAGCCCACACTGAATATAATTCATTTCTGTATCTAGTACAGGCACACATAATTTTATATGCTGATCCACATGAAGTGTCTGCTGTATTTCGATTACCTAATCTTCTTGTTTGTGATAATGTACATTCTTGATAGTTTCCACTTTCGTCCGAATTTGTCCATAAACTCTCTGGAATATCATGGTATGTGTAGTAACTAAACATTCTATGTAAACTTTCTGCTATTATATTCCTGTAAGTACAATTTAAAACTCCACGACCTGGATTTTCACATCCGATGTACGTTGATATCACATCTGTTTCTGAAAATGATACTAATGGAAACGATTCTAAACAATTCACGTTTTCAGAACATGCCAATTCTGCCGCATCTCTTGAAACTTCGGTTCCTATGAATTCCGTACTCGGGATGTATACACAAGTACTTTCTATTAACAACCCAATAATCCAAATCCAAATTGTTTGCATTGTTATTTTTTTAATGTGTTTGTGTATTCCAAACACAAAAATACTTTTTTTTCTAATTTCATGAAACTCAGTTGGGTTGATGATAGGTTTAGAAAACCAACCGAAAATGATGATTTACTTGTTGACTATTATGATAGAATGGTAATTTGTTTAACAAACCATAAAGGAAAAATTTTCAAAGTACCCACTACTGGAAATTTACCACATGTCAACTTGTATGACATTTATCATGGATATTCTATCAATGATTTACTGGCAATTGGCTTACGACCGCATATTACAGCTGTTGATATAACGAACCATCAACAATTTTTCAATACCTGTAATTATCATTTTATAGTTTCCGACGAAATACCATCTATATGTTATGTTCATGTTACATTAAAATCAGACATGATATTTGAATGTTCAGACTTATTTAAAAAAAATGATTCAAGTAAATTATTCCCTTCGCGTTATATATATAAAGTAATTACATCTTAAAGATCAGAATCCGAATCTTCATCAATGTCTTTTAACTTTCCAAATATCCATGGATTTCGTAAACGAATTTCTCGTTCTTCTGATGCTGTTGGTTCTGCTTCCAATCCCAAATATTTTAAATATACATCACTTCTTTGATCTTTTAAAATACTTGCAATTTTAGCAATACCCAAATTTAACAATGATGGAATATTTAAATAATTTGCAAATAATATCAACTCAAATAATTTATCTTGCGAATCTGATGGAAAAGTAACTAAATTGTAATCAAACTCATCAACATATTTAATTAAATCATTTGATGGCAATGGTTTTGGAATTTCCCTCAATGGATTATTATAATGATACTTAAAATATTCTGTTGTTTTTAATAATGTATCGATTTTACCTTCTTGAAGTGGAATTTCAACCATATCAGAATCATCATCTTCAATCATACACTTGATTAATTCAGACATGATTACTTCATTTCTCGGAATTTTAATTGTAACATCAGTTGTAGCTAACTTAATGACCACATGTTTTTGATCTTGGCTCATTTTTTAATCACCTAAAAAATATTGTGTGCTTTACATTGACACGCGCACAATTGTGGTTCAAAAATGTCCATGCTGTCCAATGATCAGATTTCGGCCATTAAGATGTCCATGACTGGACGATCTTTTTTTATTAGTGGCCCAGCTGGAACTGGAAAGTCTCATATTATTGCTCAAATTCGCCGCATGTTTGAAAATGTTCAAGTTACTGCAAGTACCGGAATCGCCGCAGAAAACATTGGCGGAAGCACCATATTTTCTTTTGCTGGCATTGGAATTGGGAATTCACCATTTACTGAAATTATTGACAAGATTAAACATGACAAGTATATTCTAAATCGTTGGCTTAGTGTAAAGGTCTTAGTCATTGATGAAATAAGCATGATTTCTGGTGAAATATTTACATTGGTTGACAAGGTTGCCCGGTTTATGCGAGAAAAACCCGATCGTCCATTTGGTGGTATTCAAATTATTGCCGTTGGTGATTTTTATCAATTACCACCCGTAGAAGGCTCATTTGCATTTTTGTCTGATTCATGGAAAGAAACAATCGGAAACCGCGTTGTAATGCTTAAATCTGTATTTAGACAACAAGATCCTGATTTTATTAGAGAACTTCATGATATTCGTGTCGGTATTCTCAACGACTCATTTTTACATTTACTTAATACACGATCAAACAAGGCAATGATACCTTTAGATTTTATACCTACTAGCATATATAGTTTAAATAGAGATGTTGATGCTATAAATCTTGAGGAACTTGATAAATTACCTGGATCTTCAATGCTTTACCAAGCTACTGATTTGTATTATTGTAACGAATCACTCAAACGAACAATAAAGTTTCCAGTCGAATCCGAAATCGAATTAAAACCTGGCGCTCAAATAATCATGAGAAAGAACACAAATGAATATTTGAATGGATCTCGTGGTGTTGTTACAGCTTTGAAAGATCGATGTGTTCATGTAAAATTGATAAATTCAGAAATTGTTGTTAAATATGAAGCATTTGATATTTACGTTGGAAATACCATTGTTGCGACTCGTAGTATGTTGCCTATAAAACTTGGCTGGGCTATTTCTATTCATCGTTCTCAGGGTATGAGTCTAGATTATTTGAAAGTGGATTTAACAAATGTATTTTCTTCTGCACAAGCATATACAGCTTTATCGCGTGCCAGATGTATTGAGAATCTTCAAGTTATTGGTTTAACAAAAGATGTTGTTTATTGTGATCCTGTTGTTACCAATTATTATAATAATTTACTCAATGAACAAGCAAGTTCTGGATAATTTTTGAATAATTTAATACTATCTAAGATCAATATAATTACCTTGACAGACATTAACTTGTTTAATTCGACAATTTGAACATAATTTTTATATTCTAACGCGTGAACGTTACAGTCAATATAAATACCCGTCCATTTCATCACATCGACAATCTTTTTAGATAATTCTAAATCTTGAATAGTTCGGTAAAATTTCATGTGTTGAACATGACAATTATCTACCACAGATTTTAAGTTCTTGTTGTTATATGCTAAATCGTTTACAAACATCTTTTTGACGCTTTTTGGGATATTTAAGGTAATCTTTTCCACCATATTTTGAGTAAATCCACCAATATATATTCCCAAAGTTTCCAAATTTTCGCACATCTTCATAAAATTACAGATCTCATTCAATGCATAACACGGGATCACTTTAACCATACACATGTCTAATTCAATAATGGATACTTTATACTCGTTTAACGTTTTCAATATATCCATTAATTGAATACCATCAATGTCGACAAATTTAATTCTAATCTGCGCAACTTTAAAAATCTTTAAATGATCCACAATAGATTTATTACCTTGTTTAATTACAAATCCATGCACATGAACATGATGAAGATCCACAATACGTGACTGTTTATTGTTTTTTTGTAATTGATAATCGTCTACATCCACATTAACAATTATTTTTTTCTTAATAAACGCACGTTTGTATTCAATGATCTGCGCCAGTTTTAACCAAGGGAATAATTTCATGACTTTTTTTTAAAAAACAAAAATCTCTTTGTGTTCTAGTCTTTATTTGTTACATGTGAAATCAAATCTTCCAAAAACAATGAATACTTGTCTTGCCACTTTATAATCTCCATTTCAATTAATAATTTAATCTTTTCACAGTAAATGAATTGAATAGCATATCGAATGGTATCATTTAAATCTTCTTCACCAAATAATGCAATATATATATCATCTACTGTACATCTTGCAAAATGTGGTGGTGGGTTCTCTGCAAGCCATTTATCAATTGGAATTTTCAAGTATAAGAATAAATTACTTGAACGAAACAAAGATTCTTTTAATTCCACAAGTTCTGACATGTTTTTATTTCTGAAAAAAAAGACATTTCTTATCACTTAAAAAAACAAACAAACACGTGTATTTTTGGAGCACAGTATTTCACACAAAAAAGGATTGAACGCACGAGCATTTACACAATTTTAAGTTAACCGCACATGCTTTCACCCAGGCTTCAATCAACCGCACAGGCTTTTACACAGAAAATCGTTCACCGTGTACATGCGTTTACACAGCCAGGAATCAATCACACGAGCTTTTACACAATTTTAAGTTAACCGCACAGGCTTTTACACGTGTTAAGACCCCAAAAAGTACCACAAACCACCTTATCACTACCACAAAGCTTCATTTTCAAAAATTTCCAAATTAACTCGGTTAACCAACTATTTAATTTTTTTTGGACCTGTTGTAAATTTATTGAACAATATCATGCTTTTTTATTTACTTGGTATTTCTTGGACTTGGACCTGTTGTATAAAATTTTAACTTGAAAAATTCTGGGACATGGAAAAAATATTTGTGATTTTTTTCATAAACACACCAAAAAAAATAATTCTAAAAATAAATATATTTTTTTTTCATTCATTGAGTATGCTATCTAATCTTGACAAAATGAGCATCCATGTTTCACCAACTATATTATCTTTCCACATTGACCAATTGTATGCGTTTTTATCATTAATTGCAAAACCAATTCCAAATTGACCATCTTTATCCGCCATTCCAATTCGAACATTCGAGGGTAATTTTTGCAATTTTTCAATTATTTCAGGATTTTGCAAAGTTTTTAACTTTAAAGCTTCATAAATGATATCACCTCTGAGCCTTTTCCATCGTCCAAAATGAAAATCACGTATTTTTCTAGCTGCATGTCTTGCTTGCATTGGAGTTCTTGTTTTTAAAATCTCTTTCATTGTATCTCGATCGTCAAAAATCTCTGCTTTTCTATAGCATATAAACTGTTCAACATTATCAAATTTGTTACCATTGTAGTAAAAACCATGTTTGCTCCAATTAGATAACCATCCAAATTTATCATTTTCCTTCAAAAACAAAATAATTGGTCGTTCCATGTTTTTTTGAATTGTGATTAATTGTTTTGTAACACATCATCTAAAAATTGTAACAATCTGACATGCGCCGGTCTTTCAATAATGAGACTTTGTACATCGTTTGCGTTTAAAAAATTATTCAGCACCAAAATCAATTGTTCAATATCATCTTCATTGATAAATTGCTGTAATAATTCCAATCGTTCTCGAAGTTGACGACATTTTAACTTTGTATACGTATAAATTTCTTCTCTTAATCGTCTTTCGATGTTATCCTTAAATTCCCTCAACACAACAATTCTTGCATCTTCCTGTTTTTCTTCTTCTTCATTTTGACGTTCATCATCGTTCTCAGGGTCTTCTTCATTTTGACGTTCATTATCCTGATCTTCTTCATTATTCTGCTCATTATCCGGTTCTTCTTCATCATTTTGACGTTCATTATCAACAACGTCTTCATCATTTTGACGTTCATTATCAACAACATCTTCTTCAATTTGTCGGTCTTCAACATTAACATCTTCATTGATCTGCTGTTCATCGTCGCTTTCATCTTCAACAACATTAACATCATCATTCTCCTCATCATCGTTCTCTGGTTCTTCTTCAATTTGCTCTTCATCATCGTTCTCTTGTTCTTCTTCGATTTGATCTTCACCATCGTTCTCTGGTTCTTCTTCAATTTGATCTTCATCATCGTTCTCTGGTTCTTCTTCAATTTGCTCTTCATCATCGTTCTCTTGTTCATCTTCAATTTGATCTTCACCATCGTTCTCTGGTTCTTCTTCAATTTGATCTTCACCATCGTTCTCTGGTTCATCTTCAATTTGCTCTTCACCATCGTTCTCTTGTTCATCTTCAATTTGCTCTTCACCATCGTTCTCTGGTTCTTCTTCAATTTGATCTTCACCATCGTTCTCTGGTTCTTCTTCAATTTGCTCTTCACCATCGTTCTCTGGTTCTTCTTCAATTTGATCTTCACCATCGTTCTCTGGTTCTTCTTCGATTAAAATTTCCATTTCATCATTATTTACTTGTTGTTCGTTCTCTCCTTCATTGTTTTCGTTATTTTGATCGTCTTGTTCAATGTCTGGAATTTGAGGCTCATCTAAGTCTGAAATATTATTATCGTCATCTTCCTCAATAACAGGTATCTCTTGTTCACCTTGATCAAAATTATCTGGTTCATCTATTTCATCAGTTGTTGAATTATTTTCGACGACTTCCATCTCATCTTCTACAGACTCGTCTTGACTGTTTAGTTCATTGTCTGTATCTGATTTGTCAGCGACAGATCTTTCATCTTCTGCAGACTCGTCTTGACTGTTTTGTTCATTATCTGTATCTGATTTATCAGCGACAGATCTTTCATCTTCTACAGACTCGTTTTGACTGTTTTGTTCATTATCTGTATCTGATTTGTCAGCGACAGATCTTTCATCTTCGATACTTGATATTTCATCGCTATCTCGATTCTCTTTATCATCATCTACCATATCTTCTTTATCTTCATCTGGTATTGAGTCATCTTCAAATTCATTCTCTGAATTTGATTGTATAATTTCATTAGAATCAACATCAGAAAATATATCTTTAAGTTCTTTTATCATATATTGTTCTTCTTTATCTGATGTATCGGATATGTAATCTAATCGATCATCTTTATTATCGTTAATATATTCTCTATCATCTTCTGGTTCTTTTTTATGTAGCTTGCGTAGTGTTTTTTGAAAACTACTCAAGGGTTCTGGGTGTAGATCGATATATGTATCATCTCCAGGATTTTTATATATATAATGTAAAAACATGCGCGTAAGAAAATTGTGAGTTTCACAAAAAAATATGGTCGATTCTGAAATTAAGGAAAATCTTTATTATAATGAGTTTATGCTGTTTTTAATGAATTTTAATAATTCAAAAATTGATATTATTAATACTATTGGGTATCCATATACAATAGAATTGATATTGTTTGCTGGATTAGAGGTTACTTTGAAAACAGATCTGAGTTATGTTAATTATGGAAAATTTGGACCTAATGAAATACAAACATATAATCCACATGATATATTTATCGGTCAAGAATATCATAAATTTATTATACCATTATATGAATGGTTATCTTTGCATGATGTTGTGGTTGATAGGATCCGGATTCAAATTAAAATCGACGTGTATGATAACATACTTACTGATATAAACAGTATATGTGATATGTTTTCTGATCAACCATGTTGTAGATCATTACGTTTTTTTGAAGGATCGTTGGCAGGTCCAAGATATGTTCGGGGTGAATTTTCTTTATACCGATACTATATTAAACAAACCATTCGAGTTTTAAATATGTTTGATGTGCTTCCGCCAGAAATTAAACGGTTAATTTTGGGTTTTTGTTATAACTTGGATTATCACAATTGTTGAATATTTATTTGAATTTTAACAAATGAACAACTGTTCTAATTGTTCTATTTCAGTGCAAAATTTAAAACAAAGAACTTGTATTTCTTGCAACGATAGTTTTTGTGTTCCATGTTGTCCATTTTTGATTCCCACAAGCTGCTCTGGGACATGTGTTGTTAAAATTGCTAAGAATGTACTCCGCAATGCGCCAAAAAATCCGGATGGAACTATCCTTATTTTTAACAAAAAGAAAACTCCAGCTCCGAGTGTATGTAATTGTATGGAAAATGTGAAACATTGGCGTGTTGGATTGTTGTCTAAATTTTCTGGTGATCAATTGAAATCTTATTACATGTGCCATTTATGTTGCGTACTTGATTTTATTAGTTTGTCTGATTATGAACTAGTTAAATTTTTGCTGCAAAAGTGTGGATATGAAACGATTGAACAGGCAAGACAAAATGCACTACAATTCAAGCGAAATAACCTTGCCATAACCAAGCAATATACATCAGTGGATCAAAAAATAATTAAAGAAGATTTAAATGTTGTTAGTGAGGTGAAGAATATTCTCAATTCATCAGAATTTGATGAATTTGAAGAATGATTGTCACTGTGTTCCAACCACAAAAAAATGATTGAATTTCGACCACGCTTAAACTTTATTTTTGTTGTATGTATGTTATGGAAATTTTTAATTCAAATATTTGTGTTACCATTTTTGTTGTTTCTATGTTTTTATGACATTCCGATTGTTAAATCATCACATCTTAATGTTCATTACTTGATCGTTTTTGGATCAATTATATTATTAATATTTTATTTCATAGTGTTGATCGTTCAATTTTTTTTAGAGTATCTTATGATTAGTGATATATTGTCAATTATGTATCCAGAACCTGAACCTGAACTCGAAACAGATGAATATGATTTTAGATATAGAAGATCTACAAATAAACGCGAAACACTTATATTTTATGTAGCTAGAAATTTTTATGTAATGTTACAATTAGGTATTGTTTTCAATCATGTGTATACAACTTATTCGGATCATCCATATTTTAATTTGTTTTTGTATTATTTTATATTTTACAATGTGATTGAACATATCCAAATGTATATTGTAGTCAAAAATCATTTTAAACGCGTGTAATAACACAAATCAATTTTGAATGTTTCCTTTTTACACTATAGATACATATGGACATCGCCCATTTAAAATTGACTATTTAAATGGTACCATTTTGGTTAGTGATTCTAAAAGTCCAATGTTTCCTATATTTAGTTTTTACCAACCATTCCAACTATTTATTAACAATGGAACAGTTCTTGTGAGGCCTACCATAAATTATTATTATGTATTAATTTCTGGTGATATTAAATCGTTTATTGTCAAGCAACCAATTTTAAACTTTTGTGCAATTGTAACATCTTCCAATTTGGTTCTTTCTTATGCGATTACCGACACTTATTTGTACCTGTTTTTTGTGATGCAAACTGTTGTTCCTTTGTACTACTCAAAATCTGTTTATGATTTAGTATTGAAAGGTAGTAACATTGTTTACGATTTATACTTTGGACGTTCATGTTATGGTTTAGAATACTCACGTAAAGAAGATTTAGAACATAAAATATTAATTGGTCGAACAAATCCAATTGTAAAGTTCTACACATCTAATTTATAAATTAATCGTAAGGAATAAATACATACGTTCGTTGCCTAATTTTTCGATACGTCCGCCTTAATTTAGCGTCATGACATAAAATCACTCTACATGTGTCATTGTCTACAATTTCTACTGCATTACATGCATACTGATTTCCACTTTCAATTCTTAAATCAATACATTCTTGGCCACATTTTTCAATTGCTTGTCTTAATGAACCATCATAATTAAACCAAGAACGAATTTCGTATCCATCAAGTCCACAATCTACGATTCGTCGCTTTTCAAATATCTTAATGTTATAATTCACAGGTTGGTCGTTTACACAAAATGTAAACCCTGAAATTCCAATCAACAATGAAAATATGATCCAAAACATTTGTGAAATTTTTTTTAATATTAAAACATGAACTTGCAAATTGTTATTGTGTTTAACGTTAACCCAAACACACAAAATGTTAGTGTTTCTTTTATTTCTTCTTGTTGTTCAGTCCTATGAATTTATGTGGAATGGAACGCTTGTAGATTATAAGCTTACTTACAAAATGCAACACACAATTAAAAAATGTCGGAGTGGAAAATTCAAACCTATTTATTTATATAGTTATGATGGAAGTATTGATGGTGCACTTAAAAACTGCGGTCAAGCTTGTGTAAATTATCGTGAAATTGAATACGATATTTATGCTTGTAATGGTGTGATTATTGTTAATTCATATTTATGTCAAATTGTGCAATGTCGCGATCCTGTTTTTAAAAAAACATCAAAACATAATAAAACGCGGCGCAGAATGATTTTTATTTCATATTAATCTTTTAAAATCAATGGAACATCTTCTAATGGATACTCTTGTTTCCGACCTTGAATATCCTCCATCACCAATGTATTTGTATACAATTGCAAAGTGGCAATTTTTACCCAGTTACCAATCACTAGATACATTACCCACTTTGTATTTATTTTGCGATACAATACTACCCAATAATCTAGATCATTGTAACAACTTGTCACAATCCATTCTTGATTTACCTTGATATCACCATCACATGTATTTTCTGGATTCAATGACGGTTCTAATGAATGTATTTTCCAATCTGTACCGTTATAATCGTACACATGAATCACCCGAATTTGTTTGTTGTAATCTATTCCATTTGTAATAATTGTATTATTAAAAACATCGACTTTTGAAAATGAATGTTTATTATAAATCATATGCCCGTCTTTTCCAATAACATCCATTAAATAATAACCATTGAAATCACCTAATACTACTACAAATTCGTTTGATGTAATTAAATTGAGCGGCGTATAATGTAATTTCATTTTAAAATCAAAAACCCATGATTGATCTTGTTTTATATACAAATAAAACATACCATAACTATCTACAATTGCTAGTTTATTATTAAACTCATCCAAGTATAGTTGTGCATAAACATTTATAACAAGAAACAAAAAAAACAACATGAAAAAAAATTGTGAATTAAAATTATGGATCACGGTATACAACCCAAAATGCACCAGTATTTGTACCAATGCCTGCGCTATCACCAGATGCACTAATCAAAGCTGTTCTATTTCTAATTACTGAGGCCACACCAAAATTATTTGTCCCTACTCCACCAATAGATGTAATTCGTCTTACTTCTATTGTGTAAAAGGAACAGTTTTAAAAAAATGAGTTTTTTGTAAATCAAACATCCATACCATGGGTGTGAAAATCGTCAACATTTCGTTTTCAATATTTAAATCTGTTATATTTTCCTTTACTGTCAATTGATAATCCTCTTTCCATTCTTGACCGAGTTTATAATAAACAAACACTTTATTTTTCCACGATCTTGTCATCCATTTACCTTCTATAGCCACAACTCTGCTTGGAAAAATTGTCTTTGTTAAATTAAACTTTTTATTTGGCAGCATTTCGTAAACATGTGCATTACTATTACATACTGTTACAAATGTAATCATATCAGATGATCTCAGCATACATGTGGATTGTACACTCCATAAAAATAACAAGAAAAACAACATTATTTTATTTGTGAATAAAAACTAAGGATCACGGTAAACCACCCACGCAGCACCAACATTTGAATTATCAGCCGGCCCACCAATCAGTACAGTTTTTTGACGAATGGAACAGGCTGATCCGAATTGAGACGAACTGACCGGACTGGTAGGTGTGATTCTCTTTACTTCTATCCATGTACCTGATATTAGCCTATAAAAATACGATGCACCTACTGTCAAGCTGGGTGATCCTACAACCATGTAATCATTCCATATGTCTACACATGTTCCAAATGAAGTTAATGGTGAAGATGGATTAATAATTTGTCGCTGGGTCCAAGTGGTTCCTGTTCGATTGTACATCACAACACCTCCAGCATTTGCCAGATGATTCTGACAACCGACTGCAATCCAGTTTTCAAATATAGCCACCGCTATTCCACATCGCAATTGTGATGATGTTTCTACTAGTCCGGTTGGAATTAAAACTCCACCTTGCTGGCTCCATGTATCTGTACCCGGATCGCGGACAAACACCCAAGCCGCTCCACGAAGTGTGTTTCGTTGAGGACCGCCACTTACAATTGTATCTTGATACATTGCAACACTTCGACCCAAGTTTCCAGTTAGTCCGTCACTCTGTGTGAGTCTTACTTGGAATCCCCATGTTGATCCTGTTTTTTTATATATTAAAAGTGACCCTTCACCACCAACATCTAATCTTGCACCGGACACTGCGTAGTTACCCCATATAGCAACACTCGTTCCAGAAGCACACCCTGTGGTCGTGCAAATTCCAGTTGGAAGAAAATTAGCTACTTGATAGTAGGCCGAAATTCCGTTATATTGCCAAATATGTACCCTACCTGCACCTGATGAATCAGCGTGTGCACCCCAGACTAGTGTAGATTCATAAACATCAACACTATAACCCTGTTGTGCTACACTACCACCAAAGGATGAACTCCTGAATTCTGGACCAATTTGGTACCATTGATTAGAACTCTCATTTCTGTGAAAAATCCAGAGTCTTCCTTGGAAACTTCCTGTCGCTCGTCCTCCGATAATTGCAACAGATTCATTATGATTAATTGCTACCGCGTTACCAAAAACTCGAGTTCCAGTTGCAGCTGTGCCCAACAACTTTATTTGCCGAGTCCAGCGTAGTTCTTCGATTCCATATGGAATGAAATTAAACGGCACTGTATCTACACTTGAAACTGTACCAAGTGTAAAACTATATACCACATTGCTTGTATCGGTAACGGTAATGGATGTATATGGAATAGTCGAAGTACTTGATCTCAACCGGACAAAACAGCCGGTTATTGAATTCCCCCCTGATCTGAAATACAAGGAAATTCGATCAATATCTTGCCAAGCCAATGATCCAATGTACACATTCCAAAAATGCTGTGCTGTGCTGCTTGCAGTACTTGTGAATGTTGAATAGCTCCCATCAAGTGCATTTGTGCATGGGAATCCAGGAAATTCACTGTCCTGTGAACAGAAAACTGTAAATCCACTGATAATATTTACGGTAGGCTGAGACTTTAAGTAGAGCTCCATCTCCATGATATCGATTGTAGATGCGGTAGGTGCAGATGTCCTTTCGATTGTCAAGTACAAATCCTCTGGCGTAAAATCTTTACTTGGGTAAAAATTCATCGGCTGATCTTCATATTGGACCTGAATTTGTTTATCCAGTAAAATACTGGTAGAACTAGACGGATCTGTCACAGCATCATATCGCAATCTTAATCGGACATTACGATCTCTTAAATTGTATCGACAACATACATCG
>Ga0075163_10003035_pt1 | contig 22613 bp, 18 predicted proteins | sample JI1023141ADNA_FD_71478 | JGI IMG/M metagenome (GOLD analysis project Ga0075163, IMG submission 71478) | Wastewater effluent complex algal communities from Wisconsin, to seasonally profile nutrient transformation and Carbon sequestration -... | ecosystem: Engineered > WWTP > Effluent > Algae... | reverse complement strand
GACTCCACCGCGGGCTCCAGCTGATCCAGGATGAAGCGCGCGAAGATGGCGCCGGCCTCGCGGGTGGCCCGGTGCGGGCTGCCGGTGTAACCGGGGAAGGGCGACAGCCGAAACCAGCCGAGTCCGCTGGCGGCAAAATCGAGCTCGCTGGCCAGCGCATCGCGACCCAGCGCCCGCGCCAGCAGGCCCGCGGCCCGGGTCAGGCGATCCGGCGCGAAGCTCGCGCAAGGGGGCAGCCGCACATGGTCGGACGCAACCGATTCGGGCGCGTAGTGAAGCGCCATCGATGTCTCGAAAAAGCCGGCGTGAAAATCGAACGCGAGGCCGCGGATCATGGCGTCGCGCTCCCGGGCATCTTCGATGTGTGCGAACGCTTGGGCAAAGCGCTGGGGATCGAGCCTGGGATTGGTCAGCTCGGCAAGCACCAGGTTGAACGGCGCCACGGCCGGCACGCCGCGCCGCGCCAGCAGCTGGATGCCCTCTTCAATGGCCAGGTTGTGCAGCGGCGCACCGTGAAACGTCATGATGACGACGCGCTCTGCGCCAAGCTCCGCGAGCGCGCGGCACGACTCGCGCACCAGCGCGCTGGTCTGCGCGTAGCTGCCGTGACGCGAGCCCGGACCGAAGCAGGGATCCACACCGACCTCCAGATCGTGGGCCAGGAGCAGCGGCCACCCGGGATGGCGCGCAGCCAGGCGCTGATGCAGCGCCTGCACCAGCCCCAGACTGACCAGGCGATCGTTGTGAAGGGACAGATGCGGTCCGTGATACTCGACGGGATTTACGGTCAGGTAGACCGGTGCGCCGGTGCGCAGGAGCCGCCGCGCTTCGCTGTGCGGCAGGTCGAGCAGATCGAGCAGATCGATGTGGCCGTTCATGGCTGGCACCTCGCCTGCAAAGCTCCCATATCCGCCTCTGCACGTAAAGCAATGGGCGACGGTCGATTCTGATATAATCGAGCGACATGGGAACCTCTGTTCGCGGCACCGCGTGGCTCCTGGCAGGCGGTCTGGCGCTGGGCGGCGCAGCGCTCTCGTGCAGCGGCTCGCACCCGCAAAAAGCAGCGCTGCAAAAAGCAGCGCCGCAAAAGCCGGCTGCGGCGCCCGCGGATGCAGCAGTTCCCGCGGATATGCCGCCCAAGAAAGAGGCAGCGCCAGCAGCTGCGGCGCCGCAGCTGACGCGCGTTCCCAGTCGCCCTCTCGACTCGCCGCCGACCCTTTTTGATCAGAGCGGGCGCTTCATGGGAGTGGTGGATTCCAGTCTCGGCTGTCAGCTGTGGGACCTGCAAGAGCAGGTCTATGTTGGCACCGTTTCGCTCAAGGAGTGCGAGGGGTGGCTGCTCTCGCCGTGCGTGCAGTTCGACATGGACGCAACGATCAGCCTGGGCACAAGCGAGGACAAGAGCGCCTGCAACTACATCCCGCAGGGCGAGCGCTCGCGCCGCTCGCTGAGTGGCGCAGCGACGGCGCACTGGAGCGGCTCCGCGCTCGCGATCAAGCGCGGCAGCGGCAGCGAAGCCACGGATGTGAAGATCAAGGCGGGGTGCAGCAAGGACAGCTGCGCCGATGTTGCAGCGGTTGCGTTCAGCCCGGATGGCAAGCAGCTGGCGCTGGCGCGGCAGCTCGATACCAGGATCTTCATCGTCGATAGCGACAGCGGAAAGCTGATGAAGACGCTCAAGCTGGCGCCGAGCGAAGTGGTGCTGCCGTGGCTGCTCGGCTGGGGCGCGCACGGTCTGGTGGCCGTGATCGGCGCGCGCGCCGAGAACTATCAGCCGGAAGGCGAGACCGCACCCGCGCAGCCGACGCCGGACGCTGCCAAGCAGGAGCCGGCCGCAGAAGAGGCTCCAGCGCAGGAAAATCAGCAGCCCAAGCAAGCGGCCGCTGCGCTCTATGGCGATCGGATTGACCGCGGATATGTCGCACTCTGGCGCAGCCTGAGCGCGCCCAAGCAGGAGCGCAGCCTGACCCAGAGCTACGGCGAAGGCGTCGAAGGCGTGCTGGTCATGGATCCGCTGGGCCGCTTTGTCTTCATCATGACGAGCCTGCGCAGCAGCGGCACCATTGGCCAGCTGTTCGATGTGGCGGAAAATCGCTCGACCCGGCTCAAGTGGCAGCACACGGGCGACCCCATGTGCGAGGAGAGCCAGCTTGGCGAAGGGCGCTGGATTCCAGGCGCGTGGCCCGTCTGGCAGACCCCAGAGACCGAGCATGCAAACTGCACTCCGGTGTATGGCGCGTGGCAGATCCGCACGGCGCCGGGCGTGCGCGGAATCGTGCATGCAAAGCTCGCGAGCGAGCTCGATACCACCGCCGTGCGCGTGGTCAAAGACGACGGCAAGACCATCGCCACGCTGAGCGGCAAGGCGGCCAGCGAAGCGGCGCCGGATCAGAGCAGCGCGGACATCGATGCCAGGGGGCGCTGGCAGGGCATTGGCAAGAACGCCTTGCGGCGGCTTGCGGACAGGGAGGAGCTGACGTTCCGCGAGCCGGGCTGCGCGCAGCTGGCCAGCGGCGTGTTCGACTGTCCGCTCGGCGCGTTCGCGCAGGAGGTCTGGCTGCTGGGCACGGATCCGCTGCACGCGCCGATCGTGCGCGGCGAGCAGGTCGCGCACCTCTACCATCACCCGGGCCTGATCAACGACTTCTTTGACGGCAAGCCGCTGGCGCCGGGCCTGCCCGCCGCCGGCTCGCTGGGCCTGCCGCCGCGGCTGGAAAAGAGCGGGGTGCGCTACCTGGATGGGCAGACGCCGAACCTGGAGGTCACGCTGCTCGCGCACGATGGCGGCAGCGGTGTGTCGAGCGTGCGCGCGTGGGTGGGCGGCGTGCCGCTGGCGCTGGAAAAGCCGCTGCCGCTGGTTGCGGAGCAGCCGACGCCCGTCGCCCTGAACATTCCGCCGAGCACCTGCGCGCAGGTCAGCATCTCGGTCTGCAACAGCGCGGGCTATCTGTGCAGCCGAACGGTCAGCGTGCCGTTCTGCCCGAAGAAGCGGCACAAGATCAAGTAGCTGGCGGGAAGCGGAAGCGGAAGCGGAGCAGGGCGGGTTACAGCGTGGCGGCAGTCTCGGCGGCGGGCTCGTCCCCAGAGGCATCGCCCTTGGCGATGGTGTTGGCCAGGATGTGCGCGGGCGGCTTGCGCAGATCCCAGACAATTCCGAACCACGAGAGCATCTTCAGGATGTAGTAGCTGAAGTCCACTTCCCACCAGAAGAAGCCCTGGTTGGCAGTGCTCTGGTAGTGGTGGTGATTGTTGTGCCAGCCCTCGCCCATGGTGATGAGCGCGAGGAAGAGGTTGTTGCGGCTGGTGTCGCTGGTCTGGTAGCGGCGCGAGCCCCACACATGCGCCAGCGAGTTGATGGTGAAGGTGCCGTGCCACAGCAGCACGGTGCTGAAGAAGCCGCCCCACAGGCCCACGCGCAGACCCTCGCGAGCCGCCGACCACAGCGCCTCGGAGAGCGGAGCTCCCGACAGCGCCAGCAGCTGGCTGAAGGCGGGCAGTCCCGAGATGAAGCCGCCGATGAAGACCACGGCTTCGGCCGCCAGCGCGGGGAAGATGAAGTGGTTGTTCAGCCAGCGCAGCTCGGGAAACTTGGCGAAGTCCTGGATGCGGTTCCAGTCGGTGGCATTGTAGCGGCGGCACAGGATCCAGCCCTGGTGCGCCCAGTACAGGCCGCGCTGCACCGGCGAGTGGATGTCGCGCGGATCGTCGCTGTACTTGTGGTGCGCGCGGTGATGCGCGGCCCACCAGAGCACGCCCTTTTGCAACGACGTGGTGCCGATGAACGCGAGGATGAACTGAAAGATCCGACCGGTCTTGTACGAGCGGTGGGCAAAGTAGCGATGATACCCGGCGGTGATGCCGAACATGCGCAGGAAGTACATGCTCATGCAAAGCGCCATCACGCCCCACGACGGGCGCAGTCCGGGCAGCGCTCCAAGAAGGCAGAACGCGTGCACGAACAGATACGGAATGCTCGTGAACCAGTCCATGCGATCGTCGATCGGATTGGCCGCGGCGCCGTTCGAATCGGGAGCATCTACTTCCACTGTCTTCTGCATGTGCAGATGATGCCGGGCGCGTGTCATGGAATTGTCATGGCGTCGTCATTTTTTCACACGCTTGCGGCCGGACCTTCGTCGCGACCGCCTCTGGTCGCCGAGTGGTCGGAGGACAGAAAGAGTGGCTCGCGACAGCGCCAGGAGCGTGTTAACCTCGCCGGCAATGTCGGCGAGCTACGATATTCAGCGAAGCAAGCTGCGACGGCTGATGATCCTCATCGCGCTGTTCGCATTCGTGCCGAGCGGACTGCTTCTGACCGTCGGAGTGCTCATCCTGGTGCTGGGGCACGCGACCCGCGATGTGGTGTTCGGGGTCATGACGCTGGGACTTACCTGCACGCTGCTCGGCGGCGTGGTGGCCACTGTGCTCTACGTTCGGCGCGAGACCTCGGTGGCGCTGCTCCAGACCGAGTTTGTAAACAAGGTCTCGCACGATCTGCGCACCCCGCTGACCAGCATCCGGCTGTTTGTCGAGACGCTCCAGAGCGGCCGGCTGAGCGATCCGGAAAAGATCCAGCTCGCGCTCGACACCATTGCGACCGAGACCGCGCGCCTCTCCGCGATGATCGATCGCCTGCTCGGCTGGGCGCGCATGGAGGCCGGCAAGCGCACCTACCGGCTCGAAGAGACCTCGCCGCGGCGCGTCATCGAAGCGGCGCTCACCGCGTTTCAGCCGCAGCTGCTCACGGCGCCGGACGTCAAGCTCCAGACCAGCATCGACGACGATCTGCCGACGATCAACGTCGACATCGCGGCCATGAGCGAGGCGCTGCTGAACCTGCTGCAAAACGCGTTCAAGTACACCGGGCCGCAGAAGGTCATCACCGTGCGCTGCGCCCGCCGCGGTCCGCAGGTCGCGATCTCGGTCAGCGACAACGGTCCGGGCATTCCCAAGGCCGAGCATCGCCGCATCTTTGAAAAATTCTACCGCCTGACCCGCACCGATGCCCCGGTGCAGCCCCAGGGAACCGGGCTTGGACTCTCCATGGTCTATCACATCGTGCGCGCTCACGATGGCATGACCACCGTCGAGAGCGAGCTGGGTCAGGGCGCAACCTTCACGATCCTCCTGCCGATCGTATTTCTGCCGGCGGCGCCGCCTCAATAATGGAAACCATCTTCGTCATCGAAGACGATCCCGGCATCCGCAAAGCGCTCCAGATGAACCTGAGCCTGGAGGGCTACCGCGTGGTAACAGCCGAAGACGGCGAGACCGCGCTCAAGCTGTTTGCGCAGGAGCCGCCGGACCTCATGCTCGTGGATCTCATGCTGCCGCGTCTGGGCGGAATCGACGTCATCCGCGAGGTGCGCCAGAGCGATCAGGATGTTCCGATCCTGGTGCTATCGGCCAAGGATCAGGAGGGGGATAAAGTGTTGGCGCTGTCGCTCGGCGCCGACGACTACATCACCAAGCCGTTCGGTCTGGCTGAGCTCCTGGCGCGCGTGCGGGCGGCGCTGCGGCGCGGACGGCGACAGCGACGCAGCCGCACCGAGACCAAGAGCGTGCGCATCGCCCTGGACCTGGCCGGGCGGCGCGTGCTGGTCGAGCAGCGTGAGATCGAGACCACGGCCAAGGAGTTCGATCTGCTGCGCCTGTTCGTCCAGCACCCCGGTCAGGTGCTGAGCCGCGAGCAGATCATGGAGCGCATCTGGGGCGAGCACTGCACCTTGCGCACCATCGACAACTTCGTGGCCCGCCTGCGCAGCAAGATCGAGCAGAACCCCGACGCCCCGCTGCATCTGGAGACGGTGCGCGGGGTCGGTTATCGCTTCAATCCGTAAGCGGTTTTAGCCGGCTTTTTTCTTGAGCAGGATGATGCGGGCGAGGTTGGCGCCGGTCTCCTGCGCCAGGTACTTGAGGGCGTTGGCGAGCGGCTTGAGATCCAGCTTGAGCTCGTCGGCGTACAGCACGCCGATGGCGCGGCTGCCCACCGTGATCGGCAGCAGCAGCAGGGGCCCGTTGGAGCTGTTGAGCGACGCCTTGGCCGAGCGGTTGGCCGCGGTGTCGGGCAGCGTGCCCAGGTGCAGCTCGCGCGAGGCCATCACCTCGTTGAACGGCGACTGCTCCTCGCTGGTGACCGAGAACCACTTCATGCCCATGACCACGTGATCCGCGCCGCGGCCATCCAGGCAGATGAGCTGCTTCTGCTGGCTGACGAACAGCGCCGCGCTGTCGGCAATCTCGGCCGCGCAGTCGAGCAGCGAGCTGACCACCTCATCGCGCTCGGTCGCGTTGCGCATGCGATCGATGTACTTGGCGAAGCGCGCTGCCTCGGGCGGCGGACCGGACGGCGCTCCGCTGGCCGCGGCGGCAGGCGGCGCTCCACCGGGGTTGAGGGCGCGCGCCAGTGCTGCCAGCGCATGCGGATCCACATCCTGAGGCGGCGGCTCGGGCGCCACAACCGGCTTGGCTGCCGTCGCTGGCGCCGCGGTCGCGGGCTTGACCCCCAGCGGCGCCGCAGTCACAGGCTTGGCCCCCAGGGGCGGCGCAGCCGCAACCGGCTTGGCCGCTGCTGCAGGTGCAGCAGCAACTGGCTTGGCGGCGGCAACAGGCGCAGCGGTAACCGGCTTGGCGGCGGCAACAGGCGCAGCGGCAACCGGCTTGGCGGCTGAAACAGGCGCTGCTGCGGCTGGTTTCACCGCTGAAACAGGTGCGGCCGCAGCGGGTGCGGCAGCGGCGGCAGGCGCGGCGGCAGCTGGTTTCACCGCTGAAACAGGCGCGGCGGCGGCAGGCTTGGCGGCGGCAGCAGGCGCGGCAGCAGCAGGCTTGGCGGCGGCGGGCGCAGCGGCGGCAGCGGGCTTGGCGGCGGCGGCAGGCGCAGCCGCAACCGGCTTGGCAGCGGCGGGCGCAGCGGCGGCAGCGGGCTTGGCGGCGGCGGCAGGCGCAGCGGCGGCAGGCGCAGCAGCAGGCGCGGCAGCAGCGGGCTTGGCGGCGGCGGGCGCGGCGGCAGGCTTGGCGGCGGCGGGCGCAGCAGCAGCAGGCTTGGCCGCAGCGACAGGCGCGGCAGCAGGTTTGGCTCCGGCAGGCGCGGCAGCAGCAGGCTTGGCCGCAGCGGCAGGCGCAGCGGCGGCGGGCTTGGCGGCGGCGGCCGGCGCAGCAGCGGCGGGCTTGGCGGCGGCCGGCGCAGCGGCAACCGGCTTGGCGGCAGCGGCCGGCGCAGCGGCGGGCTTGGCGGCGGCTGCCGGCGCGGCGGCGACGGGCTTGGCCGCAGCAGCAGGCGCAGCGGCGGCGGGCGCCGGCTCGACGGGCGGGCTCGCTTCCGGGGCCGGGGCAGCGGGGGCGGGGCTCGAAACACTGGAGGCCGCGGGCTTCACCGGAGCAACCGTTCCCGAGGCCCCAGGACTTGCAGTTCCTGAACCAGGCTTATTCAAGAAAACTCCGTAATGTGTGCGGAGCGCCTCGCGCATGGCCGTCGGAGAGGCCACTGCGCGCTGCACCTGCCGCTGCGTATAAGCGGCCACCTCGTCGGCGGCGCGGTCATCGGTGGGATCAACCATGGCCAGAGTCAGGTTGCCGGTGCTGTCGATGTCCGTTGGAATCACCCGCAGCTCGGCCGCCATATGCGGAGGCACCGTCGACAGGACGTCGCGCGGCACCCTCGCCAGGGCCGCCGCCGAGACGCGCGGAATCATCAGATTCTTTTGAAATGCGGCGACCAGGTGCTCCTCATCGAGCAGCCCCAGTCGCAAGATGGCCTCGCTGATCGTTCCGCCATCGCGCTGCTTGAGCGCCTGGGCAGCCTGCAGGCCCTGCTTGGTGAGTACCCCGGTACGAAGAAAGATGTCGGCAGCTTTCTCTGGCACAGTATGTCACTTTCCACGCTGGGAAATTTATGTCAAGGTGCGACCGGCCCTGTGTCGAGAACCGGGCCTCGAAGGAAGGGGCAGGCAACCCCTGGACTTGGGCGCGATTTTAGGCAGTGCCCAGAATTTGCAGATTTTCGGGATCGCAGGATCGCCGATCCGGCTCAGCTCCAGTCTGCGCTCCAATGGGCTCCAGGTCTTGCAAATCCGCGGCGGGGTCCAAAATGGCTGGCTGGTGGCAATGCCCCCCCTGTAGAGTAGCAGGCACAATCACAAGCTAGGAGCCGGCCGTGTCCGAATTCCGCAGGCTGCTTGGTGAGCTAACGACCCGGGTCTCAGGCGCAGTATCGAACCTCGCCTCAGGCACTGCCTCTGAGCTGCTCACCGACGAAGCCCTCGCTCAACTTAACGAGATCTGCGCCCGGCTTGCGAACGTCGCCCAGTTTGCGACCCAGGTCCATCAGCACTGGGTCGATCCCGACGTGGCGGCGGCCATCGACTCGCTGCCGAGTGTGGTCAGCGGTGGCATCAACGCGCACGGTTTTGATGCGTGGGGATTTTCGCCGGAGCAGGCCAAGTTCTACTACTCGCTGTCGCGGCCGGTCTACGAGTACTTCCGGCCCGAGATCTTCGGCATCGAGAACGTGCCGGCCGGGCGCGTGCTGATCGTTCCGAACCACTCGGGACAGGTGCCGTTTGATGCCATCGTCACGTCGGTGGCGTGCCTGCTTCAGGCCAGCCCACCGCGCCTTGTGCGGGCCATGGCCGAACGCTGGGTCTCCACGCTGCCCTTCATCAATGAGATCTTCGCGCGCGCCGGCGTGGTCCTGGGCGATCCCATCAACTGCCGCAACCTGCTCGAAGACGATCAGGCGATCCTGGTGTTCCCCGAGGGCGTGCGCGGCAGTGGCAAGACGTTCTGGGATCGCTACCGCCTTCAGGCGTTTGGCCGCGGCTTCATGCGGCTGGCGCTTCAGACCGGCGCGCCGATCGTTCCCGTCGCCGTGATCGGCGCCGAAGAGTCGATCATCAGCATCGCCGACTGGAAGCGGCTGGCCAAGCTGCTGCGCGCGCCGTATGTGCCGGTGAGCCCCTTCCTGCCGCTGCTCGGGCCGCTCGCCTACTTTCCGCTGCCGACCAAGTTCCGCGTCTACTTCGGCGAACCGATGCACTTCACCGGTCCGTTTGACGACGAGGACGCGGTCATTCAGCAGAAGGTCGATCAGGTGCAGGCGCGCATCCAGCAGATGATCGATGACGGGCTGCGCGCGCGTCGGTCCATATTCTTTTAGGAGGAGCTGCGATGGCGAAGATTCTGATAACAGGCATCGCAGGCGGCCTGGCACAGCGGGTGGCCAGGCATCTTCTCGACGGTGGACACAGCGTAACCGGCGTCGACTACCGAGAGCTGCCGAGCAACCTGGGCGACGGGCTGGAGCGCATGACGGTCCGCCGCGCGCACTACAACAAGACCATCATCGAAGACATCTTCCGCCGCCAGTCGCTGGATGCCGTGCTGCATCTGGGGCGCTCGGGCAGCTTCAAGGAGTCGGCGGGCAAGCGCTTCGATCTGAACGTGGTCGGCTCGCAGAAGATCATGAACCTGTGCGTGCAGCACGGCGTCAAGCACCTGGTCGTGCTGTCGACGTTCCACATCTACGGCGCCGATCCCGCCAACCACATTCCCATCGCCGAGGACGAGCCGCTGCGCGCCGGACTCGAATTTCCCCAGATCGCTGACGCCATCCAGATGGACAACATGGCCAGCACCTGGGTCTACCGCCACCCCGACGTGCGCACCGTGGTCCTGCGCGCCACCAACATCGTGGGCCCGACGGTGCGCAACACCATGTCGGCGTTTTTGCGCCGGCCGCGCGTGCCCTATCTGCCGGGCTTCAACCCCATGAGCCAGTTCGTCCACGAAGACGACATGGCGCGCGCCGTGCTGGCCGCCTGGCAGGGCAACTGCAGCGGCATCTTCAACGTCGCCGGTCCCGAGGTCATCCCTTGGCGCACCGCCCTGGAGCTGTGCCGCGCCAAGACCTTTCCGATCCTGTGGCCGCTGACCAAGCTGTACGCCGAGATCGCAGGCAACCTGCCGCACTACCTGATCAATTTCTTCCGCTACCCCTGCGTCATCACCGACCGCGCGTTCCGCGAAGCCACCGGTTGGGTCCCCGAGCTGTCGATGGAAGACACGCTCTGGAGCACGGTCGCCGACGCCCGCATGCGCCAGTAAAAACTAAGGTTCGAGCGCCTTGGCGCTTTCGCGCTGCCAGTTGGCCAGCTCGCTCACGGCGGCATCCAGCTCGTCGTTGATCGGGTGGCCGCCGAGCCGGTTGCGCAAGAGCGCCGCCAGCGACGTGTAGTACCAGAGCTGGTCCGCGTGCGAGCCGCGAAAGCGATCCCACAGGCTGGCGCCGTGCTCCTGAAGATCGCGCAGCATCGCGTGGCAGTTGTGCAGCGCGTCCGCGCTCTTTACCGCTGCGGCCAGCATGTCGGCCTGCGACAGCCGATCGAGCTGCTCCTGCTTGCGCACCCGCCACGGCAGCTTCTCGCCCGGCTTGCTGCCCGTGGCGCCGCCTGGGCTGGCGGCAACCTTCTTTTCCGACACCTGATCGACGGTCTGCGCCACCTTGCCCCCAAACTCCGCTTCGATCTGCGCCAGCGAGATGTCGGTGTCTTCCACGACATCGTGCAGCACCGCGGCGATGATCGCGTCCTCGGGAAACTGGTAGCGCAAGAGGATCATCGCGGCGTGGAAGGGATGGATGATGTAGGGGACCTTGGAGCCCTTGCGCAGCTGCTCGCGATGAGCCGTTGCAGCAAGGGCCAGGGCCCTGTCGAGCACAGCAGAGTAGGCGGCCATGCGGTGAGTATATCTTGTTACTTCGTCGCTGGACACCCAGGACTGGTGGATCCCTCAAGGCAGCGGCTCTGCACGATGTTCAGGAAGCGCAGCAGGCCACGCTGCTGCTCGACCAGGAAATCCCCAGTGGTCTTGAGCACGGCGCGATAGTCCTCGGCGGTGAAGTCGCCGGTCGCCAGCTTGGTGCTGCTGTGGGCGCGGTTCACCTCGCCGATCGCATCGCTCAGCTTGAACATCGGATACACGCCGCTCGCGTCGGGCGCATAGAGCTTTTGCAGCAGCCGCACCAGGGTCTGCTTGGGCTGCGGCACCAGATCGCTCCGCTGTTCGAGCTCGCGGCCGCGGCGCATCAGCGTGATGCCAGTGAGGGCCGGGCCGGTCTCGGGCACCAGCGCCGAGGCAATGCCGCGCCCGATCGGCAAAAGGTCCGGCTCGTCGAGCAGCAGCTGCACCGAGTCGAGCGCCGTGACCGCCAGGGCGTCGCGATTGGCGATGTTGTCGGTGTCCAGCAGCCCGCGCAAGAGCCCATAGGTTGAGTTGCGCGCGTACTGGTTTTCGTTGAGCTTCACCGCCAGATCGATCAGCGCCGGGGCCAGCGGACCCGACACCGCGTCGGTGGTGTCCGAGATGAGCTTGCTCGTCCAGCCCGGCAGATCGCTGCCGTGCGCCGCCACGCGACCGATGAGGAAGTCGAGCAGGATGCTGCCCATGGGCCGCAGCCGGCGATCGTAAAATCCATAGAGCCGCTTGCCCGAGCCATTGGTTCCGGTGGCAATGGTCATGAGCGCATCAACGGTATCGCTGCGTGCCTGATCCCAGCTGGCCTTGATCGCCTGATTTTCCGGCTTGTCGAAGATCTGCCGCTTCTTCTTCAGCGCATCGGCCAGGATGTAGTAGATCGTCGCTGGACCCGCTGGCTTGCCGTCGTTGCGCAGCGCCTGCTGGGTGCCATCGCGATACAGCACGGGCGGCCCGGCGCTGGGATCAAACAGGAAGCGCCCGAGCTTGATGAGCAGCGGCAGCACGCGCCGGCTCCCCACCTGCCCATCGACCGTCAGCGCCAGCAGCGTCGGCGTCAGATCGGCCGTGCTGGTCAGGAGATCGCCGCCGAAGATCTTCACCAGCAGCGTCTCGTAGCTCACGACGCCGTCGGGCTGCACCAGGGCGCCGTAGCTCTGCGCGAAGCTGCGGCCCAGGTACTGCGAGCGCGCCGATGGGTAGTGGCGATGCAGCACGGTCATGGCGTCGACCAGGATCTGCGTCGCGTTCTGCCCCTTGGTGCAGATGCCGCTGCCGTCGCGAGCCAGGCACTCGGCGTGCTTCGCGAACGCATCCACCAGCGGCCGCATCGCATCGTAGAACGTGTCGTTTGGATACTTGTTGATCGCTCCATCGGGCAGCGTGGCCGGTCCGTGGACCTTCTCCAAGGCGAACAGCACGCCGTTGTGCTCGTCGATGAACAGCCGATCCACCCCAGCGCCATCCTTGAACTTGCGGTTGTCGGGATCCGCGGGATCCACGATGTACGTCCCGCCCATGGGCACGTGGTTGAAGACCAGATCCTGCGTGCGCCGGATCGCACCGGTCCACGGCATGGCCGGCGGCGGCGGATCCGCGACGTCGGCAAAGATCGCGCGCGCGCCGGGCTGCGGATCGGGATAGCGGCCGAAGCCCCTGACGATGGTCGTCCCGGACATGTCCTGGATGCCGCTGATGCCCATCATGCCTTCGAGGACCTTATCGCCGTTGATGCCATCGTCGATCGTGGTCAGCAGGCCCGCGCACTTGCCCGACGGATCTGGCGTGGCGCCGCGACACAGGCGGCCATTTTTGATCGCCTCGCGGAAGCTCGCGGACTGCTTGGCGTAGGTGTCGGTGCGATCGCGCAGCGCCGGGGAGGCCATGGTCAGCATGAAGAAGCGCCCGACGTTGTCGAGCTGGAACATGTCGCACTCGTTGTCAAAGCGCACGAGCCCGCCGAACACCGACGCATTGCGCCCGTTGCAGAACGGCCGCGTGCCGTTGCTGTCCGCGACCATGTGCAGCAGGCGCTGTAGCACCGAGCGGTTGTTCTGCGGATCGTTGGTCTTCTTGCCGCGCCAGTCGATCGCGACATCGCTGTCCGCAGCGCTGTGATCCGGCTGGTCGCCGAACTCGCCGACCACGCCGCACGGCGTCAGGCCGTTCATGTCCTCCATGGGCTTGGGCGCGCACGGTGTGGGCAGGTTGGTAAGGCCATCCGTCGCGTTCGGCTGGCGCATGAAGAAGTAGCCGCGCTCGTCGGCCAGCTGCGCCATGATCGGGCCCAGGTTCTTGGCGTGCTCATCACCCATCGCCGTGACCAGATCCTCGGCCAGCGCCCCATCGTCCACTGCCAGGAGGCGCTGGATGATGGGCACCAGATCGTCAAACAGCGTCGAGTTTTCCGGGATCTTGGCCGTGTCGTAGATGGGCTTCTTGGCCTCGTCGGCCGCGGTGAGCAGCGCCAGCGTGGCGCGCGCCAGCGGTCCTTCGTTGGCGGGCTCGGCCAGCAGCGTGCGCAGCCCGCGCAGGCTGTCCGCAATGTCCACGCCGGCCGTCGCCGGCTGAAAGCGCAGCAGCTGCGCGGCGCCGTGGACCAGATCCAGCAGCACCGAGTCCTTGGGATCAAAGCCCTGGTAGGTGATGGTCTCACCTTCGCGCACCTTGCTCAGCATGCTGCGGCTGCCGGCCAGCAGCGACGCGCCCTGGAGCATGCCGAACAGCATGTTGCGCGCGGGCCCACCCACGGCGCCGGGCGTGTCGTCGACCAGCACCCGGGCCTCGGCGAGCCCGGCCAGCAGCAGCGAGCCATCGAGCTCGACATACTGGTAGAGCGGCTTGCCGTCCATGCGCAGCACGCGGCCGCGGCTGTCGCGCGTGCCGGTCGGCGCAACGCCAGGCTCGGGCAGCGGCGAGACATAGGGAATGCGCGCGCCGGCGCTGTCGAGGAAATAGCCAGCCGGATCGGCCAGCGCCAGCCCCGTTGCCATGTCCAGCGTGTACGGGGCGGCGATGTCGGTGAGCAGCGGCAGCCCGCGCGGGTCGCGCAGCGCCATCGGCAGGGTGTGCGTGGTCAGCAGCTCGGGATGCGTCGTGATGAGCAGCTTGCGCAGCAGATAGGGCGTGCGCTCGGGGCTGGTCGCATCTTCGCTGCTGCGCTCCAGGTGGCGCAGCTCGAACGCCGAGGCGCGCAGCACGGCCTGGAGCTCGCCCGCAGCGACGCCGCCGGTGTCGAGCAGCGTCAGGCTGGCGCCGATGAACTTGTCCAGCCAGTCGGCGCCGGCGACCGCGCGAATCATCCCGCCGGCGGTGCCCGGCGGTCGGATGCCGCCGATGTGGCCCAGGCGACCGAGGCCGCGCACCACGCCCTCGTCGGCCGCCATGGTCTTGAGCACGTCGGCGGTGCGCGTCACCAGCGTGACCATGGTGCCGTCGTCTTGCAGCGGCTGCACGGCGCGCAGGTAGCCGTCGAGTGCGCTCTGAAGATCGTCGGGCTCGCTGGGAACGCCGCGATCGACGCCGCTGATGATGTTGTCGCGCTGCGCGAACAGCGCCTGCACCGTCGGGTCGGCGCCGGACGGCGGCGTGCTGCCGCGGCACATGGCGCTGCTGCTGGTGCCCGTCACATCGAGCTGGCGGCCGCCCGACAGCTCGGCCGTGTACGAAACGCGCTGGCACGCCTCGCGAAACACGATGCTGCCGAAGCTGCCGGTGCTCTCGGGAGTGCGCGCGCCCAGATCCACGTCGCACGACTGCCCGAGGAGCACTCCCGCAGCCAGCCCCAGAACCTTGGCTGCCTGCCTCGCTGCTCTTGCCTGCGACGACCGGGACGATCCCGGGGATCGAAACGACCGAGACAACGTCTTCATGGCCGGACGCTAGCGCGCGGCGACGGACGAGGCAAGGGCTTTGGACGCCGTTGCCCGCAATGTCGGCCATTTATGGCGGCTCGCGACGCTCAGCCCCGCCCTGCGACCGGCATCGGCGCCTAGACCTGGATGGGCGGACGGGCGGTGTCGGAGGTTCGGGCGCTGCTGAGCCCAGACTCGTCGGCGGCATCGGCCGCGGTCGGATCGGCGCTGGTGGCGTCGCTCGTGGGCGCATGCAGGCGCCACCAGTGCTCTGCCTGCGCTGCGCTCCAGTCCTGCCCGCACTGGCACGCGAGCAGCGCCAGCTCCAGCTCCTGCGTGCTGCCGTAGCGCTGGCTGCGCTCCTTGCTGAGACAGCGCAGCACCACGGCCTCCAGATCCGGCGGCACCTCCGGGCGCAACAGGCGCGGCGAGCGCGGCGGCTCGGAGATGTGCGCCTGGTACATCTCTGCGGAGGTGGCGTGCAGAAACGGCGGCTGCCCGGTCAAAAAGTAGAACGCCACTGCGCCCAGGCTGTAGATGTCGGTGCGCGGATCCGCATCCTCGCCGTAGACCTGCTCGGGAGACATGTATGCGGGCGTTCCCAGAATGTGCCCGAGCTGCGTGAGCTTGACATCGCGGCTGCCGGCCCCAGCGGCCTTGGCGCTGACCGCATCTTCATCTTTGGCGCCCGGCGGCGGCTTTACGTGCACCGGCTCCTCGGCGCCCGCGACCTGCACCAGCCCGAAGTCGAGCAGCTTCAGGCGGTCAAACTCGCCGCCGCGCTCGCACACGAACATGTTGCCGGGCTTGATGTCGCGATGGATGAGGCCCGCCGCGTGCGCCTCGCGCAGCGCCCGACAGGCCTGCTGCAAAAGATAGATCGCGCGGCCTCCGCTCAGCGGTCCGTAGCGCTTGACCAGCGACTCCAGACTCGTGCCCGGCAGGTACTCCATGACGTAGTAGAACGTGCCATCGCCCGTGCGTCCGTAGTCGTAGATCTCGACGGTATTCGGGTGCGTAAGCTGCGCCATGGCCTGCACCTCGCGCTCAAAGCGCGTCACCGTGGCAACGCTGCTGGCCTGATCCGGGCGGATGAGCTTGAGCGCGCACGGCCGCCGCAGCAGGCGATGGCGCGCCAGGTAGACCTCGCCCATGCCGCCGCCGCCCAGGCGCCGCTCCAGGTGGTACTGACCGATCTGCCGCGCCGCGAACACCTGCTCGCGCAGCGATGACAGCTTGTGGCAGCCGTAGAGCCCGATCGCCGCAAACGCGGTCAAGAGCGGCAGCGCCAGCGCCAGCGTCTGGCCGAGGGGCGACTTGAGCGCGGGCAGGTGCCGCGCCGACAGCATCATCGTCGCCACAAACCCCAGGATGATAAGCAGCATCATGACCGCGCAGCGCTGCCAGGTGTTGGGAATCACCACGCCGTACAGCACCACCAGCATGCACCAGCGCAGCAGCACAAACCCGAGCAGCGCCTGAAAGCCGGCCTGCACGTGCACGGAGTTGTCGGGATAGATCGCCCAGGCATTGCGACCCAGCTGCGTCACGAGCTCGGGCGGCGGCGCAAACGAGAGCGCGCTGCCGCGGGAAAAGTAGATGTAGGTCATGTAGCCCAGCGCCATCGTGAGCAGCCCCAGCAGCGCCAGCTCCAGGCCGCGCAGCTGCGCAACCGTCATGCGCTTTTTGACCGAGGTGAGCACCAGCACGCCCGCCAGCAGCACCACGCTGCCCAGCGCAACCAGCCGATCAGAGAGCGTCAGCAAGCTCGCGACGCGGCTGATCAGCACGCTGCGCAGGTTGAAGCCGACCATCAGAAACAGCAGGATTCCCGTGAGGCCGCGCAGCCGGCGATGCAGCAGGACCCGCAGATCGGCCCCCTGCTCGGACTGGGCGCCGGTCAGGAGTCCCACGATGCGGCCGCGCGAGCGCTGCGCCTGTTCGCTTAGCGGCAGCGGCGCCGATGCTGCTGCCGATGTGATGACCGCATGAGAGCCTGGCTGGGGATCCATGGCAGGTGCCTCGCGGCTCTATTGTATCTTTGGCAGCGCGGGCGAGGTGAAAACTCTCCGGACTCCGGACTCCAGGCTGGGCGTCAGCCGGCGGCGGGCTCGCCCAGCGACAGCTGCGCGCGCACCATCTCGAAAAACGCCAGCACCTTCGGCGACAGATGGCGCGTCGAGGGATACACCGCGTGCACCGGCGTCGCGATCGAGCACCAGTCGGGCAGCAGCTGCCGCAGCTCGCCGGCCTGCAGATCCGCCATGCAGACAAACTTGGGAATCCACGCGATGCCGATTCCCGCGCGCGCGGCCTCGCGCATCATCTCGAAGTCATTTACGGTCAGGCGCGGCGAGATGCGCACCTCGGCCTTTTTCTCGCCGCTGCGCAGCGACCAGAGCTCGGGCGCGGGGCCAGCGCCGAACGCGATGCAGGCGTGGCCGGAGAGCTCTGCCGGCGTGCGCGGAGTTCCCTTTTTTTTCAGATATCCGGGCGCTGCGATGAGCACGCGCTCGATCACGCCCAGGCGGCGCGCCACCATCGTCGAGTCATCCAGCTCGCCGGCACGAATCGCGACATCGAACCCTTCGTTGACCAGATTCACCACGCGCTCGGTGCACACCAGCTCCACCTGCACATCGGGGTAGCGCTTGAGAAACGCCGCCACGATGGGGCCGAGCATCGTAAACGACAGCGGCGCGGTCACGCGCAGCACGCCGCAGGGGGCGGCCCGCATGCTGTCCACGGCCCGATCCGCCTCCTCGATCTCGGTGATGATGCGCGCGCAGCGCTCGTAGTAGATGCGTCCGACGTCGGTCAGTCCCAGCTTGCGGGTGGTGCGCTGGAGCAGCCGGGCGCCGATGCGGTCCTCCAGGTCGGAGATCTTGCGGCTGACGCTCGACTTGGGCATGCCGAGGAGGTCGGCGCCGGCGGTGAAGGTGCCGGCCTGCACCACGCGCGTGAAGATCAAAATCTCGTTCAGATCCATGGCTTGTCCTCGGAGCTCGGGCGATTTTGGCAGGATTGTTCCACAGGTGAGACAGTGATGTCCGAAATTCTAGTCTGGTCCCGCATGGCGAACAATCCTATCCTATCTTCAACAGACGGAGGCACCCATGTTGACGATTCGGAAAGCAGAAGATCGTGGCCACGCGGATCACGGCTGGCTCGACACGCACCACACTTTTTCGTTCGCGGACTACTACGATCCGAAGTTCATGGGGTTCGGACCGCTGCGCGTGCTCAACGACGACACCGTCGGACCGGGCGGCGGCTTTCCCACGCATGGACATCGCGATATGGAGATCATCTCCTACGTGCTCGAAGGGGCGCTGGAGCACAAGGACAGCATGGGCACCGGCTCTGTGATCAGGCCGGGCGACGTGCAGCGCATGAGCGCAGGCGGCGGCGTGATGCACAGCGAGTACAACGCCTCGAAAAAGGAGCCGGTGCACTTCCTGCAGATCTGGATCGTGCCGCGACAGGCGCGACTGCCGGCGGGCTACGAGCAGAAGTTCTTCAGCGCCGACGACAAGCGCGGGCGGCTGCGGCTGGTCGCTTCGCCCGACGGCGCCGAGGGCTCGGTGCGCATCCAGCAGGACGCGCACATGTACGCGACGCTGGTGGAAAAGGGGCAGGCGGTATCGCACAGCTTTGCCAAGGGACATCGCGGATGGCTGCACGTTGCGCGCGGCACAGCGACGGTAAATGGCCTGGCGCTCAAGGCCGGCGATGGGGTGGCGATCGAGGGCGAGCCCCAGGTCTCGATCGGCTCGGCGGATCAGGGCGAGGTGCTGCTGTTCGATCTGCTGGCGTAGTGACGCGCTGGCATAATGGACCGCCTGGAGGACAAGACCCATGAGTGTGATGCCGCATGCCGAACCCGAGTGCGCGAAAGTTGCTGAGCCGAGCGTCGAGCTTTCGATCGACGCGCACTCGAAAAACCTGGGCGATGGCTTTGTGGTTCGGCGCGTGCTGCCGTCGCTCGCCCGCCGCATGGTCGGCCCCTTCATCTTCGTCGATCACATGGGTCCGGTGCAGATGGCGGCCGGCGGCGGGCTCGATGTGCGGCCGCATCCGCACATCAACCTGGCGACGATCACCTACCTGTTTGACGGCGAGATCCTGCACTGCGACAGCCTCGGCTCCGAGCAGCTAATCCGGCCGGGGGCCGTCAACTGGATGACCGCGGGGCGGGGCATCGTGCACTCGGAGCGCTCGCCCGCTGCCGAGCGCAAGAGCGGCGCGCACATGCACGGGATGCAGCTGTGGATCGCGCTGCCGACGGAGCACGAGCAGGTGGATCCCTCGTTTCAGCACCATCCCGCGGCCACCATTCCCGCGGTGGAGCTGCCGGGGGCGCGGCTGCGCGTCATGGCCGGCGCGGCCTATGGAGCGGTGTCGCCGGTGCAGGTGCTGTCGCCGCTGTTTTACGTCGATGCGCAGCTCGATCGCGCGGCCGAGCTGACGCTGCCCGATGCGTATCGCGGGCGAGCGGCCTATGTGGTGAGCGGCGTGATTTCGAGCCACGGCAAGACGTACAAAGAGGGCACGATGCTGGTCTTCCGCCCCGAGGTCACGGCGTGCCTGAAGGCGCTGGAGCCGTCGCGCGTGCTGCTGCTCGGCGGCGAGCCGATCGACGGCGAGCGCCACATCTACTGGAACTTTGTCTCCAGCTCCAAAGAGCGCATCGAGCAGGCCAAGGACGACTGGCGCAGCGGCCGCTTCCCACCCATGCTCAACGGCGATCGCGAGTTCATCCCGCTGCCCACCCTTTAGAGCGTCTGAGGCCGCTTTCTGCGCGCCTTAGACGTTGTCCGCTGCGGCAATGCCTCTAAGAAATTCGTGGTCTGATTTTCCGTCGGCAGGACACCTGTCAGAACTGATTACAGGTGTCCTGTTTCAGAACATGGGCGCAGTCAGAATCGGGCTCAGTTGATCGGGGGCTTTTTCGCGGAGGCGCTGGCATCGGGCGGCGGCCGATCGCCCAGCTGGATGATGCTGCCGCTGACCATGCGAGCGTCGGCAGAGGCCAGATAGACCAGGTACTCGGCGACCTCTTCGGCCGAGATCCACTCGGGCCGGGCAGTCGCGGCCCGGCCGCGGGTCTGGATGTTGGCGCAGATGACCTGGTTGATGCGCACCAGCGAGCCGCGCAGCTCCTCGATGAAGGTGCGCACCATCATCAGCTGCGCCGCCGAGTTCACGCACACCGGGCCGTAGCGCGGCACGGCCTGCAGCGCGTACTGACCGCTGAGGAACGTATAGCTGGAGCCGCGCCAGACCGACAGCGTCGGCAAAAACGTGCGGGCGGCAACGAAGTGGCGCATCAGGCTCTGCTGCTGAAAGCGCATGAACGAGTCCACCGGGGTCTCGCACAGGGGCTGACGCTCGCCGAGCGAGCCGCTCAGCGAGGCCACCACAGCGTCGAGCTGGCCGAAGCGGCTGAGCACCTTTTCGCGAATCCGCTCGGCCCCCTCCTGGTTGCCGATGTCGCCGGGGAGCGGCACAAAGTGCTCGTTGGCGAGGGGCCCCAGATAGGTCGCGAGCTGCGTCAGCTTTTCGGACGTGCGCGACGGAACCACGACGGTGGCGCCCGCTTGGAGGAACGCCTGCACGATCGCTTCGCCGCTCGCGCCGGTTCCGCCGGCGATCAGGCACACCATACCGCTCAGCTTGCCCATCTCACCTCCTAAGTCGACGCAAACTCACAATATTCGGGCAGCGCCTGCCCGCTCCACCGCGCCTCGGGCGCGAGGACAATTCTAAATGGCGCGCCCAGACGCTAGTTGCGAACGCAGGTGGTTGCCGCAGGGGAGGCAATGCACTTGCTGGTCGCCTGGGTGTACTCGCTCACACTGGCGCCACATGGGGTCTTGGTATAACAGGCTAACTGCTGCCGGCGGAGTTCGTCAGCATTTTTGCACTGGAGCGCCAGTCCCGAGTCCTGCTGATCGTACAGGGGCTTGTTGGCGTCACAGACGCTGTAGCAGCTGGCGGTCTGGGTGTCGTTGCGGTAGCCACAGTTCTCGGCAGCACCACAGTTGGCGCGACAGACGTCGTAGGCGCCGGTGCCGCCGCAGGCGGCGACGAGCAGCGCGAGAAGGGTTGCGGCAGGTGCTGCGGTGCGCAGCATGAGCGCCTCCTAAAGAATTGGCAGGGAGTGGGGTTTTCCAGAGAGCGAGCGACGCATCGTTACCGTGCACAGACCATGCCGCGAGGCGACAGGTCTGGGCAGCGATCTGAAACGAGGCCCACTGACTCGGCAGCCTACGCGGCAGCCGTGGTGTCTGGCGTGGGTGCGGGCGGGATCGACTGGGCAGACGCAGGCGGCTGCTTGACGCGGATCGCCTTGGCGCCGTCCTCGGTGCTGTAGATCTCGATGCGCTCCTGACGGACCAGGCGGTCGATCAGCCGGCGCCGGATCTCGGGATCGGGCTCCAGGTGGCTCGACTGCCAGCGCGTCACGAAGAAGTTGACGCCGACGTAGCCCGTCGGGAACTTGCTCTCGGCGCGGCGCAGCTCCTCCAGCAGGATGTCCGCGGCCACCTCTTCGCTCTGGAGCGTGCCCAGGGTCGAGTGGGTGGTGATGGACGGCGAGCTCGCCGAGCTGGGGTCGCGCAGGCGGCTGCTGTTGGGTCCCGACTCGTCGCTCTCGCTGGCCAGCCAGGGGCGACCGCACTCGGTCAGCGCATCGATCAGATCGATGTGGTCGAACGCCGCGCGCCGGATGCGGCGCGAGAGCCCGATTCCGCCCCAGGTCGCCACGTAGGCCTGACGCCCCAGAGCGCGAACACCCTCGACGGCGGGCGCGTGATCGGCGTCGCCCGACATGAGCACCAGGATGTCAAAGGCGCCGACCGCCGACAGCCGCAGCATGTCGGCCACCATGGTCGTATCGACCTCGTTTTCCTGCGTGTAGTGGTTCTCGGCGCCGCAGCCGTGGCACTGGTAGTTCTTGGTGCGGCGGTTGAAGCGCTGCACGAAGTAGCCGGGCAGCATCTCGAGGTTGTCGAGGAAGCTGGTGAGCGCGGTCTGTCCCGTGCTGGCTGCGGATGAGCCCGATTCGATGCCGGTGTAGTAGTAAGCGCCCCACAGGACGCTTCCACCGACGCGGCGAACGAGCCAGCGCGACAACGCGGTGAAGTCCAGCGGCTGCCGACCCGCCCGCTCCCGCCAGCCCGAATAGAAGTTCTTACCGTCGAAAAATAGAGCAACTTTCATGGTTTATTATCCTCTTGCCGGGGGCATCCTAGCATTGCTTTGCATGAGCCGCGCCAGATCTAATTCAACTAATTCATTGGGAAAATTGTTTCTGGATTGTAACCGGGGTCGACCCTGGGCCAACCCCCTGGAGCGCGTGCCGGGATGGGAGGCTAGCGTCCCAAAATACGGAAACATTGTTGCCCTAGCTTTCGTCCAAGCGGACCGGGCCGCGGCGCCGGTATTTTTTCCCGCCCGCTCGGCCTGAGGTAGAGACCCGGGCCTGCTCTTGCCCTCTTGTGCCCGAATCGAAGAAAAAAGCTTTGTAATTTGGCAGCCTATTAATCACTGCCGGAATTCAAATTTTGAGAAATCCAAAGGGGATGTCGGAGGGCTGCATGAATAGCCATGTTTTTATATCAACATAGACTACATGCTCCACAAAGTCGCTCCTGTCCTCCTGGGCCCTGCTGCCGGCCATTTCGATGGGTCTTGGCTGCGGCGTTCCGAGCATTTTTCCGTCGAAGAACGAGCACTGGCGCTGTCGACTCTGGCAGCTGTCGCCAGCTTGATCCGGCCCAGGGTCAGCTTCCCAAATCGGCTGCTGCGGACCATGCCGGCAATTTCTATCTATTCATGTCTAATACTGTTCAGAGGTTATCTCTAAAGGGCACACTAAGTTTATATGAAGATGGTAATTCGCAGCGGGGTTAAGTTTGGTCCCAATAGTTATCTATATGTAGCCAGCGCCGGTTCCGCTCCCTCACAGGCCGCGGCCGGTCTGTACCCCGGCGCTGGGCATGCGCC
>Ga0075163_10003032_pt1 | contig 22615 bp, 21 predicted proteins | sample JI1023141ADNA_FD_71478 | JGI IMG/M metagenome (GOLD analysis project Ga0075163, IMG submission 71478) | Wastewater effluent complex algal communities from Wisconsin, to seasonally profile nutrient transformation and Carbon sequestration -... | ecosystem: Engineered > WWTP > Effluent > Algae... | reverse complement strand
CAACCACACCCGTCATCAGGGCGTTATAGACTTCCGAGAAGGCCATCACTTGCGGCATACCACCAAGAGCGCGAATTTCTTCCTCAAGCACCTTGGACGACTGAATGCGCATTTTCTTGCCCTTCAAGTCAGCCGGAGTCTTGATCGGCGTATTCAGGGAAAATGCCTTAAAGCCGTTGTCCCAGTAGGCCAGACCTTTGATCCCCTTGGGCTCCAGCTTGGCCATCAATTGTTGGCCGATTGGACCTTGCGTTACTTTGTGCAGGTCGTTGTAGTCATCGAAAATATAAGGCAGGTCGAAAACCTCAAATTCCTTGACGCCGAGCGGGCCGAACTTGGCCAGCGAAGGTGCCAGCATCTGAACAGCGCCCAACTGGAGCGCTTCCATTTCTTCCTTGTCCTTGTACAGCGTCGAGTTGGCGTAAATCTCGACCTTGACCTTGCCCTTGGTCAGCTCATCTGCCTTCTTGGCAAAATACTCGGCAGCCAGCCCCTTGGGCGTGTCCTTGGCGACGACGTGGCTAAATTTAATAATGATCGGCTGCTGGGCGTAGACCGCAACAGAAAGGGCACCGGCAAACAGGCCCACAAGAAGTTTGGAAAATTTCATTTTTGTCTCCTCCAGAATTTAGGTAGCGAACATCGGTTTTCGCATGAGTAAAAGTATTACGAAAGGTGTAATTTATTTATATTGTGGTTTTCCACAGTGCGTTAAATCATGCGCAAAAAAGCAAAAAGCCGCCAGACTTGCTGGCGGCTTTTTGGGGAGATCAATTCGATCAGTGATGTTCAACGATAGGGCGCGGGCTGTGCGGAATTTCGATCTCCGGCGCATCATCAAGCACCAACTCAGGAAAGTCTGCCTCGTCCTGCGTTTCGTTGTTGAGAACTGCCTTCAAGCGATCGGTATCCAGCGCCTTGACCCACTTGGCCACAACCAGCGTCGCCACGCTGTTACCGATAAAGTTGGTCAGTGCCCGCGCTTCAGACATGAAGCGGTCGATACCGAGAATCAAGGCCAGACCAGCAACCGGTACCGTGCCGACTGCCGACAAGGTCGCCGCCAGAACGATGAAGCCACTACCCGTGACACCTGCAGCCCCCTTGGAGGTCAGTAGCAGGATGGCCAGCAGGGTGATCTGTTGCGTCAGATCCATCGGTGTATTCGTTGCCTGAGCAATGAATACTGCAGCCATAGTCAAGTAGATCGCAGTGCCATCCAGATTGAAGGAATAACCCGTCGGCACAACCAGACCAACTACAGATTTCTCGGCACCGGCATTTTCCATCTTGGCCATCAAACGCGGCAAGGCGGATTCAGAGGAAGAAGTACCCAACACCAGGAACAACTCTTCTTTGATGTACTTGATCAATTTCCAGATCGAAAATCCGTGGAGTGCAGCAATCGACCCCAACACCCCAACAATGAAGATTACACAGGTTGTGTAGAAGGCTCCCATCAAACTGATAAGTTGCGTCAGGCTACCCAGGCCGTGCTTGCCAATGGTGTAAGCCATGGCACCAAAGGCACCGATCGGAGCAACCTTCATGATCACGCCAACGATGCCAAACAGCACATGTGACAGCTTTTCAATCAGATCAAAAACCGGTTTGCCACGTTCGCCGAAGGCATGCATGGCATAGCCGAACAGAATCGAGAAGAACAGCACTTGCAGCATGTCGCCCTTGGCAAAGGCATCAACCACGCTGGTCGGAATGATGTTCATCAGGAAATCAGCCGTTGATTGCATCTTGCCCGGTTCAGCGTACTTGGCGATGCTCTTGGTATCCAGCGTGGAGACATCGACATTCATGCCAACACCTGGTTGCCAGAGATTCACAACAACCAGACCGATCACCAGCGCGATAGTGCTGACAATTTCAAAGTAAAGCACAGCGAGACCGCCCGTCTTGCCAACCTTCTTCATGTCTTCCATGCCGGCGATACCGACAACGATGGTGCAGAAGATGATCGGGGCGATGATCATTTTGATCAGTCGAATGAAACCATCGCCAAACGGCTTCATTGCCGCCCCCGTATCCGGGTAGAAATGACCGAGCGCCACACCAATCACAATGGCGACAATCACCTGAAAATAAAGACTTTTATAGACCGCTTTTTTAGCCATGGAATCGAGCTCCTTTGATGGCAACCTGTGGAATATCCGTAAAACTGATTGCAGTATCGTGAATATTTCCAGGGTGTGCCATTGTGGCTTTCCGAATTGTGGTTTTCCACAATTGCCAAAACCTCACGAGTTGAGCTGAGATACCATCCCACCATGCAGCCAATTCGCCCCCCCTTGTCCGCCCGCAGATTGCGCTGGCTACTTGCCCTGCCCAAACTGGGTATTGTCTTGTTGCTCGCCGCCGTCATCGCGCTGCTTTGGCTGCTACATCAAAACGAATTGGAAGAAGAACGCACCGGCTTGATCAAGGACGTTCTCTGGCTGGAGCAAAACCTGCGCTTTCAAGTCAATGGCAACGAGGAACGTTTGCAGCAACTTGCCGCCGACTTGGGTGCAGGAACAGACCAAAGGAAGAATTTTCGCCTGCGTGCCGGACACATCCTTAAAAACAATCCGGAAATCTCCAACATTCTCTGGTTTGACGCTCAACGCAATGTCATCGACTCACTACCAGCCGATCACTCTCCAGACCGCGAAATCGAGGCTTTCGGACCGCCGGTCACCCAGAAGGCCTTTGAACTGAGCCACCGTCTCGGGAAACGCATTTATAGCGAACCCTTCCTGTTGAGTGGCAACGTCGCTCATTTCGAAATCGCCATCCCGATTTATGCTGAACGCAAATTTGTCGGCGCCCTGATCGCCATCTACCCGCTCGAAACGCTGCTCAACAACCATGTGCCATGGTGGTTTGCTGAAAAATACCGGGTTGTGATAATTGACGACAATGACATCGAACTCGCCGCAAAATCCAACATCAAGGGCATACCCAGCATTTCCTACCAGGTACCGTTCGATCCACCGGGTTATGGTCTCAAGTTGAGCGTCACCAGTTATGAGAGTGCGGTAAACCCGCTACAAAGACTATTGGGTGTTGCCATTCTTGTCCTTGCTGCGGGTGTTTTCTGGAGCCTGTGGCTAGTCCGCGACCTGATGAAAAAGCGTTCGCAAACTGAGCAGGCTTTGCGCGCCGAACACGCCTTCCGGACGGCCATGGAGGATTCGCTCACGGTAGGTATGCGTGCACGAGATCTTCAGGGTCGGGTCATCTACGTTAACCCGGCCTTTTGCAAAATGACCGGATTCAGCGCAGAGGAATTAGTCAACAAAACGCCTCCCATGCCCTACTGGGTGCCAGAACAGATCGACGAGACCTTTGCCTTGCATCAAGCTGTGTTGGCCGGTTTGGCCCCGTTGGATGGTTTTGAAATCACCTTCCAGCGCAAGAGTGGTGAACATTTTGACGCGCTGGTCTATGAAGCCAAACTGATCGACGGCAACGGTCAGCATACCGGCTGGATGGCCTCGATGCTCGACATTAGCGAGCGCAAACGAACTGAAGAATTGGCACGCCAACAGCAGGAGCAGTTGCAATTCACTGCTCGCCTGGTCACCATGGGCGAAATGGCATCGACTCTGGCGCATGAACTCAATCAGCCCCTGGCCGCCATCGCCAGCTACAACACCGGCTGTCTCAACCTGCTGGCCAGCGCTGACTGCAAAGCCGACGAGATTCGGCCTGCACTGGAGAAACTGGGGGTACAAGCACAGCGTGCCGGCCGAATTATTCGTCGGGTTCACGATTTCGTACGGAAGAGCGAACCCAAGCGCGCCCCCTGCCAGATTGCCGAAGTCATTGACGACTGCCTGGGCTTTATCGAGGCAGACGCCCGCAAACGTCACGTTCGTATCGAGTGCGAGGTGCCGCCGCAACCCGACATCCTGGCTGACCGCCTGATGCTGGAACAGGTTCTGCTCAATCTGATGCGCAATGGAATGGATGCCATGATCGACACCCCAGAGCAACAGCGCCTGTTACAACTGACGGTTGCCAATAGCGACGGAGTACTGGAGATACAAGTCAGAGATCAGGGTTGCGGGATAGCGCCAGAAATCAGCGACAAACTTTTTACTGCATTTTTTACCACCAAGCCTGATGGCATGGGCATCGGCCTGTCAATCTGCCGCTCCATCATCGAATTTCATCGCGGCCGCCTGTGGGCAGAAAACAACGCCCACAGCCAGACAGGAAGCGGTACGATATTTCACATCACCTTGCCGCTGGAAAATGCATGAACCTTCCCCAAGCCCATATCGTTGACGACGACGAAGCAATACGCGACGCCCTGTCATGGCTGCTGAAATCACGCAGCATCCCCAGCACACCTACGCCAGTGCCGAAGACTTCCTTGCCGTCTGGTCGCCCCAACTGGCGGGCTGTATCGTACTCGACATGCGCATGACAGGCATGACTGGCCTCGATTGCTTCGAACAACTACAGGAACGGCAATCCACTCTGCCGGTCATTTTTCTGACCGGCCATGGCGATGTCCCCCTGGCCGTTGCGACCTTAAAAAAAGGAGCTTTTGATTTTTTCGAAAAGCCCTTGAACGACAACGAACTGGCCAGTCGCATTGCTGAAGCTATCGCGCACAATGCAGAACAGCGTGAAAACAACGCCTCACTGAGTTCACTCAACAAGCGACTGGCCAGCCTGACCAGCCGTGAAAAACAAATCATGGAACTGGTACTGGCCGGCAAACTCAACAAAATCATTGCCGACCAGTTAAACATCAGTATGCGCACAGTTGAAGTGCACCGCGCCAACATTTTCGACAAAATGGCGGTAAAAACCGCAGTCGAATTGGCCAATTTAATCAATCCCACGCGCTAGCACTTCCCTAAGCCTTCTTTTTTTTGCTAGCATCTTGCGACATCAACCTGCGTCATTTTCCGACGCCACATTTCAAACCGCGACCACTCTTTCGCGTCACCCTATTCACGAGGCATTCCAATGAGCGAGCACATTCATTACGTCACCGATGACACCTTTGAAGCCGAAGTGCTGCAATCGCAGCAGCCGGTTCTGGTCGATTACTGGGCAGAATGGTGCGGCCCCTGCAAAATGATCGCCCCCATCCTTGATGAAATTGCCAAGGATTACGCTGGCAAGCTCAAGGTAGCCAAGGTCAACATTGATGACAACCAGGCGACCCCTGCCAAGTTCGGCATTCGTGGCATTCCGACCCTGATGATTTTCAAGAATGGCAATGTCGAAGCGACCAAAGTTGGGGCACTTTCCAAATCCCAACTTGCGGCGTTTATTGACAGCAATCTGTAATCTCCGTAGTCTCTCGGCCTGAAGGTAATATTTTCACCTTCAGGCCGACGCAAACGGCTTCCTGCCGGCGTCATCCCCCACCCATCGCAGTACGCACCCCTCGGCCCCGGCATCTGACCGGCCCCCTGCAGGTGCCCCCCCACCTAGAACACATGCAACTTTCTGAACTCAAGACGCATCACGTCGGCAAACTGCTCGACATGGCAACCGAAGCCGGTATCGAAAACGCCAACCGGATGCGCAAGCAAGAACTGATTTACGCCATCCTCAAGCACGAAGCTAAGAAGGGTGCCACCATTTATGGCGACGGCACACTTGAAGTGCTTTCCGATGGCTACGGTTTCCTGCGTTCGCCGGATACCTCCTACCTCGCCAATCCGGACGACATTTACGTTTCGCCATCCCAGGTGCGCCGCTTCAACCTGCGCACCGGCGATACGATTGCCGGCGAAATCCGCACCCCCAAGGAAGGTGAGCGCTACGTTGCGCTGACCAAACTTGAGAGCATCAACGGTTTTCCGCCGGAAGCGAACAAGAACAAGATCATGTTCGAGAACCTGACACCGCTGCATCCGACGCGCATGCTGCGTCTCGAGCGCGACATCAAGTCGGAAGAGAACATCACCAGTCGCGTCATCGACATGATTGCCCCGGTTGGCGCCGGTCAACGCGGCCTGCTGGTTGCCCCGCCAAAGACCGGCAAGACGGTGATGCTGCAAAACATCGCCCACGCCATCACGGCAAATCATCCGGATGTAATTCTGATTGTGCTGCTGATCGACGAGCGCCCGGAAGAGGTCACGGAAATGACGCGCACCGTCAAAGGTGAAGTGGTTGCTTCAACCTTCGACGAACCGGCCACCCGCCACGTTGCGGTCGCTGAAATGGTTATCGAGAAGGCCAAGCGCTTGGTTGAACACAAGCGCGATGTCGTTATTCTGCTCGACTCGATCACCCGTCTCGCCCGCGCCTACAACACCGTGCAACCAGCCTCCGGCAAGGTGCTGACCGGCGGCGTCGATGCCAATGCCCTGCAGAAGCCGAAGCGCTTCTTCGGTGCCGCACGCAACATCGAGGAAGGCGGCTCGCTGACCATCCTCGCCACCGCGCTGATCGACACCGGCTCACGCATGGACGAAGTGATTTACGAGGAATTCAAGGGCACCGGCAACGCTGAAATCCATCTCGACCGCCGTATGGCTGAAAAGCGCATGTACCCGGCAATCAACGTCAACCGTTCCGGCACGCGCCGCGAAGAACTCTTGCTCAAGCCAGACGTCCTGCAAAAAATGTGGGTGTTGCGCAAGTTGTGTTACCCGATGGACGACCTTGCAGCGATGGAATTCCTGCTTGACAAGGTCAAGTCGACCAAGGGCAACGCTGAGTTCTTTGACGCCATGCGTCGCGGCTAAACCAAACTTAATATTGCAAGCGCGTGATTATTCGAGGATAATCTTGCGTTTTCCAGGTCGGCCACATCCGCCGGTCGCGTAACGAAAGGACTAGAAGTGAAAGCAAATATCCACCCCGAGTACAATGAAATCACGGTCACCTGCTCCTGCGGCAGCGTCATCACGACCCGCTCGACCATGAAGAAAGACCTGCACGTTGAAGTCTGCTCCATGTGCCATCCGTTCTACACCGGCAAACAGAAGATCGTTGACACCGCCGGCCGTGTCGAGCGCTTCAACCAGAAGTTCGGCAGCATGATGCGCAACAAGGCTTCTAGCTGATCTGCCTGATGCATCCAAAGAGAGGCAGCCGCAGGGCTGCCTTTTTCTTTGGTGCCCGACATGCCTGATACCTCTTCCTTGAAAGCCTTGCTCAGCCGTGGCATCCGCTTGCCGCCGGCAGGCTGGGTGCTGGCTGGTATGCTGGCTTTTTACGTACTCGCCGGCCTTTTCGGTCGCGACCCGTGGAAGGGCGAAGACGCCATTCACATCGGCACGGCCTGGCATATGCTGAGTCATGGCGACTGGCTTTCGCCTGATCTTGCCGGCCGCGCCTTTCACGAACCACCGCTTTATTACTGGAGCGCAGCACTCACCGGCATGCTTTTTAGCTGGCTGCTGCCGGCGCACGAAGCTATCCGCCTGGCCAGTGGCGTCTGGGTCATGCTGGCGCTCGTCAGCCTCTACTACGCGGCACGCGAAATCTATGGCCAGGAGAGCGCTGCTGCCAGCCCCTTGCTGCTCGCCGGTTGTGCTGGTCTGCTCCTCCATGCCCACGATGCACAACCAATGCTGATCGGGCTTGCCGCCTATGGCGGTGCGCTAGGCGCGCTGGCAGCCATCGGTCGCCGGCCACGCCTGACCGGTGTTTTCTACGGAATTGCGGTTGCCGGCTGCCTGCTGGGTACCGGTATTGCGCCTACGCTGCCGCTACTGGCGGCTGCTCCGCTGGCTTGGTGGCTCTCGCCAGATCGGCCCAAGGCACTGCAAACACTGGCTATAGGACTCGGCATTGCGGCCGTGCTCGCCTTGCCGTGGCCGCTTCTGTTACTAGCACTCGAACCGGCCCGCTTTCACGGCTGGCTGAATACTGAACTGGTCCCGCTACGCACGTCATTCTCGTTCACCGGGGCTGGCCGCTTCCTTGCCATGCTGCCGTGGTTTGCCTTCCCGGCGCTGCCGCTGGCTGGGTGGACGCTATGGACACGGCGCAAGACCTTGGCTGCAATGCCGCAACTTCTGCCTCTTGGCTTCCTGCTGCTGACTTTCCTGATGCTCGCCCTCGCCTTCCGTCCGCGAGAGATTCCGGCCCTGCTCATGCTGCCACCGCTGGCCCTGCTCGCTACTCCCGGTGCGCTGACCCTGCGCCGTGGTGCGGCGAATGCCTTCGACTGGTTTGGCATGATGACATTCACCTTCTTTGTCGGCATCGTCTGGCTCGGCTGGTCAGCCATGGCACTCGGCTGGCCGACCAGGCTGGCAGGCCGCGTCGTCATACTGCGCCCCGGCTTTGTTGGTCATTTTGACTTGATTGCCTTCACGATCGGCCTGGTCGCAACCTGCTGGTGGGTTTGGCTGATTATCACCGCACCACGCTCGCCCTATCGTAGCCTGACGCACTGGACGATGGGTTTCACCACCCTGTGGCTGCTTGCCACGACGCTGATTTTGCCCTGGTTCGACTATGGCAAAAGCTATCGCCCGGTTGCTCTGGAGATTGCCAAAGTACTACCTGCCGAGCATGGCTGTATCGCCGAACGTGGCCTGACCGATACCCATCGCGCCTCACTGGCCTATTTTGTCGAAATCGAACCGCTGCTTGCCGACTCAACTGCCGGCAAGCAATGCAACTGGATACTGCTAACCGGTGATACCAAGCCGGAGTTGGCAGCCCCCGAAGGCAAATGGACGCGAGTTTGGGAAGGTAATCGCCCAGGCGACCGCAAAGAAAAATTCCGCCTTTACAAGCGTTGACCGCAACATTTCACTGACCCAAGCTTTTCTCGCGGCACGCTTAACCAAGGTTTAGAATTGCCCGGCAATTCAACTTTGGGGCAAGCAAATGGTCCATCCGAAATCCTGTGAAGTCACCCTGGCCGTCAAAACCACTGACGAATTGCTGCACGGCCTTGAACGTCTGCGTCATGCCTGGAAACTTGACCCGTCGACGGTAGCCAAAGGCCTCTCCTGCTCGGAGAGCAAGGACGGCCAGTTCATACTGGTAGCGGCTGAATCAGCCTTTGTGACATTGCCGGGCGCCTGCGTCATCAAGGGCATAGGCGCTATCGAACTGCTCGGTGACGAGCCGGCCTTTGTGGCGGGTGCCAAGTCGAAGACATTGATCGTCAAGGCGACACCTGATGGCTGGCGGTTTTCCGTGAAATTCGTGCCACCCATCATTCGCGAAAGAAACACCAAATAGACGAGAAGCAACAGCGCTATCAGGGATCAGCCGCCGGCAACTGCCTTGAGGATCAACGGCACTAGCGGCTCGGGTAGCCTGATACCACCGCTCGTAGCAAAAGCCTGGGCCTCGCCAGACATCTTTTTCCAGGTCTTGCGGATGATGTCCAGCCACTTCTCTTCGCTGTACTCGGCGTGCTGGCCGGCAAAACCAAGCATATAGTGTTCGATGAAGACGAGGCTGGTGACATCTTCGAGCATCTGCGTATCAGGATTGGTTTTGATTCCCTGCTTGCTGACGGCGATTTTCACTTGCTCGATCAATGCCTCATCGTAACCCGCCTGGAGCAGCAGTTCACCCGCCATTTTGGCGTGAAACTGGTAGAGACCGGTACGCCACGCGAAGTAACCCGGTTTGCCGAGCGGGTAGCTGTTGCGCGGCACCATCCAGCGCTGAATATGCTGGGCGCGCACGGCGAGCTGTGCGACCTCACTGGCGTCTGGCGCAAAGCGGCCAATCATGTCAGTCATGCGCCTGGCGTAAAGCAGTTCTTTTGGCTGTCCCTCGTCTTGATTAGGGTCCTGCGCATTGGCCGCATCGAACAGTGAAATGGCTAGCTTGAAGCGTTGCTGATTGGTGATCATCGAATCTCTCTTTGCGGCATATTTGTTCTGGTCAGTAAAAAGCCCTGCCAATGTAGCAGGGCTTTTCATTTCCAGCACCTGCAAAACCAGCCTTAGCCCATGTGGTTGCCACCGTTACAGGCGAAATTAGCGCCGGTAGTAAAGCCGGACTGGTCGGAAGCCAGCCAGGAAACCATGGAGGCGATCTCCGCTGGTTCGCCAAGGCGTTTGACTGGAATGGTTGCCACAATTTTTTCCAGGACATCTTCACGGATCGCCCGAACCATGTCGGTACCGATATAGCCCGGTGAAACCGTGTTCACCGTCACGCCCTTGCTCGCCACTTCCTGCGCCAGCGCCATGCTGAAGCCGTGCATGCCGGCCTTGGCGGTAGAGTAGTTGGTCTGCCCGAACTGACCGCGCTGGCCGTTCATCGAAGAAATATTGATGATGCGACCCCAACCACGATCAAGCATGCCGTCAACAACCTGCTTGGTCACAAAAAACAGGGAATTGAGATTGGTGTCGATGACAGCTTTCCAGTCATCAATACTCATTTTCCGGAACTGACCATCCTTGGTGATACCGGCATTATTGACCAGCACGGAAATTTCGCCGACTTCTGCCTTGACCTTGTCAAAAGCGGCCTTGGTGCTCTCCCAGTCGGAGACATTTCCTTCAGAAGCGATGAAGTCAAAACCCAGCTCTTTTTGTTCTGCCAACCAACGGTCCTTGCGCGGCGAATTTGGGCCACAGCCAGCCACCACGGTAAAGCCATCCTGAGCCAGACGTTGGCAAATCGACGTTCCAATGCCGCCCATACCACCGGTTACGTAAGCTACTTTCTTGCTCATTTACGACACTCCTGTCCAATAATTATGAATTATGAACTAGCACTATATCCAAAGTTACGTTAAATGCAATAGCTTCGGTTATGTGGAATTCATTTGCTCAATGCAGATGGGTAAGAAACCGGATATTGCTCAACAAAAGAGCGAGATCAGCCAATTCAACGGCTGCTCAATCGATAATAGCGAGCTATGCCACCCCGCAAACGACCAGGAACACTGCTGCGATCAAGACACCTATGGAAACCATTACCAAAAATCAGGCCATCAAAGACCACACCGGCTATTCGTGCATTGGGCTCTACAACCCGAAAGGCCCGGAAAATGTCGGCTCCATCATGCGTGCCGCCGGTTGCTATGGCGTCAATACCGTTTTCTATACGGGCAAACGCTACGAGCGCGCCGTGGAATTCCGCACTGATACCAAAAAAATCCATTTGCAACTACCGCTGATCGGCGTCGACGATCTCCAACAAGTCATCCCTTTCGGCTGCACCCCAGTTGCCATTGAGGTACACCCGGATGCCAGGCCACTCACCGAGTACCAGCACCCGGAGCGCGCGTTTTACATCTTTGGCCCGGAAGACGGCAGCCTGAAAGACAACGTGACGTCATGGTGCAAGGACATCGTTTACATCCCCACGCACGGCTGCATGAATCTGGCAGCCACAGTGAATGTCGTGCTTTATGACCGACTGCTGAAGTCAAGTCGCAGTACCGCTTAATCACTGGGCCAAAAGGCGAAAGCCCCGTACCGGGGGGAGTACGGGGCTTTCTTGACGACTCAGGAGGGGGGAGTCGTCAGGCTGATGTCTGTTCAGCACAGGACTCAAGATACGGAACCGCGACCCGCATTTCAAGTAACTGATTGCAACAGTAAGTACCGTTCTGTGTGCGGCAAAACTCAGGGGAGTGCGAAGCTGCTTTTTTCGACCACATTGATCGCCGCGTCCTGTTTTGCGCTGAGGTGGAAAAGAATAGGCTGTATCCCTGAGTGCGCCGCATCATTCGGCAGTGAGACGGTCAGCGAAATCACCTTGATACTTCCCGCCTCGGCAGCAAACTGCCTTGCTCCGACAATGGCCAAATCCGGTAGACCACTGACCTCAACGATAAAGTCGCGTGGTGCTTCGGCCAGATTCATCAGTTTGAGCGTGTAGGCATTTTCAATTCGGCCATCTGCCGTCTCACGCAGCAAGGCGCCACGATCGCGCAGGACATCGACCAGCAACAGGGGTCGCTGGCTCACGGTCCACACCCCCCAAGCGGAAAAAACCAGCAGCAAAACGGCGTAGACCGCAACACGTGGCCGGCCAGACCAGCCACGGGCCGCTGGCTGACCGGCCAGCTCGCGTTCCGAGGCAAAACGGATCAAACCTCTGGGGGAGCCGGTCTTGAGCATCACATCGTCACAAGCATCGGCGCACAAGCCGCAGTTGATGCACTGGTACTGCAATCCATCACGAATATCGATGCCGGTCGGGCAGACCTGGACGCAGATGCCGCAATCGATGCAGTCCCCGACATTGGCTGTCTGACGGCGGAGATTGCGCGGCTCACCACGAACCACATCGTAGCTGACGGTTTGCATGGTGTCGTCGAACATCGTTCCCTGAAAGCGGGAATAGGGACACATGTGCTGGCACACTGCCTCACGCGCCAAGCCCGCCTGGACATAGGTGAAGGCGCTGTAGAAGATCAGCCAGAAGGCTTCCCAAGGCCCGACTTCCCAAGCCGGAAGCGCCGGCAGCAGTTCGCGAATCGGTGTGAAATAACCAACAAACGTGATCCCCGTCCACGCGGCGATCAATAACCAAAGCCCGTGCTTGGTTGACCGCAACAGCAGCTTGCGGAAGCTCCAAGGTGCTTGATCAAGCTTGAGACGAGCGACATGATCCCCCTCAACCCGCGCTTCCACCCAGGTGAAGATCAAAGTGTAGATCGTCTGCGGGCAGGCAAAACCGCAGAAAACCCGTCCGGCCATTGCCGTCGCCAGAAATAGCCCGGTCGCCGCCAGAATCAAAACGATGGCCAGCAACAAGGCATCCTGCGGCCAAAGCACGAGGCCGAAAAGGTAAAACTTCTCGTGCGCAATATCGAACAGCACCGCCTGCCGGCTCAGCCCATTGCTATACCAGTTCAGCCAGCAACTGCCGTAGAAAACAATCTGGGTAAGCCAGACCATGGCCCAGCGCAAGGTATTGAAGCGGCCGCTAGTCTCCCGAGCGTGAATTTTTCCTTTCTTGCGATAGAAATCCAGCCTGGCGGCGCGGACTTTGCTGACTGATTGACTCATGCTGCGTTTCCTCGTGGCGACTATTTGGAAGCGAGTAAACCACCAGGTCAAAAATGGAAACAGATTCAGATAATTTGATTTCCAATAGGCACAGATAATCATCCCCCGTTATCACCATAAACCAATCTGTTCAATTCGAATTTCTTGATCTCTGTACCTATATTTTTTGCAGGCAACTGAAATAATGAGCAGATCAATTCTCGCCACAGCCCACAAAAATGAACGCAGCAGCCCTACCCGTCGACTATCCAAGCAGCCCGGCCCCCGCTGGCCGGCGCATCCCCGGCAACAAGGGCATGTGGGTCGGCATCACCTGCGAGTTTGTCGAGTTTCTGGTGCTCTTCATCACCTACTTTGTTGCCCGCTCGCATTTTCCGGAATCCTTCGAACAGGGCGCTGACCGCCTGTCGCGGATTTCCGGGACAGTCATCACGCTACTGATGGTCACCAGCAGCTTTTTCATTGCCTGCTCGGTGGCGACCATGCGCGCCGGCCAGCGCCAGCGTTCAATTTACTGGCTGATCGCCGGGCTGATCGTCGCCCTCGGCTATCCGGTCGCCAAGTACCTGGAAATCAACTGGAACCTGGCGCACGGTATCAACGGCGAATCAGGCATCTTCTTCACGGTCTATTACTACCTGACCTTCAACCATCTGGTCCATGCCACCTGGGGCATCCTCGGCATGCTCTGGGTACTCGTCCGCCACCTTAGCGGCGGCTATACCGTCGAGGACCACGACGGCCTTGAAGCACTGGCCAGCTACTGGCACGCCACCGACATCATCTGGCTGGTGATCTTTCCCTTCTTCTATGTCCTGGCCTGAATCATGAAAGCAAGCGATAGCACGCCAACCACCAGCCTGCTCCCCCTGACCACCGCCTGGCTGGCACTGGTCGCCCTGACCCTGATCAGCCTTGGCCTCGGTCAGTGGTTTCATGGTGCGCCCTGGCTGCCGCTACTGGTGGCAGCGATTGTCTGGATCAAGGGCACGCTGGTTGCCCGGGAATTCATCGAGTCCAGACTGACTCACCCCTTTATTTCACGCGTCCTTACGGGCTTTATCGCCTTTACGCCGATCGCGCTGGTGCTCACGGCATTCTTCGGCGGCCAGTTTGCACGGTGGGCAACGCTATAGCTGGGCAGTGATCAACTGGCCGAGGGTGGCAATTGCTGCCTGCTGTTCGGGTGAATCCGGGTGGCCAAAATTGAGGCGCAGGGCATTGGTAAATTCGCGTTTGGCCGAAAATATCGGGCCGGGGGCGATGCTGATGCCACGCGCCAGAGCCTGTTGATGCAGCACCAGGGAATCCACCGCAGCGGGCAATTCCAGCCACAGAAAATAGCCACCCTGGGGTCGTGCCAGTCGTGTACCGGCCGGAAAATGTTGTTCAACCAAGGCGGTTAGCGCCGCCTCCTGCATGGCCAGTGTACGGCGCAGGTGACGCAGATGATTTTCGTAGCCGCCGTGTTTCAAGTACTCAGCCAGGGCAATCTGCACCGGCACCGTGGTGGCCAGACTGGTCGACAATTTCTGACGCTGAATCCTCTTGGCGTAACGCCCGGCCGCCACCCAACCGAGGCGATAGCCGGGGGCCAGGCATTTCGAAAACGACGAAACATGCATGACCAGGCCGGCGCTATCTTCGGCCTTGCTGCAGAGCGGAGCCTGCGGGCCAAAGTAGAGTTCCGCATAGACGTCGTCCTCGATCAGCGGCACATCGTGCGCACGGAGCAATTCGAGCAAGGCTTTTTTGCCTTCATCCGGCACCAGACTACCCAGTGGATTGGCAAAATTCAGCATGAACAGGCAGGCCTTGATCGGATGCTGGCGCAGCGCCTCGGCCAATGCCGGGAGACTGATGCCTTCACGCGGGTGACTGGGTATTTCTATGACCTTGAGGCCGAGCCGCTCGCTGGCCTGCAAGCCGGCGTAGAAGGTCGGTGACTCGATGGCGATCAGGTCACCGGGCCGGGTCACTGCTTGCAGACAGAGGTTGAGCCCCTCCATCGCCCCCGAGGTGATGATGATTTCCTGCGGCGAGACATTGGCGCCGTGCGCCAGATAGCGCAGCGCCAATTGGCGGCGCAGTTCTTCGTTGCCGGGCGGCAGGTCGGTAACGGTCGCCAGTGGGTCGAGCTTGCGTGCGGCACTGGCCAGATAGCGCCCGAGCTTGGTCAGCGGAAACAGATAAGGACTGGGAAAGCTGGAGCCGAGCGGCACGACGGACGGGTCTTTGACGCTTTCGAGGATCTGGAAAATGAAGTCACTGACTTCAAGCTGCGTCGAATCGCCCAGCGCCCGGCTCATTTCCGGCTCCGCCAGGCGTTGCCCGAGGCGGGCCCGGACAAAATAGCCGGATTTGGGCCGGGCCTCGATCAGACCACGGCTTTCCAGCAGGTAATAGGCCTGGGTCACCGTGATCGGGCTGATGACGTGGGTACGACAGGCCTGACGCACCGAAGGCAGGCGATCACCAGCGCGCAAGACGCCGCTGGCGATCAGTTGTTCGGTTTGCTCGGCAAGATCCTGATAACGAGTCATCGGCGGATGTTAGCAGCCTTCCACCCTGCCCTTTTTAGCGCGAAACAAGGATCTTAAAAATAGACCTGGGCCAGCCCGTAAGCAACGATGGTCGACACGATGACACCGATCCAGCCGGGAATCATGAAGCTGTGATTGAGCAGGTATTTGCCGATGCGCGTCGTGCCGCTGCGGTCCATGTTGATTGCCGCCAGATCGCTCGGGTAGAAGGCAAAGAAGAAATAGGCGTAACAGGACGGCATCAGGCCGAGCAGCAACTGCGGCGACAAGCCAAGGGCGAGGCCAAAGGGCAGCATGATGGTCAGCGTGGCAGCCTGGCTCTTGACGAAGGCGGAGACAGCGAACATGGCGATGGCAAAAGTCCAGGGGGCGTACTCGACCATGGCCTTGATGTTGTCGACAAGAAAGGTTTCGTTGGCCTTGACGAAGGTATCGCTCATCCAGGCAATACCGAAAATCGAAACCACGGCAATCATGCCGGCAGTGAATACCTCGGACTTGGCGATGGCAGCAGCCTTGACGTTGGCGGCGAAGAGAATGAAGGCGCCGAAAGCGAGCATGACGACCTGCACCACCGTCGTCATCGGCAACGGCTTGCCCTTGACCAGCGGTAGAAGCTGCGGGAAAAGCGCCAGCGCGACGATGCTCAGGATGCCGGAGAAAAAGATGATGACCGACAACTTGGCCGCACGCGGCAACTGCTTATCGAGCGTCGTTACCGACATTTCGACCGAAGCGCGGAAGGCCGGATCTTTCAAACGTTCGAGAAACTCCGGGTCCTTGTCGAGATCAAGACCACGGCGCATGCTCCACAGCGCGGCGGCGATAACGCCGACCAGGCCGGCGGGCAATGTCACCATCAGGATTTGACCCAGGGTTACCGGCGTACCGGTTTTTGCCGTCATCGCCAGAAAGGTGGTCACGGCGGCAGCTACCGGGCTGGCCGTAATACCCATTTGCGAGGCGACGCTGGAAATGGCCATCGGCCGTTCGGGGCGAATCTTGGTTTTCAGCGCGACATCAGCGATCACCGGCAGCAGTGAATACACCGCGTGGCCGGTACCGACACAAACGGTCAGCAGAAAGGTGGATAGCGGCGCGAGCAGCGTGATCTGTTGCGGATGCTTGCGCATCAGGCGCTCGGCCTGCTGCACCAGAAAATCGAGGCCACCGGCGACTTGCAGGGTGGCTGAGGCGGTAACGACGGCGAGGATGATCAACATCACGGTGATCGGTGGCTCGGATGGTGCAACGCGGAAGCCGAAAGTCAGCACCGCAACACCTAAACCGCCAATCAGCCCGAGAGCGACACCGCCACGGCGGATGCCGATCAGAATAGCGGTCAAAACCAGCGCAAACTGGATCCAGAAATCAAACATGGCATTCCCCTTGAGACATAGAATTATTGTTGCGTTGCAACATTTTTAAGCACTATGCCACAGCGAGCGCACGACGAACAGCCCCATATCATCAACAATCAGGGCAATGCTTGACCTGGATCATCAGATTTGAAAATGTTGCGGTCAACGCCCAAAACGGACGATTTATTTGACAAGTTGCAAACGCACTTCGCCGCTGTGTTGAATGGAATCCGGATTCCGGTTCAAGCCCATCACCCCGTTACGGCCACTTTGCTTGACTACGTACATGGCCATATCAGCGCGGTGGATCAGTGTTTCGGCATCGCTACCGTCTTCCGGGCAAGCGCTAATGCCAATGCTGGCTGAAACCGCAATGCGATGGCCATCGAGAATGAACGGTTCACTGATGCTGGCCAGCATCTGATAGGCCATGACCAACAAATGGTCATGCGCACCGACCTGGCCGATCAGCACGACGAACTCATCACCGCCCAGGCGAGCGACGGTATCGGTTTCACGTACGCAACTACGCAGACGGCGCGCGATTTCAATCAACAACTGATCACCAACCTTGTGGCCAAACTCATCATTGACCTCCTTGAACAGATCAAGATCGATAAACATCAGGCCGAATGCCTCACTACGCCGGCGCCAGTTACTGAGCAACAGTCTCAGGCGGTCATCAAAAAGCAGGCGGTTGGGTAGCGCCGTCAGCGCATCATGCAAGGCAAGAAACTGCGCCTGAGTCGCGTGAAAATCCGAATCAGTCATGCGCCGATGATGCAGGCGAAGATAGCCGATCAGCAGCAAAAGCGTCGTCAGCGAAACTCCGCCAACGGCCATTAAACCCTGTGCACTGATATCGCTCCACAACATTTGTCGTTCAATACTCAATTTAAGTGGCTGCACCGGACTATCGTCTGCAAAGCTCAAAACCAACTTGGGCAACCAGTAAACAGCACCGGCTTGCGCCCTGACCTGGCTGGCCACCTCAAGGAGTAAGGGACTGCTCTGCCCGGTACCATTAATGCTGATACGGTAGCTACTTTCGGCCATCGGCTGTGATGGCATCAAATCCTCGGCACGGATCACCAGCAAAGCCTGGAGTGAACCCGAAAACGCCAGAATCCCATGCCGGCCAGGCGACTTGCGCTCCTTGGCCGGGCGAAACAGCGCGTAGCCCAGGCTACCCTCGACCAACCTGAATGGCCGAGTGGTGACCGTCTGATTACCCGCATCAGCGGCCAGTGCAGCATGCTGCAAGTGGGGAACAGAATCCATATCCAGTCCAAAAACCACCTTTGCTGCCGGCGTTTCAGGCCACATGAAAATCAAGGGAAAATAAACCGCCTTGTCACGAACAGTCGCCCACTGCCGACCGTCGTCGTAACTAAAATTTCTGATGCGGAATTCAGGATCGAGACTGGCACGCATATAGGCTTCAAACGCCTCGCGCTCATTGCGCGCCACCTTGCGCACCACTTCGAACATATAGATGTGAGGATAGCTGGCCTTCATGGCCGCCGCAAAAACCGCTACAGCCTCTCTATCACCGATCTCCACCGCCCCAAGGAAACTGGCAAAGCTGTTTATGGCAGCCTCGTTAGCGCGCAACTTGGTGCGCAACTCATGAAAACTGGCCGTCGCATGACGATCGAACTCCTGATCAACGCGATACTTCGACTGGGCAAACACAACCCCTAGCGAGAGCAGCGTCAGCGCCAGCCAGCCAAGCAGTGTCGCCAGATACAAGCCACGAAAGCTGACGCGAGGAATATGCAAGTTCTAGATTCTCATGATACCTAATTATCCTTTTATCCTACAGAAGGGATTCAAGGCTGTACATAAGACCTTATGCATACCGCGCCATCAGGTTTTTTGAGCCAGGGAGAGACGGTGCCGGGTATTCGCCAATACAGGCAATCCCGCATTTCAAATCATGGGCAAAAAAGCCCAACGCCAATTAGCAGTTTCGGCCGCCAATAAAGCGAGGGACTTCTCTCTTCAGAAAGGAAAATGCTGCGGTCGACCTGATCAAAAGCATGAAAAAGCAAAATGGCGCAGAGAAAACCTGCGCCATTTTTTGGCTGAAACCGGGCTGGGAAAGGGGGTTTTCTACAGCGTCAACGTTCGAGTTGAGGCGAGGGGTTAGCCGTCATCGGCGGAAAATCAGGAATGCGAGAAGCCAAGCCACTGCGCACAAGCATGGCGTACCGAGCGCAACGATCTGTCCCAGTCGAGTAGTATGTTCAGTAACGCCAAGATTGCGACCAATCTCCGTTTGAAGGTGGCGCTGTGCTCTGTTGGCAGCGTAGATTCCAGCGAGCGACACGAGTGAACTTACTATGCCGATGGCAACGAGTCCATTCCCTAAAGATACCAAGGTTTCCACATAATTTTTGACATCAAATTCCGGCTTTTCAGCGGTTATTCGGAACGTCAATTCGGCCACTCTATATTTTATGAAACCAAACGCTGCACCTAGGACGCCCTGCGTTGTCAGTAGCCATGTTGTTCGCTGATTGACCAATTCGTCTTCATGCCACCAACGTTCACGAGCATGGCGCTCGACCTCGAAATTAAATCGGATATCTTCAATTGACATGGGTCATTCTCCTTTGCCGAAGAAGAGCTGGTGGGAGCTAACGGGCGCTTCGCGGCCCTATCGCGCAGCGTCCAGCGACCGAAGGGAGCGCCGTTGAGCGCCATGTTGGGCGGCATTGAGTCAATGGATCACAACGAAGAGAGCGTGCGAATAAGGCTGACAAATGAACTACCTACCAGCGCAAGCGCAAGCGCAATGAATCCACCAAAAATAAGCGTGCCATCAATTCCTGGGTGATCGATACGGAATTGCTTCAAGCGATTAAATAGGTTGTCGGAAACGCCATTCGCTGGTTTTCGCAAAACATACTTGCCTGGGCGCCAAGCTTCCAATAGTAGGGGCGAAGCAAGAACTGCGGGTATAAATGCACCTGCCGCAGCCTTGAGATCGCCTTTGAGTGCGAGGATGACTGCGAGAGTCCCGAAGATGCCAACAAAGCCAAACACAAGCGCTCTGACCCATCCACTCATATCTCCCTCCTCTGCAGCCCAACGACGCTGTAGAAAAATAGTATTCATTCCCGCATCGTGCCGTGAACCATATGGAATAACAAGGCTCCAAGCTGAAGTTAAATTCAGGAAAGCAGCATGGCGCGCTACAAAGTGATCGATACCAGCCCGAGATTCCTCGCAGTTGACCTCGAGAAGCAACTACTGCCCGGCAGTTTCGAGTACGCGGTACATCACCTGCTCGACCACGAGTTCGATCTTTCACTCTTCGATACCCGCTACCGCAATGACCAGTGTGGTGCCAGCGCCTATCCGCCGGGAATGCTGCTCAAAGTCATCCTCTGCGCCTACGCTCAGGGTGTGGTGAGTAGCCGGGGCATCGAGCGGCTATGCCGCGAACACGTCACCTTCATCGCCCTGTCCGGCGATAGCGCCCCGCACTTTACAACGCTGGCCGCCTTCGTCTCCCGCCTCGATGAAGAAGTCGCCAAGCTCTTTGCCCAGGTACTCTACCTCTGCGACCGGCAAGGCCTGATTGGCAGGGAAATGTTCGCCATCGACGGCGTCAAACTGCCCAGCAACGCATCCAAAGCCAAAAGCGGCACGCGAGCCGATTTCGAACATCAAGCCGACAAACTCGAAGCGGCAGCGCAGAAAATGCTCGAACGCCACCGGCAGAACGACACCCTACCCGTTGAACCCGACCTCGCCGAGAAACAGCGGCAAAAGATCGAACGCCTGCAACAAGAAGCCAGCCAACTACGCAACTGGCTCGCGGCCAATCCCAAAGATCGTCAAGGCAGCAAAGGCAGCCTCAGGAAGAGCAACCGCACCGACCCCGAGAGCGCCAAGATGGCGACCAGCAAAGGGGTGATTCAGGGCTACACGGGAGTTGCTGCGGTCGACGCCCAAAACCAGATCATTATTGAAGCCCAGGCTCACGGTACGGGTTCAGAGCAGGAACTGTTGCTACCGGTTGTCCGCGCCACCCAACAGCACGCCACCTCGGCAACGCTCTACACGGCCGATGCGGGTTGCCACTCTGAAAACAACCTCAAGGCACTGGCTGAAGAGAAGATCAATGCACTGATCGCCGACAACGGCATGCGCCAACGCGATGAACGCTTCAAGGAACAGGGCAAATACAAAGAGAAGCCCGATCCACTCTACGACAAGGCCCACCCGAAGAAACCCGCCAGGCGCTATCGGCCACAAGATTTCCACCTCGACCCGGAAACCGGTATTTGCACCTGCCCGGCCGGCAAGCAGCTTTATCGCAATGGCACCAACTGTATCCACAACGGCTACATCTCGACCAAATACAGCGGCACTCAGCGTGATTGCCTGCCCTGCGAACAGCGGACCCAATGCCTGCGCACGCCGGCGAGGACGAAGGTTCGGCAAGTCAGCTTCTTCCGAGGTAAAGCCGGGACAACCGAAGAAAGCCATAGCGACCGGATGAAGCGTGCCATCGACAGCGAAGAAGGCAAAGCCCGTTACGGAAGAAGATTTGCCACCGTTGAACCGGTATTCGGCAACGTTCGGCACAACAAACGGCTGGATCGATTTACGTTGCGCGGGCGGCGCAAGGTCAATACGCAGTGGCAGCTCTATTGCCTGGTGCACAACATCGAGAAACTGGCACATCACGGGTACGGGCAGTAGAAAACAAGAGGAAATCCCCGTGCCCGATGGGCCTCAGCTGGCCTGAAAGGAGAATGTTGCGGTCGACCACTTCAAAGGCATGAAAAAGCAAAATGGCGCAGAGAAAACCTGCGCCATTTTTTTGCCGGAAGCCGGGCTGGAAATGGGTTTTTCTACAGCCTCAACGTTGTAGGTAAGGGGCGCTGCGCGGCGCTTTATCGCGCAGCGTCCAGCGACCGAAGGGAACGGGGTCGACCGCAGGGTTGGGCCTCACGACTCTACGCAGCGAGCTCTTGCAAAACCTCAGGATGACGTTCGGCGACCCGGAAAAGGGTTTTTGCCGCGCCTGATGGTTCGCGGCGACCTTGCTCCCAGTCTTGGAGCGTGCGCACAGAAACACCAAGCAGTGCTGCGAAGGCGCTCTGAGAAAGCCCGGAGACTAGACGGGCGTGAGCAATTGCCGATATCTCGGGACGATGAACACGCGCACGGATACCGGCCTTCATTTCGCGCACCGACGTTAGTAGTTCAGCGCCAATATCAATTTTCGACTGACGGCCGACGGGCTTTTGTTTAGCTTTAGGCATTCTCGATCTCCTCTTTGATCTGGCGAAGTACATGCGCCGAGATGTTTTCACGCACGGATTTTCCGTAGACCAATAGCAACCAAATTTCTCCATTGGCGAGACGATTAAAGTAAATGACTCGCACCCCGCCACGCTTGCCACGACCAGTGCTACCCCAGCGGGCCTTCCTTACACCTCCCGATCCGGGGACGACATCTCCAGCATCTGGGTTTCCGGCGATGAAGGTGATAAAGCTGAGTCGATCTTCATCGTTCCAGCAGTCGCTGGCGAGGCGGACGAACGTCGGAGTTTCAATGACCGTGAACATGGATTCCAATATACGGCAATGCCGTAGTTGCGTCAAATGCTCCAAGTCGCGCTTATTTTGAGGCCTAACGAATGAAAGGGACTTCCCCGTCCCGAATTAGCGGTGGAAGCCGCCGGCAGCGGTTGCTGCCATGATTGAGTTTCCAGACCAAATCATTCGCTCGAAAGGGGAAGTCCATGAATATTGTCAC
>Ga0075163_10003031_pt1 | contig 22617 bp, 20 predicted proteins | sample JI1023141ADNA_FD_71478 | JGI IMG/M metagenome (GOLD analysis project Ga0075163, IMG submission 71478) | Wastewater effluent complex algal communities from Wisconsin, to seasonally profile nutrient transformation and Carbon sequestration -... | ecosystem: Engineered > WWTP > Effluent > Algae... | reverse complement strand
AGGGTCGGTGCACGCGATGGCCGCTCACCCGCAGGGGGCGGCGCGGCCGAAGGTCGTGACGACCCCGAGGAACTGAGCGGCCATCGCGTGCACCGACCCTCGTAAGGCATGGTCCGGCAGGATGCCCTCATGCGCGCGGCCCGGGCCGCGCTTCGAGCAGGAGGAGGGCGCCGGCGGCGAGCTCGAGGTGGCCGTGGAAGCGGGCGAGGCGGAAGTAGCCGTGGCTCGCGCGCATGAGGTCGTACGCGGCCCACAGGGCGAGGCCGAGCGCGAGCGTGAGCGCGAGCCAGAGGCCGAGGCGGCCGAGGTCGCGGCGCAGCGCGGCGTGGCTGGCCCGGAACGTCGAGGGCGTCGCGCGGGCGCGGTCCTCGTCGGGGAGGAGCTGCAGCCATATCGCGTAGTGGAGAGATTGCATGAAGCAGAACAGGAGGACCAGGCGCAGGCCGAGGTCGGGGGCGATGCCGGGGGACAGGCGCCAGACCTGATACTTGAGGCTCATGCCGCCGCCGAACCAGTCGAGGCCGCCGGTCGCGTGGGCGGCCGCGAGCGCGGCGTCGCCGAGGAGCAGCACGCAGGCCGCGGCCAGCAGCGCGAGCGGGATCCAGTGCAGGCGGCCGAGGCGGGGGCGCCACAGCCACCACAGCGCGATGGCGATGAAGTTGTGGGCGTGGGCGAAGACGACGTCGCCGGTGCGGCCGAGCCAGGTCAGGAGGGCGCCGCAGGCGAGCAGGGCGGCGAGGGCGAGCAGGCGCGGGAGCAGGCGGGCGCGCGCGAGCAGGGCGGCCGCGCCGGCGCCGAGGAAGCCCCACAGCAGCCCGCCGCCGAGGCCGACCCACAGCAGCGGGGCGCCGACGGCGAGGGCGAGCAGCGGGCGGCGGTGGTAACCTGGCCGAACGACCAGGTAGCGCAGATCGGCCACCAGGTGCGGCACGCCCCACACCAGCGGGCCGAGGATCAGCAGCCACAGCGGCGCGACGAGGGTGCCGATCAGGGCCGTGACGATCATCGCCGAGAACGCGAGCGCGACGCGGAGCTCGCGGTCGGTGACGATCGGTCGGGCGAGGCCGCCGAGCAGGCGCAGCCAGCGGCGGCGCAGCCAGTCGGCGGCGACGACCGGCGCGGGTGCGACGACGCTCGAGTCGACGACGGTCGGCGCGCTTGTCAGATCCACGGCAGCGGCCGCAGTCTCGCACGGGCGCGGCGCGGCCGCGAGGGCCGCGGGGCGTCGGTCTCGCGGGCCGCGGCCGCGGGCGTCGGTGGCGCGCGCGGGGTGCCCGCGAGGGCGGAGGGCGGCGTCGGGTCTCGCGGGTGCGTGCGCGCGGTCCCGTGGGATCCGTGGCGTCGGGGTGCGCGGGTGGTGGTCATGGCCGGCGGTTGTTCGCTATGCTGCGCGGCCGATGGTCCCGGAGGTCGCCGCCTGGCCGCTCGGCGATCCGATCGCCGGCCCGGTCGCGCTCGCGCTCGCGGGGGCGGTGGCGGGCGTCGCCAACACGCTCGCGGGGGGCGGGTCGTTCGTCATCCTGCCAATTTTGATCGGGCTCGGGCTGGCGCCGGGGGTCGCCAACGCGACGAGCCGGATCGGGGTGCTCGCGCACGGGTCGGCGGCGACGCTGACGTTCATGCGCTCGAAGGCGCTGCCCGCCGGGCTGATCGCGCGCATGGCCCCGCCGATGTGCGTCGGGGCGCTCGGCGGCGCGTGGCTGGCGACGCGGCTCGACGACGCGTTCCTGCGCCCGCTGATCGGCGCGGTCCTGCTGCTGTGGGCGATCATCCTGCTGGTCCGCCCCGGGCGGTTCTTGAAGCCGCCGGAGCAGCCGCTGCGGCCGGGGCCGCTGAGCTACGCGCTCGCGCTGCTGATCGGGGTGTACGGCGGGTTCTTGCAGGCGGGCGTCGGGTTCCCGCTGGTGGCGCTGTTCGTGTCGCTGCTCGGGCACTCGGCGCTCGCGGCCAACGCCGCGAAGGTCGCGCTGGTGTTCTTGTATACGGTGCTCGCGCTGGCGGTGTTCGCCGCGTCGGGCGAGGTCGCGTGGTTCGAGGGGGCGATCCTCGCGGTCGGCATGATGATCGGCGGGGTCGCGGGGGCCAGCCTGCAGCTTCGCATCGGGCCCGCGGTGGTCCGCTGGGCCATGTTCGTGATGGTGGCGATCAGCGGGGCCGCGCTGCTGCTCTGACGGCTCACTCGCCCGGCGCTGCGCGCCGCGTGGCGATCGCTGCGGCGAGCGCGGCCACGGCGGCGCGGATCGGTCCGGCGAGGCCGGGGTCGCTGGCGATGGCCGCCTCGTCGACGCGGTTGCTGGCGAGCTCGACGGTGATCCGGGCGTCGGCGATCACGCGGGCCGACATCACGGTCAGCGTCTCGATCAGCGAGCTCAGGGCCCACGGCGAGCGCGAGGCGTGGATGATGCCGATCGGCTTGTCGACGAGCTCGCCGCTGCCGACCACCCAGTCGAGGCAATTCTTGAGCGCGCCGGGGACGCCGTGCGCGTACTCGGGGGTCGAGATCAGGACGCCGTCGGCGGCGCGCAGGCGGGCGCGGAGGTCGGTGACCGCGGGGTCGCCGTCGTCGTCGCGGTCGGGGTTGAAGGCTGGCAGCCCGGCGAGGCCGGCGTACGGCGCGACCTCGACGTCCGGCGGGGCCAGGGCCGCGGCGGCCCGCAGCAGCGCCGTGTTGGACGAGCCGGCGCGCAGGCTGCCGGAGATGGCCAGGACGCGAAGTGGCGTGGTCATCAGATCCCGGTGCACATGTAGAGCGCGTCGAACTGGGTCTCGCAGCCGGCGACGACCGGGCGGGTCCCGGCGTCGCAGGTGAAGGTCGGCATCTCGCCGATGCACGCGAGCATCTGATTGAAGGGGAGGTGGCACTCGCCGTCCTGGTTGGCGTGGCAGCCGGTGACGCAGGTCTCGGCGTCGGGCGGGCCGCCGGCGCAGCCGGCCGGGACCACGAAGTCGCACACGCTCTCGCAGTCGAGGCACGGCGCGGGGAACACCTCGAGGCTCTGCCAGGTGCCGCCGTCGCACGTGACGACGTTGCAGAAGGAGCACGGGTCGTCGCAGCCGGGCGAGCAGAACTCGCCCTCGACCGCGCACTTGCTGCCCTCGGGCGGGAGGTTCTCCGGGTCGCAGGGGACGAACTCGCCGCACTCCATGGGGTCGCCGGGGCCGACCTCGTAGTACTGCCATTGGCCGTCGTCGCACATCGCGGCCGTGTACGGGTCGCAGGGGTGCTCGTTCGGGCTGCATTGCGCGCCCTCGGGGGCGCAGGCGCTGCCCTCGGGCGGGAGCTCGGCGCCGCACGGGACCGGGTCGTCGCCGCCGGTCTCGGTCGGGTCGGTGGTCGGCTCGGTGGGGGAGGTGGTCGGCTCGTCGGAGGTCGGGTCGCTGAGCGCGGTGTCCGAATCCATGCAGTTGGAGGCGGCCTCCTGCCAGGTGCCGTCCTTGCACTCGAGCGGCGGCGTGCTGCAGGGGTCGGCGAGCTGGCAGACGTCGCCGTCCTTCTCGCAGTGCTCGCCGGCCTTCGGCGGATCGATCTCGCCGCAGTCGCTCGAGGGTCCGGGGCCGCAGGCGAGGAGGCCGAGCGCGAGGAGCAGGGGACCGGGGGCGTAGTTCATCGCGCGAGGGTACGCCCGCGCGCCGCAGCGGGCAACGCTGGTCCACCGGTCCACCTGTCCGCAGGTCCGCAGGTCCGCAGGTCCGCAGGTCCACTCGTCCACTCGTCATGGGCACGCGGTCAGGCCGGCGATCCACGCGTCGATCAGGGCGACGCCGTCGGCGTCGACGACCGTGGAGGCGAGGCCCGGCATGCGCGTCGTGCCGAGCGTGTGCATGCGCGCCGAGACGACCGAGCGCGAAGGATCGCCGGGCGCGACCAGACGGGCGTCGACGAGGTCGAGGTCGCCGGCGCGGGGCTTCGCGTCGCAGACCGCGACGTCGACGAGCGACGTGGCGAAGCGGAGGTCCATCTTCGCGCGGCCGCCGGGGGCGTCCGGGCGGTGGCATTGTGAGCAGTTGACGTGAAAATATGCGCGGGCGCGCTGCTCCAGCGGATACTCTTCATCCGCGATCGCCGGCAGCGGGTCGCCCTGCGGATGCGAGGAGAGCACGCCGCGGTCGACAAGCGCCTGCAATTGATCGTCCGGGCCGGCGCCAGTCAGCTGCGCGGTCTCGAGGCCGAGGGTGAAGCCGGCGGCCTCGGTGTGGCAATACAGGCACTCGCCGCGGTCGGGGAAGATCCACGGGGCGCCGCCGATCGTGCGCGTCTCGCCCCTTGCGAGCAGGGTCGCGTCGCGGCCGTCGGCGTCCCACGCGTAGCTGTAGCCGGCCCACGCGCCGTCGTCGTGGCGCACGAACAGCCTTGTCTCGATCGGGTCGCCGTCGCGGTGAAAGGTCTTGATGAGGGTCGAGCCGGGCGGGACGTCCCAGTCGCCGTCGGGGCCGACGGTGATCGTCTTGCCGGCGGGGATGACCATCGCGCGCTGCTTGTCGGCGCCGTCGGACCAGAACGGGACGTTGATGTCGTAGGCGATCGCGTGCGCGGGCGGCTGCTGCGGATCGGCGACGTCGCCGCAGCCGGTCGCGGACAGCCGCTCGGGCAGGCCGGGGCCGGTCGCGGGCCTCGCGGCGACAATTTTATAGATTCCGCCGGAGTAATCGAGGGCGTAATGCTCGCCGTCGCTGGCCTCCGCGAACGCGACGAGGCCGCGCATGCCGGCCTCGGCGAGCGCGACGGGCTCGCTGCCGGGTTTGACGCCCCAGATCGTGCTGCCGTAGAAATCCGTGTAGAGCAGCGTGCCGGCGAGCTCCGGGAGGGCGGCGCCGCGGTAGACGTATCCGGCGATCACCGAGGCGGAGCGGGTGTTGCGATACGCCGCGACCGGCGGCACCAGGTCGGTGTCGTCGCAGGTGTCGGCCTCGAAGCAGACGGGGCCCTCGGCGACGTTCCAGCCGTAGTTCTTGCCGCGCTCGACGAGGTCGACCTCTTCCCACAGGTTTTGCCCGACGTCGCCGGCCCACAGCGCGCCGGTCTCGCGGTCGAAGCTGAAGCGCCACGGGTTGCGAAAGCCCCACGCGAAGATCTCCGGGCGCCCGCCGCCGGCGGCGAACGGGTTGTCGGCGGGGATCGCATACGGGTCGCCGCCGTCGACGTCGAGGCGCAGGAACTTTCCGAGCAGGACGTCGACGTCCTGCGCGTTGCCCTTCGGGTCGCCGCCGCTGCCGCCGTCGCCGAAGCCGATGTATAAGTGGCCGTCGGGCCCGAACGCGAGGTGGCCGCCGTTATGGTTGCTGTAGGGCTGCTCGAGCTCGAGGATGGTCTGCTCGCTCGCGGGGTCGAGGGTGCGGCCGCCGTCGGGGCTGCGAAGCCGGGAGATGCGCGAGGTGAAGACCGGGCCGCCGGGGCCGGTGTATGACAGGAAGACCTCGCCGTTTTGCGCGAACTTCGGGTGAAAGGCCATACCGAGCAGGCCGGCCTCGCCGCCGGTGGCGAGCTGCGCCGAGATGTCGAGCACGACGGTGGGGTCGTCGGAGCCGTCGCTGGCGAAGCTCCAGATCTGGCCGGCCTGGGTGACGAGGTACCAGCGCGAGCCGTCGCCCGGGGCCTGCAGCAGGTCGACGCCGCCCTCGATAGCGATGTCGGACAGGACGCGCTCGAGGGCGATGCGGTCCTGCGAGGGCGGGCGCGGCAGGTGCAGGCAATTGGGCGCGGCGGGGTCCTCGGCGTCGTCGCGGCACGCGGGGAAGACGGCGAGGGCGGCCGCCAGCAGCGGCGTGAGACGTCGGGAGGCCACGCGCCAGGATATCAAGGTCGAGGATCCCGCGGCGAGCGATCGCGCTCGACCGCGCGGCGTGACGGTGCGTGGGGACGGCGCTCGGGGCCGCTGCGCGGGCCCGGCGGACCGGATCGCAGGGTCGCGTCTCCGGGATCGTGGCTGCGGTCAGCGCGGCTGTCGGCGCGCGGCAAAGCTGGTACCGTCGCCGCGTGATCGGTCGATCCTCGTTCATGCCCACGCTGCGGCGCGCCGCGCTGCTCGCACTCCTCGGCTCGCTCGGATCTTTCGCGTGCGGTGAGCCACCCGCGGCGCCTCCGCCCGCGCCCAAGGAGTTCGACGATCCGTTCGCCGACGAGGCGCCCGCGGTTGCGGTCGCGGAGGCGAAGGCCGAGCCGGCCGCCGCGGCGCCGGCGGGCGCGGTGCCTGCGGGTGCGGTCGCCGAGCCGGCGGGCGCGGTCGCGGCGGCTCCCGATCCTGCGGGCGCTGTGGTGCCTGCGGAGGCCGCTGCGGCGGATCCGGGCGTGGCCGGGGCGGTCGCGGCGACGCCGGACGAGGCGGTGGCTGCGGACGCGACGAAGCCCGGAGTCACCAAGCCGGCGAGCGAGAAGAAGGCGCCCGCGGCGAAGAAGGCCGCGGCGCAGCCGGGCGCGCCGACGCCTGCGCCGGCACCTGTCCCTGCGGACAGCCCGGCGCCGACGCCCGCGCCGGAGCCCGCGCCGGTGGCGACGCCGACGCCGACGCCGGCGCCGGTCGAGAAGCCCGCGCCGCCGCCGGTGCCGGCGCAGCAGCGGTTCGCGGGGACGTATCAGTTCATCGGCGGCGAGGCCCAGCGCAGCGAGCTGGAGGCGGCGATCGAGACGGCGGTGCAGGAGCTGAACGCGCTGATCCGCGGGATCGGGCGCAAGCGGTTGAAGGAGAGCAACGTCATCCGCGATCGCATCACGATCGCGGTCGACGGCGATCGCGTGACGACGACGTTCGCGACCGGGCGCACGGTCACGGGCACGCTCGAGGGGCCGGCGGTGCCGTGGACGTCGGACACCGGCAAGCCGCTGACGGTCAAGTTCTCGCTGGTCAAGGGCCGGCTGGTCCAGACCTTCACGGCGGACGACGGCGGGCGGCGCAGCGTGTTCACGCTGAACGAGGCCGGCGATCGCCTGACGCTGAGCGTGACGATCACGTCGGATCGGCTGACCAACCCGCTGAAGTACGCGCTCACGTATCGGCGCGGGTGATCGCGCGGGCGTCCGCTCGCGCTGCAGGTGGACGGGGCGGTCAGGCGCGGTGGACGAGGACGAGGACGACCTCGATCGCGACGAGCGCGGCGATCCACGCGAAGCCGAGGCGCTGGCTGATGCGGGTCGCGCGGGCCGGGGGGATCGACTTCTCGGCGAGGTTGGTGAGCAGCAGGCTGGCGCCGGTCAGCAGCAGCAGGCCGACGATCGTCAGCAGCTGCATCTGGTCGAGCAGGCCGAGCGTGCTGCCGCCGGGCAGGCGGGTGTCGACGAGCAGACGGTTGGCGATGCACACGAACAGCGCGCTCGACAGCAGGGTGTAGCGCGGCGGCGACTGCTGGATCGGGAGCAGCACGGCGAAGAACGCGACCACGGCGCTCATGAAGGTCCCGAGCAGCAGCGTGAGGAGGATCCGCAGCGAGTGGCGGCGGGCGATGTCGATGTGCAGCACGGCCCGCGCGTAGCTGCTGTCGCCGGTCTGCGTCGGGTCGCCGAAGGTGGTCGGCTCGACGTGGCGCTCGACGGTCAGCTCGAGCCGGCCGATCGTCCAGTCCGGCGGGTCGAGGTCCTGCGAGACGGCGAGCGGGGCGCGACCGCCGGGCGGCGCGTCGGGCACGAGCTCGAGCTGACGCAGGTCGCGCTCGGCGTCCTCGAGGTGGACCTCGAGGGTGTGGCGGTCGAAGGGGAAGCGGGTGACGTCGAGCGGGGCGCGCACGCTGGCGCGGAACTTGATCTGCGAGTAGCGGCCGCCGGGGGTCGCGGTGGTCACGGCGTACTGGCGCTCGGCGGTCGCGGCGTTGGTGATCTCGAGGGTCTTGGCGGGGTCGACGGCGCCGATGTCGGCGGGCGAGAGCAGCCACACCCAGAAGGTGATGTCGAAGCGGCGCTGCGACTCGCTGATGTCCGAGAGCGAGGTGACGAAGGCGCCGATCTTCGTCGGGGCCGGGGGGTCGGCGGCGGCGCCCGGGGCGGCGAACAGGCAGGCGAGGCACGCGGTGGCCGGCAGCGACCGCGACCAGGGCCGCGGCGAGCGGTCGACTCGGGGCATTATTTTAAGACCTTCGGCGATCGTCCGCGGGTCGGCAAGCGCGGCGAGCGGTCGGATCCGAGCCGGGAGGTCGCGAGCGCGAGCGAACTGCGAGGATATGCGGGATCGCGCCGCGGCGAATGTCAGCGGCGGACGCGTCGCCGCGACAATCGCAGCAGGTCGCGGCGCAGGTCGAGGGTGTGGTCGGGCTCGCCGACGAAGACCGTCGCGTCGGGCGGGCGGGTGAAGGCGCCGAAGTTCATGGTCAGCTCGCGGTACCACGAGTCGTCGTAGCTGTGCTCGCGGCTGTTCCAGCGCGCCCGCGCCCAGCGACCGGCGGGCAACGCGAGCAGCCGCGGGAGCGGTGCGCCGTGATAACGGTGCAGGGTGACCCCGTCGGCGCCGGGGCGCAGCTCCCAGAAGTGATGCACGATCACCGCGCCGTCGCGGACCTGCAGCTCGGCGATCGCGTCGCCCGCGAGCGCGCCCGCCGGGCTCATGCGACACTGGTGGATCAGGCCCTGGGCGCTGCCGAGAGGGCCCGGGGCGGCCGGCGAGATCGGGAGCGGGAGGCCGAGCGGGGCGCGGGCGCGGGCCTGGGCCGCCGCGGCGCCGCGGTGCTCCTTGCCGTACGGCAGATCGACGATCTGGACCACGAGCATGCCGGCCACCCCCGGCACGATAGCCGGTCTGCGCCCGGTCATGGGCGCGGCCGCCGGGCCGCGCGCTCTGCTACGATCGCGGGGTGCAGGCGCCGCGACGCGAGGACCCGGAGGCCGCCCGCGGCCTGCTCGCCCGGGTCGCGCTGGCGCGGCTGCTGGCGCGGTTCCCGGCGCGGGCGGTGTGGGCTGCGTTCGTGCTGGTCAACAGCTTCGTGACCGTGGGGCTGCTGGCCGGGCTGGCGATGGTCACGGGCACGCCGTTCGTGTTCCCGTCGCTGGGGCCGACCGCGTTCCTGTGCTTCTTCACGCCGACGGCGGCGAGCGCGAGCCCTCGCAACACGCTGGTCGGGCACGGGATCGGGATCGTGTGTGGATATGGCGCATTGGTGGTGACCGGGCTCGAGCACGCGGCGGCGGCGACGGCGGTGGGCGTCGACGGCCCGCGGATCGTCGCGGCGGCGCTGTCGCTGGCGTGCACCGGCGCGGGCATGGTGCTGCTCGGGGTGGCGCACCCGCCGGCCGGCGCGACCACGCTGATCGTCTCGCTGGGGATCGTGACCCGGCCGGCGGATCTGCTGGTCATCGCGGCGGCGGTGGCGTTGTTGACGGCGCAGGCGATCGCGATCAATCGCCTGGCCGGTATCGACTATCCGCTGTGGACGAGCAAGGCGGCGAAGGGTCCGTCGTGACGGATCAGGCGATGTCGTACTTCTTGAGCAGGCGCTTGAGCTGGTCGCGGCTGCGCAGGCCGAGCTCGCGCCAGGCGAGCTCGCGGACGCCGTTGTGGCGAGTGAGCGCGGCGACGATCTGCTCGCGGGTGAGGCCCTTCGGGTCGATGGATTCGGCCGACTCGCGGGGGGCGGGCGCGGCCGATGGTTCGAAGTCCGGGGGCAGCTCGATGGTGGCGCCGCGGCTGCCGGCGATCGATCGCCACAGGATCTCCGAGAGCTCGCGGGTGTGCGTGGTGAAGGCGTGGCGGACCAGCGCGTGGGCCAGCTGCGGGCTCAGGCGCGGCTCCTCGCCGACGAAGAAGCGGCGCAGGGCCGGGTCCTCGGCGGCGAACTGGCGCAGTTGATGACGGGCGATCAGGGGGACGTCCTCCGGGCGCTCGCCGAGGCCGGGGACGCGCAGGCGGTGGGCGAAGCGGGCCAGCAGGTCGTGCTTGAGGACGGCGGGGTCGCGGTTGGTGGCGGCGATGAGGCGGGCGCGGGTGGTCCGGCGCGCGGCCTCGCCGAGGCGCTGATACTCGCCGCTGTCCATGACGCGCAGCAGGTGGGCCTGCAGGGTGTGCGACAGCTCGCCGATCTCGTCGAGGAAGAGGGTCGAGCCGTCGGCCTCGCCGAGCAGGCCGACGCGGTCGGCCATGCCGGGGTTGGGGTAATTCTTGAGGTTGCCGAACAGCTCGGCGTCGATCAGCGACTCGGGGATCGTGGCGGCGTTGCGGGCGACCAGCGGGAGGTTGCCCCGGCTCGACGCGGCGTGGATCGCCCGCACCACCAGCTCCTTGCCGCTGCCGCTCGGGCCGTACACGAGGGCGTGCTCGCCCCGCGCGGCCAAAAAGGCGACCTGACGGCGCAGGTTCCACGCGGCCACCGACTCGCCGACCAGGCCGCTCCCGTCCGCCGCGCCGAACGGGAACGGCGCGCCGAACCGGTCGCCGCGCGGCCAGTCCACCGGGCGCCGGCTGTACAGCAGCATGAAGCGCCCGACCACCCACAACACGTCGCCGTGGCGCAGCGTGGCCCGCTGGGCCGGCGCGCCCTGGACCTGCAGGGCGCCGCGGCCGGTGTGCTCGACGTGCAGCGACTCGTCGGCGCCGAGCAGCAGGCGCACCTGATAGCGCGAGATGCGGGCCGCGCCGAACGGTCCGGTGGTCTCGGCGGCGTGGGGACGGAGGCGGCGGAACACGAGCGGAAGCGCGCCGTCCTCGCCGGGGTCGAGGGCGCGGCCGATGCTGAACGGGACGCCGACGGCGAGGGGGAGGACGAGGACCTCGCCGACGCGCTCGGGCTCGTCCTCGGACCAGACGAGGACGAGGGCGGGCGCGCTGGCGCCGTCGGCGAGGTCGCCGACGTGCTGCGAGGGAGGGCGCTCGGTGAGCGTCGACTCGTGCGGTTGTCGGCGGGGCTGCGCCATGCGCTGGGCGGGGACTCTATCGCAAACGTCGGGCGGCGGGCGGGCGCCCGTGGGCGGCGGGCGGGCGCCCGCGGAGATGCGCGCGTGTTCGTCGGCCGGCGCGCGGGGAACACGGCGATCGCGGGCGTCGAGGGCTGGCACGATCGTTGCTCGGCGAGGGAGTGTGACGACAGGAGGGCGGGCCCTGGTCGGGCTTATCCGACCGGACCCGCGACGGCTGCCCCGGACCGGCGCCCGCTCGTTATGAGCGCGTATCCGACCGCGGCGACCGATGCGTTCTATGGCGGGGAGATCGCGCGGTGCCGGGCCAGCTTATGGCCGGGTGCCGCGCTTTTCGTGTGTCGCGGAGCGCCTCACCTCGCCGCGGCGCCAACCCCGGCCGCGGCGGTCGTTTCGTCGGTGGACGCCGTGGTTGCTGGCAGCGGGGCGCTGCGCATAGAGTGGGCCACCCGGCCCGGGGCGGCCGCGACGTCGGTCCGCCCTCCCGCGCCATGACGCAGATGACGCAGATTTCACGCGACGACACCTCCTGGCAATCGCTCCCCAAGGCCCCATCGGGGATCCGTGGCCTCGACGACATCACCGGCGGCGGGCTCCCGCGGGGCCGTCCGACGCTCGTCTGCGGCAGCGCGGGCTGCGGCAAGACGCTGCTGGCGATGGAGTTCCTGGTCCGCGGCGTGCGCGAGTACGGCGAGCCCGGGGTGTTCTTCGCGTTCGAGGAGACGGCGCACGAGCTGGCGCAGAACGTCCGCTCGCTCGGCTTCGACCTCGAGGAGATGGAGGCGGCGGGCCAGATCTCGGTCGAGCACATCCACATCGAGCGCAGCGAGATCGAGGAGGCCGGCGAGTTCGACCTCGAGGGCCTGTTTATCCGGCTCGGGCTGGCGATCGACACGATCGGCGCGAAGCGGGTCGTGCTCGACACGCTGGAGACCCTGTTCGCCGGCTTCGACAACGAGGCGGTGCTGCGCTCCGAGCTGCGGCGGCTGTTTCGCTGGCTCAAGGACCGGGGCGTCACCGCGGTGATCACGGCCGAGCGCGGCGACGGCAAGCTGACGCGCCAGGGCCTCGAGGAGTACGTGTCGGACTGCGTGATCCTGCTCGACCACCGCGTGAACGACCAGATGTCGACCCGGCGACTGCGCGTGGTCAAGTACCGCGGCACGGCGCACGGCACCAACGAGTACCCGTTCTTGATCGACGCGCACGGGTTTTCGGTGCTGCCGCTGACCTCGCTGGGGCTCGATCATCCGGCGTCGACCGAGCGCGTCTCGACGGGGATCGAGCGGCTCGACGGGATGCTCCAGGGCGGCGTCTATCGCGGGAGTTCGGTGCTGCTGTCGGGCACGGCGGGGACCGGGAAGTCGAGCATCTCGGCGCACATGGCCGCGGCCGCGTGTCGCCGCGGCGAGCGGGCGCTGTATTACAGCTTCGAGGAGTCGACGGCGCAGATCCTCCGCAACATGCGGTCGATCGGGCTCGAGCTGGCGCCGATGGTCGAGCGCGGCCTGCTCGCGATCGTGTCGTCGCGGCCGACGCTGCACGGGCTCGAGATGCACCTGGCGACGATGCACAAGCACATCACCGAGCTCGACCCGAAGCTCGTCGTCGTCGACCCGATCAGCAACTTCATCACCTCGGGGACCGCGAGCGAGGCCCACGCGATGCTGCTGCGGCTGGTCGACTTCCTCAAGGCCCGCGAGATCACGGCGGTGTTCGTCAGCCTGGTCAGCGGCGGCGGCGTGATGGAGGCGACCGACCAGGGCATCTCGTCGCTGATCGACACGTGGATCCTGCTGCGGGACATCGAGCTCGGCGGCGAGCGCAACCGCGGGCTGCACGTGCTCAAGTCGCGCGGCACCGCCCACTCGAACCAGGTCCGCGAGTTCCTGCTGACCAGCAAGGGGGTCGAGCTGCGCGACGTGTACGTCGGGCCCGACGGGGTGCTCACGGGCTCGATGCGGCTGGCGCAGGAGGCCCGCGAGCGGGCCGCGTCGCTGGCCCGCCAGCAGCAGATCGCCAGCAAGCAGCGCGAGCTCGACCGCAAGCGCGCCGCGCTCGACGCCCAGCTCGCGGCGATGCGGGCCGAGTTCGCCGCCGAGGAGCACGAGCTGGAGCTGCTGATCGCCGCCGAGGTCGACGCCGACCAGCGGCTGGTGGCCGACCGCACGACCATGGCGCGCAGCCGCAAGGCCGACGCCGCGAAGGAGGGAGGGACATGAGCACCGAGCACGACAATCCCGCCGGCGCGGCCGCGGAGGGCGAGATCTGGGAGCTGCGGCTGTACGTCGCCGGGCAGACCCCGAAGTCGCTGAAGGCGGTCGAGAACCTGCAGCGCATGTGCGAGGAGCACCTGCCGGGGCGCTACAAGATCGAGGTCGTCGACCTGCTGAAGAACCCGCGGCTGGCCAAGGAGGACGAGATCGTGGCGATCCCGACGCTCATCCGCAAGCTCCCGGACCCGATCCGGCGGGTCATCGGCGACCTGTCCAACGTGGAGAAGGCGCTGGTCGGCCTGCAGCTGCGCCCGACGACCAAGGTCCCATGAGCGGCCGCCTCACGAGCGAGCGCTCCGCGAGCGACCACTCCGCGAGCGACCACTCCGCGCCCGACCACTCCGCGCCCGACCACTCCGCGCCCGACGATGCCGCCGGCGCCGTGCCGGAGCACGTCCAGCGCGAGCTCGACGAGCTGCGCCAGCGGCTCACCGAGGCCCAGGAGACGATCCGCGCGATCCAGGGCGGCGAGGTCGACGCGCTGATCGTCACCGACTCCGAGCACCCGCGGGTGTACACGCTCGACGTCGCCGACAAGCCGTACCGGCTGCTCGTCGAGCAGATGCACCAGGCCGCGGCGACGCTGACCGTCGAGGGCGCGGTGCTGCACTGCAACGAGCCGTTCTCGCTGCTGCTGCGCTGCCCGCCGGAGGCGCTGCACGGGCGCCCGCTGCGGGAGCTGGTCGACCCGCCGGTGCGGCCCTTGTTCGACGCGCTGCTGCGCGACAGCCTGGCGGCGAGCGTCGAGAGCGAGGTGATGTTCCGGCGCGACGACGGCTCGCGGGTGCCGGTGTTCCTCGGGGTCAGCGCGCTGCGCGAGGGCGCGGCGGGGGTGTGCCTGCTGGTCGCGGACCTGACCGACCAGAAGCGGCGCGAGCGGCTGGTCGCCGACGAGGCGATGGCGCGCGCGATCCTCGAGCAGGTCGCGGACGCGGTGGTCGTGTGCGACGACGCCGGCAAGGTGCTGCGCGCGAGCCGGGCGGCGCACGACCTGTGCGGCGTCAACCCGATCCTCGCGTCGTTCGACCGGGTGTTCCCGCTGACGCGGCTGGGCGCGGACGGGGTCGCGGGCGAGCCGGTCGAGTTCGGCGCGGTCCGCCGCGGCGACACGGTCCGCGGCTGGGAGGTCGGCTTCGACCGCCCCGACGGTCGGCGCGCGGAGCTGCTGCTGAGCGCCGGTCCGCTGGTCGCGGCCGGCGGCGAGACGCTGGGGGCGGTCATCACGCTGACGGACATCACGCCGCTGCGCGAGGCGCAGGGCGAGCTGCAGCGCCGCGCGACCGAGCTGCAGGCGGCGGACCGCCACAAGGACGAGTTCCTGGCGATGCTGGCGCACGAGCTGCGAAACCCGCTGTCGCCGATCCGCTCGGCGCTGGAGGTCATGCAGCTCAAGGGCTTCGACGACCCGCAGGTGCGAAAGTGCCGCGATATCATCGACCGTCAGGTCCAGCAGCTGACGCGCCTGGTCGACGACCTGCTCGAGGTGTCGCGGATCAACAGCGGGAAGATCCAGCTGCAGGTCGAGCGCGTCGACCTGACGGCGGCGGCCCAGCGCGGCGTCGAGACCAGCCGCCCGGGGATCGACGCGAAGGGCCACCAGCTCGTGTTCTCGGCCCCGGACGCGCCGGTGTGGGTGTCGGCCGACCTGACGCGGATGGCCCAGGTGGTCGGCAACCTCGTCAACAACGCCGCGAAGTACACCGAAAGCGGCGGCCGGATCTCCGTCCAGGTCGCGCGCGAGGCCGGCGAGGGGGTGATCCGCATCCGCGACAGCGGCATCGGCATCGCGCCGGAGATGCTGATGCGGGTCTTCGAGCTGTTCACGCAGGTCGACCGATCGCTCGACCGCTCGCAGGGCGGCCTCGGCATCGGGCTCGCGCTGGTGTCGCGGCTGGTGGCGATGCACGGCGGGCAGGTCACGGCCCACAGCGCGGGGCCCGGGCGCGGCAGCGAGTTCGTGGTCCGCCTGCCGCTGTGGCAGGGCGCGGGCGCGGGCGGGGCGGACCCCGCCGACGCGGCGTCGGTGGCCGGCGGCGCGGGCCGCAAGGTGCTGGTGATCGACGACAACCTCGACGCGCTCGAGGTGCTCGCCGAGCTGCTGGGCATCCTCGGCCACACCGTCACGACCGCGAGCGACGGGCCGTCCGCGCTGGTCGCGGCGGCGAAGAGCGTCCCCGACGTGGTGCTGTGTGACATCGGCCTGCCGCTGATGGACGGCTATCAGGTGATCGCCGCGATGCGGGCGCGCCCGGAGCTGGCCGCGACCCGCTTCGTCGCGCTGACCGGCTACGGCCGCGACGAGGACCGCCGGCGATCGTACGCGGCCGGGTTTCACGCCCACCTCGTCAAACCCTTCGACCTCGACAAGCTCGCGGCCGTGCTGGCGCCGACCGGCGGCTGAGCGCGGAGGCGGGCTGGAGGCGCGCGCGGTCGCGGGTGTATCCTGGGCCGATGCGCGCCGTCCTCGTCGTCCCCGCCGTCCTCCTCGCCTGCAGCGCCGACCCGCCCGCGGGCGACGGCGGCGGCACGACCGGCGCCGCCAGCACGACCGACGCGCCGACCGGCGGCGATGCGACGGGCGAGACCGGCGGCGGCACGAGCGGGGGCGGGCCGGTCGCGCCCGAGGGCATGATCCCGATCCCCGCCGACGGGCAGCGCGCGGGCGATCCGGCGGCCGGGTATCAGGCGCTCGTCAACAATGGCTATGTCACCTGTGGGATCCCCTGGACCGCCTATTCGAAGGTCTTTGGAGAGGCGCCCGCGGCCGACCGCCTGCCCGGGCGCGCCGGCAAGAACGCGACCCTGCCCTACAACTATACCGCGTACACCACGCCCGGCGGGATCGAGCTGGTGTCCGCCAATTGCTTGCAGTGCCACGCCGGTCACGTCAACGGCGAGCTGGTGATCGGCCTCGGCGATACGACCGCGGACTACACCGCGGCGGTCGGCGGGACCGCGGCGCTGGCGGCGGCCTTCCTGACGGACCCGGCCGAGAAGGCGGAGCTGCAGCGCTTCGTCGACCGCCTCGCCGCGATCGAGCCGTATACGCAGACCAGGACGATCGGGGTCAACCCGGCCGACAACGTCGCCGCGGTGCTGTTCGCCCACCGCGACCCGAAGACCTTCGCCTGGAACGACCCGCCGCTGCTCGAATTGCCGGAGGTCAACCCGTTCCCGGTCGACACCCCGCCGTGGTGGTGGATGAAGAAGAAGCACGCGATGTTCTACGTCGCCGCCGGCCGCGGCGACCACGCGCGGACGATGATGGCGACCGCGACGCTGTGCACCGATAGCGTCGAGGAGGCGCGCGCCATCGACGCGTACTTCCCCGACATCCGCGCGTACATCGAGTCGCTCGAGCCGCCGAGGTACCCGTTCGCGATCGACGCGGGGCTGGCGGAGACCGGGCGGGAGGTGTTTGAATCGACGTGCGCCGGCTGTCACGGGACCTACGGCCCGGACGGCGTGTACCCCAACCTGCTCGCGCCGATCGAGCTGATCGGCACCGACCCGATGCTCGCGCTCGGCGCGGCCCAGTTCTCCGGGCGCTTCCTCGAGTGGTTCAACGGCTCGTTCTACGGCGAGGTCGCCCACCTCGCGCCCGAGACCGGGTACATGGCGCCGCCGCTCGACGGGGTGTGGGCGTCGGCGCCGTACTTTCATAACGGGTCGGTGCCGACGGTCGCGGCGGTGCTCGACAGCGGCAGCCGCCCGCAGTTCTGGACGCGCACGTATGTGTCCACCGATATCGACAGGGCCGGGCTCGGCTGGAAGTTCACGGCGCTGGACCACGGGCAGGCGGACGAGCCTGCGCTCGCCGAGCGCAAGAAGATCTACGACACGACGCTGCCGGGGCACGGCAACGGCGGGCACCCGTTCGGCGACGCGCTGTCGGACGCGGAGCGCGGGGCGGTGATCGAGTATCTAAAGACGCTGTGAGCGGGCGGGGCGGCGGGCGGTGCCTCGGCGAGCGGGGCCGCGGTGGATCGCGACGTGTGCATATCGGGACCTCCCCGGCCAAGACACATGATTGCGACACGCTGACCCCGCACGGCTCCAGGTGGCAGCCGGGAGCGCGTGTGCACTACCCCGTCGAGTTCTGCAACGCCCAGGGGCCGAGCCCCTACAGCGAGTGGAGCACCCACACGATCGGTGACAGGGCGTTCCCCACGCTCAAGATCCCCACCGACCCGCTGGGGATGGCGACGGGGCGCTGGCTCTACCGCAAGTTCGACAACGGCAGTTCCGAGCCCATCGCCTACCTCCCCGACAACGTGCAGAGCCAGCACACGGACTCGCGGGACTGACGGGGCGCCCGCCGGCCCGACTCGAAGAACGGCACGCCTCTTGCTGGGTCGAGGTCATGACCACGACGCACACACATGACGCGCTGTCCACGGCCAGTCGTCTCCGCGGGGATCACAGCCGGTTCTCGCGGACCTTCACCGACATTTGCGAGCGCGCCCGCGGTGGCGACTGGCGTGACCTCGACGAGGTGTGGCGGGCCTTCACCGCGGATATCGAGGCCCACCTCTCGTTCGAGGAGGACGAGCTGTTCCCGCGGTTCTCCGAGCAGAGCCCGACGTCTCGGGCGCTGGTGCGGCGACTGACCGGCGAGCACGGCGAGATCCGTCGTAGCCTCGACGTCCTCGGGCTGCAGATCCAGCTCAAGGAGATCCGCGCGGTTACGGTCGAGGCGTTCATCGAGCTCATGCGCGCACACGCGGCGCTCGAGGACAGCCATCTGTACCCGTGGATAGCTCACGCCGCCCTCGCCGAGGCCGCCGCGCTCGGGCGGCGCCGGGGATGATGCTTCGTCGCGTCACGAGGAACAGGCGGGTCGGCTGCAATCCGTGCACGTACCTGCAGGAATGGCCAGCCACGCCTGCACGAGCGGCCCACAAAGAGATTCGCCCCGGGCATGGCACGCTCCTTGCTGAGGGTCGTCGTCGAGTGAGAGCCATGAAAAGACATACCGTCCATCCCATCCGTGTCGCGCTCGTGTGTCTGTTCGCCGCGGGTTGCGACCCGTGGTCCGCGCCCACCGGTCCGTCGGGTCCCGGCGCCGCGCCTCCGCTGGCTGCGTCGATCGACACCTACAGCGAGTGCTACAAGGGCTGCTACACGGCCCACACGAACGAGACGAACCGCGAGACGTGCAAGCTCGACTGCGACGGCCTGGCCGAGATGGCGCTGCGCGCCGACGCGGATCCGACGGCGCGCACGACCTACGAGCACCTGCGCGGGTGCGTCACCCAGTGCTGGGAGAATCGCTCGCTGAACGAGACGAACCGGTCGACGTGCCTGCTCACCTGCGCCGAGGATGCGGAGATCGAGGGGACGCCAGCGCCGAAGCGGACGCGCGAGGTGGTGCCCGGCACCGTCCTCGCCCCGGGGGCGCAGCTGCCTCCGGACGTGCGTCCGCCGCCATCCTCGGCGCCGAAGTGACGGGCCGCCCCCCACGGTCGGCGTCGTCCACGCCCGTCGGACCGCGGGCTCCGCGGTGGTAGGCGGGCGCGTCGTCGCCGGTCAGCGGCGGCCGTAGGTGTGCATGCGGTACTGGATCGTGCGCACGCTGAGGTCGAGGATCTCGGCGGCCCGCGACGTCGACCCGTCCACCGCGTCGACCGTGGAGAGGATGGCGTGGCGCTCGATCTCCGCCATTGTCGAGCCGGGGATGCGCACGCCGCTCTGGACGTCGGGGGCGCCCTCGAACGGGAGGTGCTCCGCGTCGATCATGTCGCCGCTGCACATCACGACCGCGCGCTCGATCGCGTTCTCCAGCTCGCGGACGTTGCCCGGCCAGCGGTGCTGCAGGATCTTGTGGCGGGCCCGCTCGGTGAAGCCCTTGATGCCAGCGTGATTCTCCCCGACGAACCGCTTGAGGAAGTGCTCGGCCAGCAGCAGCGAGTCGCGCCCGCGCAGGCGCAGCGGCGGCATCTCGACGTGGACGACGTTGAGGCGGTAGTAGAGGTCCTCGCGGAACTTGCCCTCACGGACGGCCTGGGCGAGGTCGCGGTTGGTCGCGGCGACCAGCCGCACGTCGACCTTTATCGTCTCTCCGCTGCCGACCCGCTCGAACGAGCGCTCCTGAAGCACGCGCAGCAGCTTCACCTGGATCGCCGGCGATATCTCGCCGATCTCGTCGAGGAACACGGTGCCGCCCTGGGCCTGCTCGAACCGCCCGATGCGTCGACGGTCGGCGCCGGTGAACGAGCCCTTCTCGTGGCCGAACAGCTCGGTCTCCAGCAGGCTCTCGGCCAGGGCGGCGCAGTGCAGCGTGACGAACGGGGCCTTCGCCCGCGGGCTGAGCGCGTGGATCGTCCGCGCGAGCTCCCCCTTGCCGGTGCCGCTCTCGCCCGTGACGAGCACCGTGGCCCGCGACCTCGCGACCCGCTGGGCCGTCTGATAGACGCTCTGCATCGGGGCGCTCGCGCCGAGCAAGCCCTGCAGCCCGCTGCCGTCGCTCTCGCGCAGCTGGCGGCGCAGGTTCTCGGTCTCGCTGCGCAGGGCCCGGCGCTCCATCGCCCGCTCGATCGCCAGGATGAGCTCGTCGAGCTCGAGCGGCTTGGTCAGGTAGTCGTCGGCGCCGGCCCGCATCGCCGTGACCGCCGACGAGACCTCGCCGAACGCGGTGGCGAGGATCACCGGGATGTCGCGGTCCTGCGCGCGCAGCCGCTTGAGCAGCTCGATGCCGTCCATCTTCGGCATCTTGAGGTCCGTGACGACGACGTCGGGCGCGAAGTCGGCGGCGGACCGCAGCGCCGCCTCGCCGTCGGCCGCGGTGTGGACGCTGTAGCAACTGCGGCGTAGCAGCTTCTCGAGGCCCTGACGGGCGGTGGGCTCGTCGTCGACGACGAGGATGCGGCCGCGGATGTCGTTGCTGTCATTCATCGCTGGTCACTCCGAAGATCGGTCGGCTGGGGGTCTGCGGGCCTGCGATCGGCAGGACCACGCGGAAAAGGGTGCGTCCGGGCACGCTCTCGACGTCGATCGAACCGCCGTGATCGGTGACGACGCGGTGGGTGATCGCCAGCCCGAGGCCGGTCCCGTGCGACTTGGTCGAGAAGAACGCGTCGAAGATCGGCGCGTCCGGCGGGACGCCGGGGCCGTCGTCCTCGACCTCGATCGTGACGGTCCGCGGCTGACGGCGGGCGCGCAGCACGACCCGACCGCCGCCGGTGAGCGCATCGATCGCGTTCTGCGTCAGGTTGAGCAGGACCTGCTCGAGCTTGGCGCGGTCGGCCTGCAGCTCGACCGCGCCGGGCGGAGCGTCGACGGTCATCGCCACGCGGCTGGCCTGCGCCTGCGCCGTGACCATCTGGACGGTGCGCGCGAGGACCTCCTGGATCACGACCGGCTCGACGAGGAGCGGGCGCGGACGGGCGAAGTCGAGGAACTCGGTGACGAGCGCGCCGAGCCGACGGATCTCGTCGCGCACGACGTGGACCGTCTCGAGCAACTCGGCGCCGCCGGCGATGTCGCGGAGCGCCAGGTCGAGCTCGGTGACATGGAGCTGGGCGCCGTTGAGCGGGTTTCGGAGCTCGTGGGCCAGGCCGGCGGCGAGCGTGCCGATCGCGGCGAGCCGCTCCTGCTGCTTGACCCGATCCTGCTGGGCGCGCTCCTCGGTCGAGTCGCGCCCGATGGCGAACATCGACACGACGTCGTCATTCACGGGGGCGTGGGTGAAGTGCCAGCGGATCACGCGAAGACGCCCGGCACGGGTGAAGATCGCCACCTCCGTCGGCGGGCGGTCGCTGGGGAGCGCGCTCTCGCCGGCTGCGGCGAGCTCCGCGAGCAGGCTCTGGACCTTCACCCCCTCGCCATGCGGGTCGACGCCGAGGAGCTCCAGGAGCGAGCGACCGAGCGCCTCGTCGCGTCGAAAGCCCGTGACGCGCTCGGCCTCGCGGTTCCACAGGTGGACGACGCCGGCGTCGTCGAGCCCGACGACCAGCACGCGGGCGAGCTCGACGGCGTTGACGTAGCGGTGCTGCGTCTGCGCGAGGTCGCGGCCGAGGGCCTCCTTCTCGAGGCGCTCGGCGTGCTGGACGCGGGCGATCGAGTCGTCGCGGTAGCTCTCCAGCATGATCGCCAGCTCGAGGTCGAGGAGCCGGCAGATCGCGCGAGAGATCTGATATCCCCGCGGGCTAGACGCCTCGGCGAGATCCATCAGCGACGCCCGGATCAGCGCCATCGCGGCGAACATGTAGCGCTGCGGCAGCCCGACCCTGAGGTGCACGCGGCCGATCGCCGTCGTCTCCGCGAAGTACGCCTCGTCGTAGACCCCGCCGAACACCCGCTCCAGCCAGCGGACCAGCGAGCGCTGCAGGCGGGCGATCTGCGCCTCGCTGGTGAACACCGCGTGCGCCTCTTCGTGGAGGCGGATCTGGTCGTAGAACTCCTGGGCGATGCGCTCGAAGTTCGGCGCCGCCGTGTGACGAAAATCGGCGAGGAGCGCGGCGTCTCCGGCCGAGAAGGCCACGTAGCGCTTCAGCTCGGCGAAGCGGGTCTCCAGGACCGGAGCAGTCGAAGGCATGTCAGGCCGATCTGGGGAGCGCCCTGAGCGCGTCGACGAAGGTGGAATAATCGAGCGGCTTGACGAAGATCTGGATCTTCGGATCGGCGCCCTCGAAGCGGCGCGCCAGATCGGGGTACGCCGTGACGATCAAGATCGGCAGCGTCGGGCTGTGGGTCCGCGCGAGGCGTGCCAGGGTGATGCCATCGATCTGCGGCATCCGTAGGTCGGTCACCAGCACGTCGGGGAGGGGCCGCTCGGCCAGACGCTGCAGCCCCGCGAGGCCGCCAGGGCAGACCTCGACCACAAAGCCGTCGCGCCGCAGGAGATCGCCGAGCTTGCGTCCGGAGCGATCGTCGTCGTCGACGATGAGCACCCGCAGTGGCGTTGGATCGGGGGCGGTGCCGGGCATGGTGATCGAGGCAGGGCAAGATTCGTGCCGGCTGTGTGAGGTTATCTTCGTGGGGTATCGGCGTCACCCGTGAGGTGATGCGGTGCATATCCTGCGTGGGGGTGCACGCCGTGCAGAGGGTGCTGTCGGCATCATCGTCAATGGTTGAGCTCACGGTGGGCGGTGCGACGTTTTGCCAGCACCTGGAGGTTTTGCCGCGCCACCCGATCGCCCGGGCGAAGCTCGAGCGCCCGCCTGAGCAGCAGCTCGGCGGCGTCGAACTCGGCGGTGCGCAACAGGTCGCGCGCGCGGTCGACGAGCTCGAAGTAATCGCCCGTGGCGAGCGCGGCGCGGGTGGCCGCCGCGGCGCTCGCGGTGAGCGCTGCGATCGCGGGGTCGACGACGTCGGGCGGCTGCCGGGTCTCGCGTGTGGCGGCCTCGGCGGGCGCAGGCGCGCCGGATTCGCCGCTCTCCGCGGTCCCGGCCGGGCCGTCGACCGTCGCGTCGGTGGGTGCGGACGCGCCGGTGGGCGCGAACGCGTCGGTGGCTGCGGCCGTCGGCGTCGGCGGCTCCGGCGTGATCGTCATCGCGTGGGCCGCCGTCGCCGTCG
>Ga0075163_10003030_pt1 | contig 22622 bp, 19 predicted proteins | sample JI1023141ADNA_FD_71478 | JGI IMG/M metagenome (GOLD analysis project Ga0075163, IMG submission 71478) | Wastewater effluent complex algal communities from Wisconsin, to seasonally profile nutrient transformation and Carbon sequestration -... | ecosystem: Engineered > WWTP > Effluent > Algae... | reverse complement strand
TCGAGGTCGTGGGGTTCCTGGGCGCCGCTGCGCTGACGTGGGCGCTGTGGCCGGTGCCCGCCACCTACCGTGCCGGCAACGATGCAACCGGTGCCCCGGCACTGCTGGATGCGGTGGTGTTGGTGGATCAGCAGCCCGATCACGAGGTGCGCGCCACCTTGTTGGCCTTGCGCGCGGTGGAGCACGTGGCTCAGGTGGTACTGGTGGATCTGTCGGCGCGGCCGGAGATGGCGGCGCTTGCCAACCACTTCCACGCCGTGTACGCGGCCAGCGACCCGGCGGACCGCAACGGCGTGCGAGTGATGCTGGCGACGGTGCGCACACCGCAGTTCGTGCTGCTCGAGGCAGGCGACGTGCCCACCGGCGACATCGTCGATCGCCTGGTGGTCGGCTTCGACGACCCGCAAGTGGCAGTGGTGCAGGGCCTGGGCGTGTCGTTGGCCGAGGACTCGGCCGAACATGGCCCGAACGGACGTCACGAACTTGTCTTCGAGCGGTCGTCGCTGAATCCCGCGTTGGGTCGCCGGGGGCACGCGGTGTGGCTGGGCAGCGGTTCCCTCGTGCGCACCGATGCCGCGCGCGAGCCAATGGTCGGCAACGACGTGGGGTTGGAGACGTTGTGGCAGATGAGTGCCGACCTGATGGCCTCCGGGTGGAAGATCGTCGCCCCCGGTGGGGTGGCAGTGGTGGCCCACCGCGGCGTCGAGGCAGAGCAGGCGGTGTCTCAGGATCGTGTGCAGCGAGCGCGCGCCGCTCGCCGGATGGTGTTCGGGCCGCGTGGGGTGCTGCGCTCTGGCTCGTTCTCGGCCGGCCAGCGCCTGTCGCTGCTCGCGTGGTCGGTGCGGCCGCTCTCGGGGTTGCGCCGAGTCGTCTTCCTGACGCTGCTCGGCGGCGCTCTCCTCGCCGGCTCCGTACCGTTCCACGCAAGCGCGCTGGCCCTTGTGGTCGCCTGGCTGCCCGCGTTCGTGTACACCTCGCTGGGGCTGTCACTGCTCAGTGGCTGGACGCTGCGCCCGGGGGATCGCGCCCGCTGGTCGCTGCACTCGATGGGTGCGGCCTGCCAGAGCCTGCGCTCGACAGTTGCCGCTCATCCGGTCGGCCGCGCACCCATCGTGGCGCTGCCGGCGCCGCAATACGGCGCCGGGCTCGTGATCGCGGTGGTCGGGTTGAGTGCCACGCTGGTGCTGCGCGGCGTGAGTGACCGTTTCACTCACACGCTGGGCGCCATGCCGCAGTCGGCGCTGATGGCGTTGCTGATCGTCACGTTGTGGGCGCTGGCGTTGTCGCTGGATCTGCTGCGCGTGCTCGCCCGCCGTCGTCAGCTGCGCCGATCGGTCCGCGTGGTCTCGTCACTGGCGGCCACGCTCGGCGAGCGTGCGGTCAGCATCGTCGATCTCACCCCGCTCGGTGCTGGGCTCATCAGCCAGACCGGCGTGGAGCTGAGCGAGCGCTTGCTGCTCGATTCGGCGATCCCCACACGCACGGGTGTGACGACCGTGCGCGTGGCGTGCATCGTTCGCAACGTGTCGCCGCTCGCCGATGGCGACTACCGCATCGGCGTCGAGTTCGGCGACACCAGCGACGCAACCGCCGACGCGCTCGCCGAGTACTGCACCATCGAGCCGACGTGGGCTCGCCTGGGAACGGTGCCGTCGAGCGTCACCGCCGACAGCACTCACATGGTCTACGTCGACGAGCCCGAGAGCGAGCGAGCCACCGGCAAGGTGGCTGTGCGACTGGTGTCGTTGCTCGCCCTCGTCGGGGCGGTGGCCAGTTCGGTACCGACCACGGCCGACGCCTCGCCCTCGCTGGAGCATCGTCTCAGCGGTGTGGTGATCGCAGTCGATGGGCAACCGGCGAGAGTCGACACGGTGGGCGACACGGTGCCTGCAACCGTCGCCGACACCGTGGTCACGTCGACGGAGCCACCAACCGAGACGACGCCGATCACCGAACCCGCCACTGGCGCAGCAGATGCGCCGGTGCCGGTACCCGGTGCGGTGGTGGTGGGCGTGTGCTCCCTGGAGGCGGGTGCGGACGGTGCGTGGGGAACTTCTGACGACATCTACAGCGCGCCTGTCGCGGTGGTCACCGACGCAGACGGCAACTACCAGATCGACCTGGTGGGCGCAGCGTGCTGGGCATCGGTGGCACCGCCGGACTCGTTCGAGGATGTCGCCGACGACTCGGTGATGCAGGCGATGGACGTCAGCGGGCCTTCCACCAGCAACCGCCCGATCGTGCTGCAGGTGGCAGCTGCCACCGAGGGCAGCGATCTGCTGCCGGGCTCGATCGGCGACGTCGTGTGGCACGACCTGGACGGCGATGGCGTGCAGGGCGATCGCGAGCCCGGTGTCGGTGGCGTGATGTTGACCCTGCTGGATGCGAAGGGCCGCAACGTGAGCAGCGTCGTCAGTGCCGACTCCGGCGAGTTCCAGTTCGAGGATGTGCCCGCGGGGAGGTATCGCGTGAGAGCCGCCAACCTGCCGAGCGGGTTCGTGTTCACGACTGCGATGCAAGGCGCGGATCCCGCTGTCGACAGCGATGCCGACCCCATCACCGGCCGGACCGATGTGGTGACACTGCTCCCGGGCCAGCTTGCACGTGGCATCGATGTCGGCATCGCCGAGAGCGCAGCAGCCGTGGCCGACACGCAGCGTTCCTCCTCGGCGGAGCCGGTCGAGCGGGTGCTCCCTGCGCCGGAGACGTCGCAGATCGCGGCGAGCGGCAGCAACCGTTCGACGCTGTCGTTCGTCGTGCTCGCGCTGGCCGGGTTGTTGGCGGCCAGCATCCTGCTCGGGCTTGCTCGGCCGCGGGCTGCCAGGGCGCGCTGAGCAGCGTGTCGGTCTCACATCCCGGAGCTGTCGGGGCCCGTGTCGTCCTCGCCCGCTTTGGCGATCAGGTAGCCGATGGCCCGCTCGGCCTTCGGGTAGCGGTTCGCCAGCTGCCAGAAGTCGGGCCCGTGTCCGGCAACTTCCAGATGAGCCAGCTCGTGCACGATCACGTAGTCGATGACCCAGTCGGGAAACGCGGCGAGCCGTGTGGAGATGCGGATGTGACCGGTGGTGGTCGTGCACGAACCCCAGCGACTCACCATGTCGTCGGCCCAGCGGATGTCGCGAGCGCGTGCCAGCTGGTAGCGCCGAGCAAGCGTGGTGGCGCGAGCGGCGAGGTCGATGCGTTCGGCCGACATCTTGCGGCGGAAGCTGGCCGCCATCTTCTCGGTCCACATCTCCGTCTCGGCGCTGCTCATCCACGTGGGCACAGTCACCTTCAGCACGCCGGCGTGCAGTTGCGCACCCACGGTGCGCTTGCGCCGGGCGGATCGCACCACTTCGACGGCAAAGGTGGTGCTGCTGCGCGCCGTGCCGTCGAGGGGTTCAGGTTCCGGCTCTGGGCCCAGGCCGGGCAGGTGCAAGGCGTCGGTCACGGTTCGTTACAGGGTGTCGCCGAAGGCCTGAGGGTCGATCAGGTGCACGGCCTCGCCGGCCTCCACTCGACCGTCGGGGTGCACGTCGAACCAGCAGCCGGCGAGGTTGGTGAAGCGCATCTCGTCGCCGCCCAACGCTCGCCGCAGAGTTCGCATCAGCCCACCGTGGGTCACGACCAGCACTTCACCGCCGGGGTGCTGGCCGGCGATGCGGCGCAGCGCAGCAAGGCCGCGAGCGGTGACCTCCTCGGGCTGCTCGGCGCCCTCGGGCCGGCGGTGTTCGGCAAGGTAGCCGGGCCAGCCCTGCTCGATCTCGTGGATGGTGAGGCCCTGCCAGGGCCCGAACGCGTTCTCCATCAGCAACGGATCTGTTTGCACCGGGCCGATGCCCAGGGCCTCGGCGATGATGGCCGCGGTGTACGCCGCCCGCTGGAGCGTGCTGGCCCACACGGCATCGAAGGTGCCCAACAACTCGGCGGCGGCGACCGCCTGCAGCATGCCTGCGTCGGTGAGCGGCGGATCCTCCTGCCCCTGCCAGCGGCCGATCGCGTTCCACTCGCTCTCCCCGTGGCGCAACGTGAGCAGGCGGGTGACGGCGTTCGCGGCCGGCGAGGCGTGGGTCGGGTCGGCTGCTGGCGGCACTTGCTGGAGGGTAGCCGTCACCGTACGGATCATGGCCACTACCATGCGCACATGGCCACGCTTCGTCTCTTCGCTGCGGCCCGCGAATCTGCGGGCACGGGCAAGGCGCAGTTCGATGGTGCCACGGTGAGCGACGTGCTGTCTGCAGCGGTCGCCTCCTATGGCGAAGGGTTCCAGGCGGTGCTCGCCAGTTGCCGTGTGTGGGTCAACGGCGATCCCGCCGAGCCGCACACCGCAGTGGGCGCCGCAGACGAAGTGGCGGTGCTGCCGCCCGTGAGTGGAGGTTGCACATGAGTACGCCAATGCCCGATGCCGGCGAGCTCGAGCCCAGCACGCTGCCGCTGGCCCAGCTGCGCGCGCTGCGTTCGCAACTGCAGCACGAGGACGACGCCATCAGCTACGTGCGCAGGTTGGCGCAAGCACGGCTCGATCTGGTGCGCGCCGAGATGCACCACCGCGCTGCCGGCGACGAGAAGAACATCACCGGCGAGTTGCCGGCGATCCTCGGCACCCACCTCATCGGTGGCCCGGCGCGGCCCCCGCGCCCGGCCGACGACTTCAGCGACCATCACATGGCGCTGGCGTTGGAGGAGCTCTGCGACGAAGCCGGCAGCACCGACCTGCCCTCGATGAACCCCGAGGAGCTCGCTGCGTACGTCGCCCGCTTGCACGAGTTCGAGCAGTTGCGCTCACACGAGCGCAAGGAGCTGTTCGTGCGCATCGATGCGCTCAGCGCCGAGCTGGTGCGCCGCTACCGCGATGGCGAGGCCGACGTCGACGGCTTGCTCGCCGACGACTGAGCAGCCCACCACCATGCCCGACGTGCGCGAGGAGCTCGACAAGCGGCTTGCCGATGTCGGCGACTTCATTCGCAGCCAGCGCGAGGTGGCGCGCATGAGCGTGCGCCGGCTGGCCGAGGTGGCCGAGATCAGCAACCCGTACCTGTCGCAGATCGAGCGTGGCCTGCGCAAGCCGTCGGCCGAGATCCTGCAGCAGATCGCCAAGGCGCTGCAGATCAGCGCCGAGACGCTGTACGAGCGGGCCGGCTTCATGAGCCCCGATGCATCGGCCCGCGGTGTGCGCGAGGCCATCGCCGCCGACCCGGTGCTGACGCAAGAGCAGCAGCAGGCGCTGCTGAACGTGTACGAGAGCTTCGTCGGTCACACGCGCAAGTGAGCCGGCCGGGTCCTTCAGCCGGGGCCGGGTGTTGGCACCTCGCGCGACATGTCGAGGGGCGCTCGTCGTGAGCGGAGCACGAAGAAGGCCAACAGCCCACTGGCCAACGAGGCGACGAGGATGGCCATCTTCGCATCGACCTGCTGGGTCTCGTCGGTGAACGCCAGCTCGGCGATGAAGATCGCGACCGTGAAGCCGATGCCGGCCGCGTGACCGGCACCCAACTGCTGGCGGGTGGTGGTGCCCTCGGGCCGGTCGGCGATGTCGGTGCGGGTGGCGAGCTTCACGGCCAGCATCACACCCAGCGGCTTGCCCACCAGCAGACCGGCGAGCACACCCCACATGATCGGTGACTCGAACGCGCTGCGCAGGCTGTCGGTGCTGACTTCGATTCCGGAGTTGGCGAGCGCGAAGACCGGCACGATGAGGTAGCTGGTCCACGGGTGCAGCAGGTGCTCCAGCCACTCGACGGTGCTGACGCTGTTGCGGGCGATCTCCATCGTGGCCCGAGCATGCTCGATGTCGGTCAGGTCGGCCAGCTCCTCGGCGTCGACAAGGTCGGTGGTCTGGCGGGGCACCACCGGGGTGAGGAGGCCACAGACCACGCCGGCGAGCGTGGGGTGCACCCCTGCCTCGTGCAGGGCGAACCACATCGTGACACCCAGCACCACGTACACCGATGTCTGTGAGACGCCCCAGTGGCGCACCGCCAAGATGAGCGCCAACGACGCAGCGGCAACCATCAGCCAGGCGAACGAGACGCCCTCGGAGTAGAAGACCGCGATCACCACGATGGCGCCGATGTCGTCGACCACGGCGAGGCCCAGCAGGAAGGCGCGCAGCGTGGCGGGCACGCCGCTGCCGGCCAACGCGAGCACTCCCACGGCCAAGGCGATGTCGGTGGCCATCGGCACGCCCCAGCCCCTGGCCTCGGTGCCGCCGGCGATGGCCAGGTACAGCAGCGCAGGTACCACCATGCCACCCACGGCTGCGGCCACCGGCAGGGCCGCCGCCCGGCGACCGGCGAGATGACCGTTGGTGACCTCGCGCTTGATCTCGAGGCCGACGATCAGGAAGAAGATGGCCATCAGCCCGTCGTTCACCCAATGGCGCAGATCGAGTGACAAGCCGTGGCCGGCGATCTCGATGGTGGCGGTGCTGCTCCACAGGCTGTCGTACGACGCGGACCACGGCGAGTTGGCCCACACCAGCGCGGTGATCGCCGCCGCCACCAGCAGCGCGCCACCGGCGGCCTCGGTGTGCAGGAAGTCGCGTAGCGGCGCGAGCGCCCGGACCAGCGGTGATTGCTTCTTGCGGGGCAGTTTCACCCGCCGAGTCTGCCATGGCCGTTCGGCGCCGGCAGTGGAAGACCGTCCGGTTCCGGAATGTCGACCGGACGGATAGTGTTTCACGCCGTCGTGCAACGCGCCGCAGTGCTCTCACTCCACACCTCCCCGCTGGCCCAACCGGGCTCGGGCGACAGTGGCGGCATGAACGTGTACGTGCGCGAGCTGGTCTCGGCGCTGTCGCAAGCCGGCGTGGAGTGCACCACCTACACTCGCCGCACCAGCGCCGACCAGCCGGAGGTGGTGGCGGTCGAGCCCGGCCATCGTGTGGTGCACGTACCGGCCGGCCCCTTCGACCTGGCCAAGGAGCAGCTGCCCAGCGTGCTCACCGAGTTCGGCGACCGTGTCATCGACCACCTCAAGAACGAATCGCCCGCCGACGTGGTGCATGCCAACTACTTCCTCAGCGGCCTGGTTGCGCATCGCATCAAACACGAGCTCGACATCCCGTTCATCAGTACGTTCCACACGCTGGCCAAGGTGAAGGCGGAAGGCGGCGACCTGGAGCCGGAGTGGCGCCATCGTGCCGAACAGGAGATCATCGCCTGCGCCGACGCCATCTGCGTCAGCTGCACCGAGGAGGAGAGCCAGTTCCGCCGGCTGTACGGCAACCCGAAGGGTCGCATCGAGATCGTTGCCCCGGGCGTGGAGCATGCGTTCTTCGCACCCGGCGAGCGCAGCGGCGCCCGCCGTGCCCTCGACCTGCCGATGAATGCCCCGGTGCTGCTGTTCGTGGGCCGCATCCAGCCGCTGAAGGCACCCGACATCGCAGTGCGAGCGCTCGCTCAACTGCGGCGCCCGGATGCACTGCTGCTCGTCGTCGGTGGCGCCAGCGGCGACGCGGGCGACAGTGAGGTGGCGTCGCTGCACGCGCTGATCGACGAACTGGGCGTGCGCGACCAGGTGCGCTTCGTGCCCCCGCAACCTCACCACATCCTCAGCACGTACTATCGCGCCGCCGACGTGGTGGTCGTGCCCAGTCGCAGCGAGAGCTTCGGTCTGGTGGCCCTCGAGGCCTCGGCGTGTGGCATCCCGGTGGTGGCAGCCGGGGTCGGTGGCCTGCTCACGCTTGTCGATCACGGCGAGACCGGGTACCTGGTGCCCGATCGCGACCCGACGCTCTTCGCTCACTACGTGCGCGAGATCATCGACCATCCGGCGCACGCTGCAGCGCTGGGCCAACGCGGCGCGGAACGCGCGAAGCGGTACACGTGGGGCTTCGCCGCCGCCCGCCTACGCCGGTTGTACACCGACCTGTGTGCGCGCGAGCTGGTCGCCTGCTCGTGAACCCGGCAGCGACGGCCCCGAGCGACGACCCGGTGAGCCACGCGTGACCGACTACCACCTGCCACCTTCGCTGCACGAGTTCGAGGTGTCGATCTCGGCCTGGCTCGCCGGCTTCGCCGCCGGCAACCCGACGTGTGAGGCCATCGACCGTGGCGCCGCGGGCGAGCCGGAACCACGGTGGTACGTGCGCCTGCGCGGCGACGAGAAGGAGCACATCACCATCTGGCTCACGCTGGGCCAACGCACGCTGCGCTACGAGGCCTACGTGCTGCCGGCACCGCAGGAGAACGTGGCCGCGGTGTACGAGATGGCGTTGCGCCGCAACGACCGGCTGGTCGGCGCGCACTTCGCCATCGGCGTCGAGGATGCGCTGTTCCTGCGCGGCGAGATGCCGCTCGCCTGGCTCGACGAGGCCGAGCTCGACCGCATCATCGGCTCGCTCTACAGCTACACCGAGCAGGCGTTCCCATCGCTCGTGCGGCTGGCGTTCGCCAGCAAGTTCGCCTGATTCTGCCGATCCCGCTTGCCGGCCGTGCCCAGTACTGGTGCCGGGTGGGTGGCCTCTTCGGGGAAGTCGTGTCACCCACCCGGTGCACGCCGCCGTCACGCAGCCGGACCGACAGGCGCGGCTCTCGCGACTGGTGCGGCTGCCGACCACCGATGTCATGCCGCTCGATCGAGTCGCCGCCGTCGGCATCGGCCGCCGAGCGAGTGCGCTGGGCCGCGTAGCCTGGCGCGATGACGACGTACCGGTTGGCAGTGGTGGGTGGCGGCAACATGGGGGCTGCGTTGGTGGGGGGCCTGCTGCACTCGGGTTGGGCCGCGGCCGATCTGGCCGTGGTGGAGGTGCTGACAGCACGTGCCGACCAATTGCGTGAGATGTTCCCCGGCGTCACCGTCGTCGACGAGACGCCGCCGTGTGAAGCAGCGCTCATCGCGGTGAAGCCCTACGACGTGGCGGCCGCGTGTGGCGCGGCCGCGAACGCCGGGGCCACCAGGTTGCTCAGCATCGCCGCCGGCATCGCCATTGCGGCGCTGCAAGACGCGGCCGGCCCCGAGGTGGCTGTCGTACGCGCGATGCCCAACACCCCTGCGCTGGTGGGCCAAGGTGCTGCCGCCATCTGCGGTGGGCTCACCGCCGGCGATGCCGACCTGGCGTGGGCCGAGAGCATCCTCGGGTCGGTGGGCAGTGTGGTGCGCGTGCCCGAGTCGCAGCTCGATGCCGTCACCGGGCTGGCCGGCAGCGGGCCGGCGTACCTGTTCCTGGTCGCCGAAGCGCTCATCGACGCCGGTGTGCTCGCCGGGCTCAGCCGGGCCAACAGCGAGGCCCTGGTCGGTCAGTTGTTCGTCGGTTCAGCGGCACTGCTGCAGCAGCGCGGCGACCCGGCACAGCTGCGTGCGATGGTCACCTCGCCAGGCGGAACCACTGCCGCGGGCGTGCGAGCTCTCGAAGAGCACGCGGTGCGTTCCGCCTTCCTGGAAGCCGTCATGGCTGCCACCGCGCGCAGCGCTGAGCTGGGCAAGCACTGATCCCACCGGCCGGCAGCGTTCGGCCGTTGTTCGCGCAAGGTTCACCTCCGCGAAAGAAATCTTGCTGTGACTCTTTTCTCATCACCTGTTGTGTGCCTATTGTTCGCCTCGGTCGAGAGACCGACCGAGTGATTCGTCACACGGGTGTCGCGCCCCGCAAGGGCTGCGCCGCAGAGGGCTGGTGCCATCGGGGGGTTGGCATCGGCCCTCTACGTTTTTTCCCGCAGGTAGCGTGATTGCTCATGGGCCGGCGCTACGACACCATCTCGTTCCTCAGCGATCTCGGCCTCACCGACGAGCACGTCGGGGTGGTGAAGGCGATCGTGCGCGATCTGGCCCCGCACGCGGTGGTGGTCGACCTCACGCATGCGATCCCGCCGTACGACGTGCGTGCCGGCAGTCTTGCGCTGGCTCGCGCCATCGGCTACGTGCCGTCGGGCGTGGTGATGGCAGTGGTGGCTGCCGGCGAGCGCCGTGCAGTGGCCATCGAGGTGGCCGGCGGCGAAGGCGTGGTCATCGGCCCCGACAACGGGTTGCTCGCGTCGGCCGTGTCGATGGCGGGCGGCGCCGGGCGCGCCGTCGTCCTCGACAACGCCGACTTCCAGCTGGCAAGTCCTGGCGTGCCCGTGCCCAGCCGCGATGTGTTCGCCGCGGTCGCCGCGCATCTGTGCAACGGGGTGGATCTCGCCGAGCTGGGCACGCCCGTTGATGCCGACGCCATCCTGCCCGGCGTGGTGCCGTTGCCGCGCGAAGCGGATGGTGGTGGGGTGCACGCCGAAGTGTTGTGGATCGATCACGCCGGCAACTGCCAGCTCAACATCGGCCTCGACGACGTGGCGCCGTGGGGGTCGGCCGAGGGGATGCGGTTGCAGGTGAGTGCCGGCGACATCACTCGCGTCGCGCAACGCGTGCCCGGCGCCGGCGGCCTCGGCCCAGGGTCGGTGGGCCTTGTCGTCGATGGCTACGGCCTGCTCACGCTGGCGCTCGATCGTCGCTCGGCGGCCGACGAGCTGGCGCTCGCCGCAGCCGACCAGGTCACGCTGCGGCCGTTGGCCGATGGCGACAACGGCCCGGCTGTCAGCGTGCCCGTGGCCATGCGCCCTTCTGCCTGAGCGACCGGCGTGCCGCGTGCCGCACGCCGGTGGGCTCAGGAACCCCCGGTAGCGTGGCGGTATGCGCCCTGCGACCACGCTCACCCTCGGCTTGCTGCTGCTCGGCATCCTCACTGCCGGCATCCTCTCCCTGCTGCGGCTCTGACCGCGCTGCTGCCCGGGTGATCACCGGCTGCCGGCAGAGAGCGGCACGCAACACGCTGCTCCAGCGGGCGTGGTTCCTCCGCTGATTGTGACCCGACCGCGCACGACCCGGTAACCGGTGAGTAACATCGCAGCGCGAAGCGCAAGAGGGGGCTGGGCATCACATGAATCTGGCGCACATCATCGATCCGCATCCCGCCGACAAGGTGGCCATCATCAGCCGCGGTCGGCCAACCACCTACGGCACGTTGCGTGACCAGGTGGCTCACGTGCGCGGTGGTCTGGCCAAGCTGGGCGTCGGCAAGGGCGACCGTGTCGTGCTGCTGTGCAGCAACGGTCGCTACTTCGTGGACGTGTACCTGGCCGCGCTCGGTCTCGGTGCGGTCACCGTGCCGCTGAACCCGGCCAGCCCGGCGCCCGAGATCGAGCGTGAGGTGCGCACGGTCGGTGCCAAGGTGGTGGTGGTCGAGCCGCTGGCGGCGCACGCGTGGGCACAGATCGACCGCGTGCACCTGCCCACCGTCGAGCACGTGGTCGCCACCGAGACCGGCACCGTGCCGGGGGCCGACTCCGCGTTCGACGATCTGCTCGGTACCGAGCAGGTGGCGGCCATCGAGGTCGACGACGACGACCTCGCCGCGCTCATCTTCACCTCCGGCACCGCCGGGTCGCCGCGTGCAGCGATGCTCAGCCATGGCAACCTGATGGCCAACCTCGAACAGGGCCGCAGCACCGATGGCATCAACGAACACGACGTGGTCTTCGGGGTGCTGCCGGTGTTCCACATCTTCGGCCTCAACGTGGTGCTCGGCCTCACGCTGGCGCGGGGGGCCACGGTGGTGCTGGTGCAACGCTTCGACCCGTTCACCGCGCTCGAGACCATCACCGAGCGCGGCATCACCGTGATACCGGGCGCTCCGCCGCTGTGGTTGGCGTTCAGCCACTTCGACGATGCGCCGGCCGACAGCTTCGCCACCGTGCGACTGGCACTCACCGGTGCAGCGAAGATGCCAGAGGAGGCGACCCGCCACCTGCAGCAGCGCTTCGGACTCATCTTGCGTGAGGGCTACGGCCTCACCGAGGCCTCGCCGGTGGTCACGTCGTCGGCAGGGCTGACACCGAAGGTCGGTTCGGTGGGCAAGGTGCTGGCCGGCATGCAGGTGCGCCTGGTCGACGAGAACGGCGACGACGCGCTGGAAGGCGACTCCGGCGAGATCTGGGTGAAGGGCCCCAACGTGTTCAAGGGCTATCTCGACGAGCCGGAGGCCACGGCTCGTGTGCTCACCGCCGACGGTTGGCTGCGCACCGGCGACATCGCCGTGGTCGACGACGACGGCTACCTGTACCTGGTCGATCGTGCCAAGGATCTCGTGATCGTCAGTGGCTTCAACGTCTACCCGGCCGAGGTGGAAGAGGTGCTGATGGAGCACCCCGACGTGCTCGAGGTGGGCGTGGTCGGCGTGCCGCACCCGCACACCGGCGAGGCCGTGAAGGCGTTCGTGGTGCTCAAGCCGGGCGCCACCGCTCACGAAGACACGCTGGTGTCGTGGTGCCTCGACAACCTCGCTCGCTACAAGTGCCCGGCGAAGATCCTCTTCGTCGACCAGCTGCCCCGCAACCTCAGCGGCAAGCTGTTGCGACGCAGTCTCGTCTAGCGGCGCCACGCACTGCTCGCCCCGGCCGTCGCGCCCAGCGGCGCACGTCACACCCGACTCTCACCCTGCGGGCTTTGTGAACGTGTGCACGAGTGCCTAACGTGTTCCCCGGTATGGCCCCTGATCGCAACCGTCGTCGCATCCCCGATGCCACCGTGTCGCGGCTGCCCGTGTACCTGCGCCTGCTCGGCGAGCAGAGTGCCGAGGGTGTCGACAACATCTCTTCCGAGCGCCTCGCCGAGCTCGCCGGCGTGAATGCCGCCAAAGTCCGCAAGGACTTGTCCTACCTGGGCAGCTACGGCACCCGCGGCGTGGGCTACGAGGTCGACTACCTGGTCTACCAAGTGCGCCGCGAGCTGGGCCTCACTCACGACTGGCCGGTGGTCATCGTCGGTGCCGGCAACCTCGGCCAGGCCCTCGCCGGCTATGGCGGGTTCGGTGAGCGCGGCTTTCCGGTGGCCGGCATCGTCGATGTCGACGACGCCAAGGTGGGCACCGTGCTGGGCGGCGTGCGCGTACGCCACATCGACGAGTTGCCGCAGATCGTGCAGACCAAGCGAGTCAGCATCGGGGTCGTGGCCACGCCCGGCGCTGCCGCGCAGGAGGCCGCCGACCGGCTGGTCGCGGCCGGCGTCACCAGCATCTTGAACTTCGCACCGATCGTGTTGTCGGTGCCCAGGTCGATCGAAGTGCGCAAGGTCGATCTCGCGGTCGAGTTGCAGATCCTCAGCTATCACGAGCAGCGGCGGGCCGGCGGTGCCATTCATGCCGTCCCTGGTGGCGCCTCCCGGTCGGCGACGGCGTAGGTTGGGGGCCGTATGAGCATCGTCGTCATCGGTGTCAACCACCGCACGGCTCCCATCGACCTGCTCGAGCGCGTCTCGGTCTCGGGCCCCGAGCTCGCCAAGGCCATCACCGGCCTGGTCAGTCGTGCCAACATCCGCGAGGCGGCGGTGCTCAGCACCTGCAACCGCACCGAGGTCTTCGCCGTCGCCGAGCGCTTCCATGGCGCCTATGCCGACATTCGCGACTTCTTCTGCGAGCTGGGTGGCATGCAGCCCGACGAACTGCACCCGCACCTCTACAGCCAGCACGACGACGCAGCGGTGAGCCACCTTTTCGAAGTGGCTGCCGGCCTCGATTCGGCGGTGCTGGGAGAGAGCGAGATCCTCGGCCAGGTGCGCAGCGCGTGGGAGATCGCCCAGGCCGAAGGTGGCACCAAGGCCACGCTCAACCTGCTGTTCCGTCATGCCATCGAAACCGGCAAGCGAGCGCGCACCGAGACGTCGATCGGCCGCCACACCGCGTCGGTCAGCCATGCTGCCGTCGAGATGGCGCACGAGCGCCTCGGCGGCATCGCCGGCAGGCGGGTGCTGGTGGTGGGTGCCGGCGAGATGGGCGAGGGCATCGCCGTTGCGCTCGTCGGCGCGGGCGCCACCGACATCACGGTCACCAACCGCACTCAGGCGCGGGCGGCGCAGCTGGCGCAACGGGTCAGCGGCAACATCGTGCCATTCAGCCAACTCGGCGCGGCGCTGCGTGAGGCCGATGTGCTGCTCACCTGCACGGGTGCCGGCACCATCATCATCGATCACGAACTGGTCGTCGCGGCTCGCCTCGGCATCAGCTCGCCGCTGCTGGTCGTCGACATCGCAGTGCCTCGCGACGTTGCAGCCGATGTCGAGCAGGCGCCCGACGTCACCTTGCTCAACCTCGATCACCTCCGCGACTGGGCGGCGCGTGGCATTGCGTTGCGCGCCGCCGAAGCCGACCGCGTGCGCAGCATCGTCGGCGAAGAGGTCGAGCGGTTCGGCCTGGAGGCCACCGCTCGCCAGGCCGCACCGTTGGTGGCTCAGTTGCACGAGAAGGCCGACCACGTGCGCCTCGCCGAGCTCGAGCGGTTCGCCAACCGCCTCGCCTCGCTCGAACCGGCCCAGCGCGAGGCTGTCGAAGCGGTCACCAAGGGCATCGTTGCAAAGATGCTGCACCAGCTCTCGGTGCGGCTCAAGGACGACGCCGGTACCCCGCAGGGCGAGCGCAACGCTGCCGCCGTGCGCGATCTCTTCGACCTCGGCTGATGGCCACCTCCACCCCCGGCCGCACGTTGCGGTTGGCCACGCGTGGCAGTGCGCAGGCAACGGCGCAGGCAACGGCCGTCGCCGATGCACTGATGGCCGCGCACGCAGGCCTGGTCGTGCAGCTGGTGTTCGTGGAGACACTGGGCGACCAGCGCACCGACGTGCCGTTGCACACCATCGGTGGCCAAGGTGTCTTCGTCAAGGAGGTGCAGCGCGCCGTGCTCAGTGGCGCTGCCGACCTGGCGGCGCACAGTGCCAAGGATCTTCCCTCGGCGCAGGCGCCCGGCTTGCAGTTGGCGGCGTTCTGCGAGCGCCGCGACGCTCGCGACGCGCTGGTCGGTGCTGCGCTGCACGAGTTGCCGCACGGCGCCACGGTTGCCACCGGGTCGGTGCGCCGACGCGCCCAGCTCGGTGCGGCGCGCCCGGATCTCGAGTTCGTCGAGCTCCGCGGCAACATCCACACGCGTCTGTCCAAGCTGCCGGCCGGCGGCGCACTGGTGATGGCTGTGGCTGCGCTGCAGATCCTGCAGCTCACCGACCGCATCGCGCAGCCGCTGCCGGTGGATCGGTTCGTGCCCTCCCCGGGGCAGGGGTGCGTGGCCATCGAGTGCCGCGAGGGCGACGCGGAGGTGGCAGCACTCGTGGCTGCTGTCGACCATCCGCTCACTCGCGCCGCGGTGCAGTTGGAGCGAGCGTTCCTCGCCGAGCTGGGCTCCGGTTGTTCGCTGCCGGTCGCGGCGCACGCAGTCGACGACGTGCTCACCGGCTTCCTCGCGGCTCCTTCGGCACACCGACACGTCACCGGTTCGGTCACCGTGCATGGTTCGCCGGCGCAGCGCATGGCGCTCGCGGCCGGGTTGGCCCGCTCGTTGCAAGCCGACCTGGGCTGAGGCGGGCGGGTCGGTGGGCGCGCTGGCCGGTCGCCGCGTGGTGGTCACTCGCGCCGCCGAGCAGGCCGACGAACTGGTCACCCTGTTGCAGGCCGCTGGTGCGGTGCCGGTGGTGGTGCCGCTGATCGAGATCGTGGCCGACCCCACCGCCACTGCCGAGCTGGCAGCGCTCGGGCCCACGCGGTTCGAGTGGCTGGTCGTGTCGTCGCCCAATGGTGCGGCGCAGTACGTCGCCGCGCACGGCAGCGCGGCCCCACCCTCGGTGGCCGCCATCGGGTCGGCCACTGCCCATGCGCTGGCGGTGGCCGGCATCGTTGCCGGGCTCGTGCCGGCTCAGCAGAACGCCACCGGCCTGCTCGCCGAGTTCCCGTCCGGCAGCGGCTCGCTGCTGCTGGTGCAGGCCGCCGCCGCCGAGCCGGAACTGGCCGCCGGTCTGGCAGCGCGTGGCTGGCAGGTCACCACCATCAGCCCGTATCGCAGCGTGCCGGCACGTGTCACGGCCGGCCAGCAACTGGCTGCGTTGGCCGCCGACGCAGTGTTGTTCGCGAGCGGCTCCGCTGCTCGGGCATGGGTGGCCGTCTTCGGCCACACCACCCCGCCGGTGGTGGTGGCCATCGGTCCCCAGACGGCCGCGGCGATCGAGCGGGCGGGCCTCAAGGTTGCCATCGTGGCCGCCGATCATTCATTGCCCGGATTGGTGGCAGCGCTTCAGCGCCATCTTTCCGTGAGCGAGTAGAATTCTCCCAGTTCGAACCACAGCGGGCGGAGTCCGTAGACAGATCATGCACATCACGTCGGCCATTCGGCGCTGGCTCCACATCGGGAGCGCAGCTGCGGTGCTCGCGGCTCTGGGCGTCTCCCAGGCGACCGCGGGTAGCAGCGCGCCGCAGGCGGCACCACAACTCCCGTCCGCCGTGGTCGAGAACATCTCGTCACAGACCCCGACGGTGTCGGCAGACGGTCGCCTGGTGGTGTACGCCGGTGCGCCGGCCGCGGTCGGCGACCAACGAGCGAGCAGCATCTGGTTGAAGGATCGTGCCGACGGCTCGGTCATCGAGCTCACCGAGCAGTCACCCGACATCCGCGCCGGCGAGTCGGTGTGGCCGGTGCTGAGCGCGGATGGTTGCTCGGTCACCGTCATCACCGAGCTCGCCTACGACCTGTTCCGCGACGACGATGTCGGTTCCCGCTGGGATGTGTACCGCCTGTTGTTGCCCGCGTGTGGCGGCCGGCTCGGCGACTGGGAGCTGGTCTCGGCGTCGCGCGGTGCGGGCTTCGAATCAGCCGCCGGCGACAACGTCAGCCCGCTCTACCCGGCGGCGGTGTCGAGCGAGGGCAGCCTCGTGGCCTACACGCACCAGTTCAGCGTGGCCGCGCCGCTGCTCACCGGCATCACGGTGGTCGATCTCTCCGTGGCAATCGGCGACGCCGGTCGCTCGGCCCCCGTTGCCGGCACTCCCAGTGCGGCGCCCGACAGCACCTTCCGCTACGTCGGCCTGCGCGAGCCGGCGTTCAGCGATGATGGCTCGTTGCTGGCCTTCACCTCCGATGCCACCTCGTCGCTGATGCTGGCCGAGTGGGGCAAAGGCGCCGAGCCCGGCGACCTTGCCGCGTCCAACGTGTTCGTGTGGGATCGCAGCAACCTCGATCGCAACACCAACGTTCGGCGCATCTCCAACGCGCTCAACGGCGACCCCGGCAGTTCGTCGAGTCCTGCCATCTCCGGCGACGGCCAGCGCATTGCATTCGTGTCCACTGCCACCAGCTTGGTCGCAGGGGCGGTGCTGCCGGCATGCAACCCGGCGTGCGCTCCGCAGGTCTACCTCTTCGATCGCACCGACGGCTCGCTGCAGCTGGCCAGCCGCGAAGCCAGCACCGCCGCTGCTGTCGACGGTGCCGTCGACGCGCCCATCGCCGCCGATACCGGCGCCACTCAGCCAGCGCTCAACTACAGCGGCGACGAGCTGCTGTACGTGTCGCGGGCCACCAACCTGTTCGACACCCACAGCAATGCGGCGGGCGACCACGACGACGGCGACATCGTGCTCTTCGTGCCGTCGTCGGGCACGGTCGATCGTGTCTCGGTGCTCGCCGACGGTGTCACGCCGGCGCCGGCCGCGCAGTCGCATCCCAAGCTCTCCGCCACCGGTCGCGTGGTGGTGTTCGACACCCTCGCCGGCGCAGCGTTCGGCAATGCCGCCATCGCCGGCCGGCAGGTCGCCGTCGTCGATCACCCACCCACGCTCGAGCTGGCCAACCTCGATGTCGGCACCGTCGCGGTCGGCTACCCCGGCCCCGAGTGGCGGTTGTTCGTCTTCAACCGCGGCCCATCGTCGTTCGTGCCCGCACTGGTCGAGATGTCGAACCCCGACCTGTTGATCAGCGGCGGCAGCTGTGCCGACACCGCCGGCACACCGGTGCCCCCCGGTGGTTCGTGCACCGTGCACCTGATGCTGATGCCCAGTGTCGCCGGCCCGGTCGTCTCCACGCTCACCGTCAGTGAGGCTGGCTTCGATGCCGTGTCGATCAGCAGCGAGATCTCGGGCCTCGGCGGCGAGCCGAGCCTGGCTGCCACGCTGGCGCCCACCTACGGTGGCGACGTGGTGGTCGGCGAGCGCAGCGAGCCGCTGCCGCTCGCCTTCACCAACGTGGCCTTCAACCCGGTGAAGATCGCCCGCATCAGCGTGCAGGGCTCCCATCCCGACGACTTCCAGATCAGCCTCGACGAGTGCTCGCGCACCACGCTCGATGCCGGGCTGTCGTGCAACCTGCAGGTGATCTTCAGCCCCACCGCCGCCGGCCGGCGAACCGCCAACGTGGTGGCCGTCAGCGCCGACGGCGCCTATGCCACCATCCTCGTCAGCGGCGACGCTCGTCACGAGCCCAAGCTGGCCGCCGGCAACACCACCATCGTGGCTGGTAGCCGGGTCACGCTGGCAGGTGCAGGGTTTGCGGCAAACGTCCCGGTCACCATCTCCTGGGCCGATGGCGGTGGCACGCCCGTCACCGTGCTCAGCAACGGGTACGGGTTGCTGGAGGCCACGTTCGTGGTGCGGCCAACCGATCGCGCCGGTGCTCGCACCTTCGTTGCACAGACCGCCGACGGCTACACGGCCACTGCCGATGTGGTGGTGGTGGGTCGCGCCGACAAGGTGGGCCCGGGCTCCGCCAACTGGCCCGGTCGCTGAGCCGCGATCGGTTCAGGCAGCGAGCAGCACACCGCTGACGAACACGTTCTGCGAACAGGTGGAGAACGTGGGATCGTTGAGGCCGGTGCAGGTGACCTGCACCACCAGTTGCTCTCCGGCGAGCAACTCGATCGGCGTGATCAGCGGTGCGCTGGTGTCGCCGAAGATGTTGCCGAGGCTGAACGTGTACAGCGTGACGTCGTTGCGCTGGATGATGAGCGAACCGAGATCGATGTTGGGGTTCTGCACGATGATGTCGGTGATGCGCAGCCGTTGGCCGGCGGGCACCGTGTAGCGAGCGGCGTCGGTCTGGCCCACCGGCACGGCCAGCGGCAGCGGGATGTTGACGATGGTGCCCTGGTCTTCTTCGGGCACAGAGGGCGCAACCGTGGCGCCGGTGGCCGAGTCGATGGTGGCGACGACGGAGGTGGTGGTGGCGGGCATGGCCACGCGCACCGCGTCGTCGGCGGCGTCGCGGATTGCCGGCTTCACCACGCCGAACCAGCTGCCCAGCGCCACCGCGACCAGGGTGATGAGTGCGATCAGCCTGCCCACCAGGCGCTCGGGCACGATGGGGGTCTGCACGAAGGTGGCGCTGCCCGACGCAGTGGGGCTGCCCGGCTGGTCGGCATCGATGCGGAAGGGCACCGTGCGCGGCCGACGTTCCCACTGGAAGCCCTTGCTGCGCACCTTCATCCGGATGAGGGTGCTGGCGCCGGGCTCGACGCCGGCTGCCGGCGGATCGAAGTCGGCCTCCACCCGGCCCGAGGGATCGATGAGATGCAGGCGGCAGCTGGCCAACGTGTTGCCACGGTTCTCCAGCATCATCTCGTAGGTGGCGCTGCGACGGCCGCGCAGCGCCGGCTGCAGCACGTCGAGCCGGCGGTCGAAGCTGCCGGCGATGTTGAGCGTGGTCTCTGCGCTGCGCACATCGTCGGGGTCGCTCTGGGGCACGATGCGCACCGACAGCGACGTGGGGCCGGCGGTGGTGCTGGGCAACAGTGGCGGGAAGACCTCGATGTCGACCACCTGCTGCGTGCCGCCGAACAGCGTGATGGTGGCCGGGTTGATGGTGCTCCACCCGGCGGCCATGCCCGCAGGAGTGAGCACGAACGTGTCGGTGGAATCGCCGAGGTTGACCACCGTGAGCTGGAGCACGGCCACAGCGCCAGGGGTGACATCGACGTCGCCGTGTGAGAACCAAGCCTGTGCTGCCATCGCCCGAGACGCTACCGGCCCGACCGAGCGTGCCGGTGGCAGCTGACCGTCGTCGACCAGCTCAGCGGAACGTGACCCGGTCGCGTCCCGACTTCTTGGCCTGCTGCAGCGCGGCGGCGGCGTCGGCGAGCACGCGGCTCGACTCGGCCGCTCCACTGCCGACTGCCACACCGACCGAGGCGGTGATCACGACGCTGCCGGGGATGCCGTGCCACGTTCGAGTGGCGATCAACTGCCGCACGCGCTCGAACACCGACCGGGCGTCGCCGGGTGAGGTCTCGCGCAGCACCATCAGGAACTCGTCGCCTCCGAGGCGAATGACGGAGTCGCCGCGGCGGCAGACGCGCTCGAGCACGCCGGCCACCTCCTGCAGCACGCTGTCGCCCTCGAGGTACCCGAACTCGTCGTTGACGCGCTTGAACCCATCGAGGTCGATCACGCCCACGCACACCGGAGCATGCTCTTCGAGCACCTCGGGCAAGAGGTGGGCGAGGTGACGGCGATTGGGCAGTCCGGTGAGAGGGTCGCTCTCGCTGAGCGCCTCCACGCGCAGGTGCTCCACACCGAGGCGAACGTGTTCCCAGCGAGCGGTGCGTTCGTCGTGCAGCCGACGATTGGCGTCGCTCAGGTTGCGTTCGAGTGCGGTTCGCGCGTCGTCGAACCGCTCCATCTTCCAGAGCACCTCCACCTCCACCCTGAGCAGCGGGGCCAGGTAGTTGGTGTAGCTGATCTCGGTTGCGAGTGCCAGCGTGTTGCGGATCAGATCGAGCACGTCGGTGTTCTGGCTGGAACCCCACAGCGCCATCGCCTCACCGGTCATCGCGATCACCTGCTCCTCGCGCATGCCGTGTTCGATGGCAAGGTGGCGAGCGTTGCGGGCGTCGTCGAGTGCGGCGTGGTAGTGCCCGATCTCGGCGAGCATCATCGATCGGTGAGCCAGCGCCGGGCACATCGCCAGCACCTCGCCACCGCCCTCCGGGTCGAGCGCTGCGGTCGCGGCGTAGAGCCCGTCGTGCAGCAACCGGTTGCGCTCGTCGGGGTTCGGGTCGCGCTGGGCCGCGTAGTGGTAGGCGGCACAGATGCTGGCGTACGCGAACTGACGGTCCTCGTCGTGTTCCGCCAGTCGCAACGCTCTGTCGTACAGCTCCAGCGCGGCCTCCACGAAACCGCACTGCGCGTAGGTGACGGCCATGTTGTGCATCACCTGGTAGTTGCCGGCGTCGTTGGGGAGTCGATCGAGGATGTAGGCGGCTTCGGACAGGATGTGAGCAGCCTCCGCCAACCGGTCGTCGCGGGTGTAGTGGTCGACCACGACGGCCAACGCGTCGGCCAGCTCCGGCAAGTAGCTCTCGGCCCGTGCCTGTTGCGCGACGACCGTTGCCAGCGCGGCGGCTTCCGAGTACCGCTCGATGGCCAGCAGGCAGCACGCTTGACGGATCTGCAGGTGCAGCTGTCGCTGCAGTTGGTCGGCGCTGGTGGCAGCGAGTGCGAACAGGCGCGCCGCGCGATCGAAGTCACCGGCCTGGCGCGCCTCGACGGCGCGCTGCTCCAGCGAGGCCATCGTGTCGGTGCTGCCGTCGCCGCGGTCGTTGTTCGGCTCCATCACTGGAATCCATCGGCGTTTCGGCACGTCAACCTGAGGAAATCGTCACGACCACGGCGTTCCGTGCTCGATCGGGTCGGCCCGTGCGGGTTGCGTGCGGGCGTGACGTGACCGCCATCGGAGATTCGCCCGCTGCACCGAATACGATGCTTCACCGTGCCCGGAACATTCCCTGCCTCACGGCCGCGGCGGCTGCGCAGCTCGGCAGCGATGCGCGACCTCGTTGCCGAAACTCAGCTCGACGTGCGTCAACTCGTTGCGCCGTTGTTCGTGCGTGAAGGCGTCGACCAGGCGCAGCCCGTCGCCTCTTTGCCGGGTGTGATGCAGCACACTCGCGCCAGCCTGCGCGAGGAGGTGCGCCAGCTCGCCGATCTCGGCGTCCGTGCGGTCATCCTCTTCGGCGTTCCCGAGGTGAAGGACGACCTGGGCTCGGGCGCGTTCGACCCGCAGGGCATCGTGCAGGTGGCGCTGCGCGAGCTTTCGGCCGACGTCGGCGATCGCATGGTGCTGATGGCCGACCTGTGCGTCGACGAGTACACGTCGCACGGGCATTGCGGCGTGCTCGATGGCCCGGCCGGCCACCCACACACGTCGGTCGACAACGACGCCACGCTCGAGATCTACGGCCGCATCGCGGTGGCGCAGGCCGATGCCGGTGCTCAGGTGGTTGCCCCCAGCGGCATGATGGACGGCCAGGTGGGCGCCATCCGTGCCGCGCTCGACAGTGCGGGGCACAGCAGCACCGCCATCCTCGCCTACTCGGCGAAGTACGCGAGCGGGCTCTACGGCCCGTTCCGCGATGCCGTCGACTGCGCCATCGTCGGCGGGGGCGACCGCAAGTCGTACCAGCAGGACTGGCGCAACGCCCGCGAAGCGCTGGTGGAGGTGCATGCCGACATCTCCCAGGGCGCCGACATGGTGATGGTGAAGCCGGCGCTGAGCTACCTCGACATCATCGCCGCAGTGAAGGCTGCCGTCGACGTGCCGGTCGCCGCCTACCACGTCAGCGGCGAGTACGCGATGATCAAGGCCGCTGCCGCCAACGGCTGGATCGACCACGACGCCGTCGCCGGCGAGCAGCTCACCGCCATCCGTCGCGCCGGCGCCGACGTCATCCTCACCTACCTCGCCCGCTGGTACGCGCAGGCCGCCGCCGGAAAGGCCCGTTGATGAACCCGTCGCTGCCAGCGCTGCCCGGCAACCTGCCGCGCTCCAATGCCGAGCTGTTCGCTCGTTCCTGTGCGGTCATCCCCGGCGGCGTGAACAGCAGCATTCGCGCGTTCAAGGCGGTCGGCGGCACGCCCTACATCGTCGAGCGCGCCG
>Ga0075163_10003029_pt1 | contig 22624 bp, 13 predicted proteins | sample JI1023141ADNA_FD_71478 | JGI IMG/M metagenome (GOLD analysis project Ga0075163, IMG submission 71478) | Wastewater effluent complex algal communities from Wisconsin, to seasonally profile nutrient transformation and Carbon sequestration -... | ecosystem: Engineered > WWTP > Effluent > Algae... | reverse complement strand
CCTCGCCACGAGGTCGCGAGGATCGCGACCAGGCTGGCCACCGCCGCGGCCAGGAGGTACTGCGAGATCGCGCGCAGGCGCAGCCGCGCGACCGTGGCCTCGATCGCGCCCAGGGCGATCGCCACCGCCAGCATCGCGCCGACCTGACCCGCGACCACCGCCGCCACCCCGGCCGACGCCGGCACCGGGTTGAGCAGGCCGGCGAGGAGCGCGACCCCGGTCGCCAGCTTGATCGCCGCGCCAGCGGTGACCGCGGCGAGGTCCGGGCCGCTGTGATCGAGGATCATGACCTCGTGGATCATGGTCAGCTCGAGGTGCGTCGTCGGGTCGTCGACCGGCATGCGCGCGCACTCGACCTGGAGCGCGATCGTGAGCGCGACGAGGGCGGCCAGCCACAGCGCCGCGGTGGCCGGCCCGTCGGGACGGACCGCCAGGGCGCCGGCCAGGCTCGGCTGTTCGGCGGCCGCGGCCAGCGCGATCAAGGTCAAGATCACCGCCGGCTCGAGGAGCGCGCCGAAGGTCGCCTCGCGGCTGGCGCCCATCCCCTCGAACGGGCTGCCGGTGTCGAGGGCGCCGAGCATGAGCGCCAGGCGCCCGAGCCCCCACAGGTAGATCACCAGGAGGAAGTCGTAGCCGAACGACAGCGGCGCCGGCCCGGCCAGGGGTACGACCAGGGTCGCGGCCAGCGCGGTCGCGAGCACCACCCACGGCGCGGCGGCGAACACCGCGGTCGTGGTCGTGCTGCGCACGAGGTCCTTGCCGACCAGGCGCCAAAGATCGAAGGCGAGCTGGACCAGCGGCGGGCCGCGCCGCCCGGCCCAGCGGGCCTTGACCCGCGTGATCACGCCGACGACCAGGATCGGCGCGATCACCACGGCGGCCAGGTGCCCGAGGACGATCACCGCGGTCATGTCCGCGCTCCGATCGCCAGGGCGACGAGCACCACCAGCACCACCAGCCCGAGGGCGAAGCCGATGCGCGGCTCGTCGGGGACGCGCTGCGAGATCTTGACCGCGGTGGCCTCGTTGTCGGCCAGGACCTCGTACATGCGGCCCTCGACCGGATCGGCGTGGTCGACCGCGAGGTGGCCGTGATGAGTCGGGAAGACCTCGGTCGGCAACGCGCCGCGCTGGCGCGCCGGCAGGACCGCGGCGAACAGCCGGTTGAACAGCGCCGAGAACGAGGTCGCGGTGTACTGCAACCGCGGGGTCGCGACGGTGTAGCCGCAGCCCCAGGTGACGTGGCGCCGAACCCGACGCGCGACCGCCACGCCGACGCCCGCGGTGGCAGCGCCGATCGCGACCGCCACCCAGACCGCGTCCTGGGTCGCGGCCAGGCCGCTCGCCACCGACGACGCCGGCGCGAACTGATCGACCACCGGCTGCACCAGCGCCAGGCCGAGCGTCGGCACCAGGCCGATCGCGAGCACCAGCAGGGCGTGGACCATCATGACCCCGCGCATCGCCCATCCGACCTCGCGCGGCGCGAGCGACGGATCGCGCGGCGTCCCCAGGAACGCCACGCCGAAGCCGCGGGTGATCGCCAGCGCGCTGGTCGCGCCGACGAAGCCGAGGAGCGCCGCGGTCACCGCCAGGGCGACGTTGGCCAGGGTCGACGGCGCGCCGCCGCTGGCCAGCCCGCGCACCACCACCAGCTCGCTCCAGAACCCGTTGAGCGGCGGCAGCCCGGCGATCGCCAGGCCGCCGAGAAGAAACAGCGCGGCGGTCCACGGCATGGCCCGGGCCAGCCCGCCCAGGCGCTCGAGGTCGACGGTGTGGGTGGCGTGGTGGATCGCGCCGGCGCCGTAGAACAAGAGGCACTTGAAGAGCGCGTGGTTGATCAGGTGGAACAGCCCACCGCCGAAGCCAGCCACCACCAGCGCCGGGTTGGCCCAGGTCAACCCGAGGGCGCCCAGGCCGAAGCCGACCGCGGCGATGCCGACGTTCTCCGTCGAGGAGTAGCCGAGCAGGCGCTTGAGATCGCGCTGCGCGGCGGTCGCCAGCACCCCGAACAGCGCCGAGGTCAGACCGAGCGCGACCAGGGTCCAGCCCATCCACTCGTCGGGTTGCCCCAGCATGAGGAGGAAGCGCAGGAGGCCGAACAGCCCGGCCTTGTGGATCACGCCGGACATGAGCGCCGAGACGTGGGCCGGCGCGGCGGCGTGGGCCCGCGGCAGCCAGGTGTGCATCGGGAAGAACGCGGCCTTGAGCGCGAAGGCCACGACCAGCAAGACGAAGACCGCGTCGCGGCGCTCGCCGGGCTGGGCCAGCGCCGGCGCGAACGCCGCGAAGTCCATCGACCGGGTCTGGCTGTGCAGGAGCATGAAGGCGGCGACCAGCACGAACAGCCCGACGTGGGTCGACACCAGGTAGTTGAAGCCGGCGAATCGGATCTTCTGGCTGCGGTAGTCGAAGATCACCAGGAGCCAGGCCGCGACCGCCGCGGTCTCCCAGCCGATCAGGAACACCAGCGCGTTCTGCACCGCGTAGACGATCACGAACGACAGCGCGATCAGGTTGAGGAGCGCCAGGTGCGGCCCCGGGCTGCGGCCAGCCGCGAAGGCCGGGCGCAGATAGCCGGCGGCGTAGATCGTGCCGAGGAGCGTGAGCGGCAGCGACCAGGCCAGGAAGCACGCGGCCAGGGCGTCGACGTGCAGGCGGACGTCGTCGAACGGGTACGACCACGCGTAGACCGCGGTCACCGCCGGGGTCGCGCCCGTCAGGACCGGCGCGATCGTCCACCCGACCAGGAGCGCAGCCACGGCCTGGCTCGCGAGCGCGGCGGTGAACTTGGCGCGTCGCCCCGGCAACGCGGTGGCCAGGACCACCCCGGCCAGGAGCGCCGGCACCGACCACAGAAGCGGGGTCATCGTCGCCCTCCGGCCTCGGCCTGGTGGGCGCGGACCAGGTCGACCAGGGCCCAGCCGAACACCGGCGCGGGCAGCGCGACCGTCGAGCGCCGCGCCCGCTTGACCAGCTCGGCGAAGCGGCTGGGCCGGCTCGACACCAGGACCAGGAGGACGTCCTGGCGGTGGCGCTGCAGCGCCGCGACCGGCGCCAGGGCCAGGGGCTCGGGCAGCTCGTCGGGGAACGCGATCACCGCGACCACCTGGGCATCCAGGCTCGGCGGGCTGGGCAGCTCGCGGGCGGCGCGGGCCGGAAAGCCGGCCTCGGTCAGATAGGTCACGAGCCCGCGCGCGACCAGCGGGTCGCGTCCGACCACGACGATCGAGGGCTCACGGCGCGGTGCCACGCGCTTCGGTACAGCAACCGACGTGCCAGGGGACGCGGGTGATGGCCTGGCGTCGACGGCGACCGCCGGGGTCAGATCGCGCCGGCCGCGGGCCGCGCGCGGGTCGGGTCGCGCGCTGAGTTTCTGACGTTCGTGTGCAGCTCTCTCATCATTGGGCCACGAAATACGACAAAATGTCGTGATGTCCCGTCGCCCTGCCGCTGTCGTCCTGGCTCCGGTCATGCGCTCGGCGGCGATGCGCAAGGTCGACGCCTTGCTCCAGGCCGTGGCCGCCCGCGAGGTCGCGGTGACCCTCTTGGGCGAGAGCGGCACCGGCAAGGAGGTCCTGGCGCGGCGCATCCACGAGCGCTCGGAGCGTCGGCGCGGGCCCTTCGTGCCGATCAACTGCGCGGCGATCCCCGAGGCGCTGTTCGAGAGCGAGCTGTTCGGGCACGAGCGCGGCGCGTTCACCGGCGCCACCGAGCGGGCCCGCGGCAAGGTCGAGGCGGCGGCCGGCGGCACCCTGTTCCTCGACGAGATCGGCGAGATGCCGGTGGCGATGCAGGCCAAGCTCCTGCGGTTCCTCGAGCACCGCCGCTTCATGCGGGTCGGCGGCACGACCAAGCTCCTGGCCGACGTGCGGATGTTGTTCGCGACCCTGCGCCCGCTCGAGCGCGACGTCGCGACCGGACGCTTCCGCGCCGACCTCTACTACCGGATCGGCGGCATCGCGATCGCCGTGCCGCCGCTGCGCGAGCGCCGCGCCGACGTCTTGCCGCTGCTCGATCAGTTCGTGCGGCAGCTCTCGGCGCAGCACGGCACACCGCCGCCGCGGTTCGGGCGTCAGGCCCGGGCCGCGCTGGTCAACCACGCCTGGCCCGGCAACGTCCGCGAGCTGCGCAACCTGGTCGAGCTGCTGTGCCTGACCCGCGGCGGCAAGGTGGTGCGCCCGGTCGACCTACCAGCGGCGGTGCGCGACCCGACCGGTCCGCGCACGAGCACCCTGACCGTCGATCTCGACGCCGGGCTGGCCGCGATCGTCGAGCAGGTCCTGGGCGCCGCCCTGGCCCTCGAGGGCGGCCACCGCGGCCGCGCCGCACATCGCCTGGGGATCAGCGTCCGCACCCTCGAGCGACGCCTGGCCGGGGCGCGCTGATCGTCCGCTCACGCCTCCGACGACGACGACGCCGACGACGACGACGACGCCGGCGGTGGCGACGACCGCGGGTCGCCGACCCGGACCCACAGCTCGAGGACGTCGGCGCCCGCCGGCTCGCGCGCGACCAGGTCGAGGCACCGCGGCCACGAGCCACCGAAGCCGTGGTACGTGACGACCCGACTGCCCGGCCGCAGGGTCCACGCGCGCTCGCACGCGATCTGGATCAGCTCGTCGCGGGCGGCCCGGCGCTCGGTCATCGCCACCAGCCCCGCCAGCGGGCCGACCGGGCGCAGGGTCGAGGCATCGGCGCGCATCTGCAGCTCGCCGAAGGGATTGAACAGGTAGACCCCGTCGGCCATCGACCAGTCGAAGCTCCGGGCGTCGTCCTCGAACATCGACACCCGATCGGCGACCTCGAGGGCCCGCGCGGCCTGGGTGGCGGCCCGCACCAGCGGCGCGCGCAGCTCGAGGCCCCACCACCGCGCCGACGACTGCAGCGCCCCGACCAGCACGACCTTGCCGACCCCGGCGCCGACGTCGAGCATGACCTCGTCGCCGGTCGGATCCAGGAGCGCGACCACCCGCTGGGCGATCGCCAGCGGGGTCCAGTGCGTGCCCGACATGATCCGCAGCGGCGGCGGGTACAGCCGCTCGAACCAGGCGTCGGTCACCGGCGCGCGCTCGCGCACCGCCTGGGCGAGCGCGACGGGATCGAAGAACTCCGGGCTCCGGGTCGGCGCGGTCATCCGCGGTCACCGAGCACGGGACGTGCCGAGCGCGTGAGGTAGACGCGAGGTTGGCTCATTCGGGCCACGGCGCCAGCAAGGCGAAGGCGCGCTCGGTGTCGCCCAGCCCGAGCCGGCTGGCATCATCGGCCGCCACCAGGAGCTCACCCGCGCCGTCCTCGCCGAGCAGGCGCCCGCGACGCGCCCGGGCCGCGGCCACGAAGCCCGCCAGCCCCGCGTCCTCGGCCGCCGCGATCGCCGCGCCCAGGAGCGCGAGCGGGGTCCCGCCACGGGCGCGCTCGACCGCGGCCTCGATCAGCGCTGCCGGGCCAGCCATCGACGGCAGCGACCGCATCGCGCGCGCGTCGGCCGCGGCCTCGCTCCACCGCCCGAGGCGGACGTAGCAGCCGGCCCGCACGAACAGGAGCGAGGCCCGGACCTGCTCGACGGTCAGGGCCCGCGCCTTGACCAGGTGGGGCCAGACCTGCTCGAGGCGCGCGAGGGCCCGCTCGTCATGGCCGTGGTAGCGATCGATGAGCGACGCCGCCATCAAGATGCGCATCGCCGTCGCCGGCGCGCGCGCGCGCGACCACACCTGCGCCGAGGCCGCGAGGCGCGCGTGCAGCTCATCGGGATCGGCGCCAGTGATCAGGTCGGCGATCACCGCGACCCCGGTGGTGGCGCACAGCCGGGCGAAGCGATCATCGGTCGCGTCGGCGGCGCGCAACAGGCCGCGCCGGCGCTCGACCAGGGTCGCCCAGTCGCCGAGCCAGAACAGCGCGACCACGGTGAAGAACTCGGCGGTGTGCTGATCGAAGGACACGCCGGCCGCGACCCGCCGATACGACGCGACCGCGAGCTCGCCGTGGTGGCGAGCCGCGCGGTAGTCGCCGGCCAGCATCGCGGTCACCGCCGCCGCGTGTTCGATCAGCGCGCCGACCTCGGGCCGCGCCGCGCGCGCGAGGAACGCGCGGGCCTGGGCCAGGGTGTCGCGGACCCGGCGGTCCTGCTTGGCGCCGCGGGTCGCCGAGATCATCGCGTCGTAACACAGCGCCCGCGCCGCCCGCACCGGGTCGCCGCTGTCGAGGGCGTGGCGGACCCCGCGGCTGGTGAACCAGGCGGCGCGGATCGTGTCGATCATCGACAGGCCAGCGGCCAAGGACGCACAGGCGTCGGCCAGCGCGGCCTCGCCCGGCGCCGGCTCGCGCGCCAAGGTCAGGCCGCGCCAGCGGTTGCGCACGCGCTCGATCGTGAGGCGCGACATGACGCTGGCGTGGGACAGATCGAGATCGCCGCCGAGGCCGGCCGCGACCCGGCGCGCCACCCGGGTGCCCTCGTCGATGCGACCGCCGCGCAAGAGGTGCTCGGCGGCCAGGCGCTCGAGGTCGAGGCGCTCGGCCCCGCTCGACACCTGGCCGGCCGCGAGGTAGGCGTCGGCCGCGCGATCGCCATCGCCGGCCAGGGCCAGGGCGTCGGCGCGTCGACGCAAGAGGCGCGGCTCGTCGGGCGCGATGGTCAGGACCAGCGCGCACAGCTCCGCCGCCTGGGCCATCGCCAGGACGTCGCGGGCGCCCGCGACCAGCTCGAGGACCGCGGTGGTGGCGCGCTCGCGCTCGCCGGCCAGCACCCAGTGGCGCACCGCCAGCGCCGCGCGCTCGGGCTCGACCTCCTCGATCGCCAGCGCCAGGCGACGGTGGTCATCGGCGCGCGCCGGCCAGTGGGCCTCGGTCGCGGCCACGACCTGATCGTGCATGACCTCGCAGGTGTCGACCCGGGTCAGGCCCGAGCTGCGCACCAGCCCGCGCTCCTGCAGGTGCTCGACCGCGAGGATGAGCGTGTCATGGCCCATCGCCAGCGCGTGGCCGAGGAGACCGAGGCGGACCGCGACGCCGGCGGCGACCACCGCGCGCAGGACCTGGGCCGGGCCGGCCGGCAGCGAGGTCAGGCGGCGGCGAAACAGCGCGCCGAGATCGTCGTCGTCGGAGTCGGGCTCGCCGGCCAGGAGCTCGGCGTACAGCGGGTTGCCGTGGGCGGCGCCGACGATCCGTCGGGCCGCCGCCGGGTCGCCCGACCAGCGCATCGCCAGCGCGCCGATATCGTCGTCGGGCAGCGGCACCAGGTCGAGCACGCGCAGCTCGATCGGGAGCCCGCGCAGGCGGTCGATCTGCGCCGCCATCGCCGGCGGGACCTGGGCCGTGGTGCGGACGCAGAACACGATCAGGCACGGCGGCGCCGGCGCCCGCAGGGTCTCGGTCAGGAGCGCGAAGCTGGCCGCGGTCGTCCACTGGGCGTCGTCGAGGATCGACACCACGGCGCGGGTCCGGGCGATGCCGCTGACGATCGCGCGGATCGCGTCCACCGCCTCGGCCTCGATCAGCTCGACGGCGTCGGAGCTGGTGCTGGTCACGTCGACCACGCGCTCGAAGGACGGGAACATGCGCGACAGCGCGACCGCGCTGGTCGGCACCAACGCGGCGCGCTCGACCGGCGCCACGCCCTCGAGGTAGCGGGCCAAGGCGTCGATCAGCGCGTCCCAGGCGTTGTAGCGCAGGTGCTCGCGGGGGCCACAGCGACCGAGCGCGACGAGCTGCCCGCGGGCCCGGGCGGCGTCGGCCAGGGTCTCGACCAGCGCGGTCTTGCCGATCCCGGTCGGGCCGCGCACCAGGTACAGCACCGTGCGCGGGCGGCGGGCCACGCTCTCGCTGGCCGCCAGGAGCTCGGCCAGCTCGGCGGCGCGGCCGATCAGCTCGCGACGCAGCCGACCGGTCTGGCGACGGCGGCGCGGCGCCGGCGCCGTGGCCTCGCCCAGCGACAGCTCGAGCTCGCGCGCGGTCGGCCGAGCCGACGGGTCGCGCTCGAGCAACGACCGGATCAGCCGATCGAGATCGAGCGGCGCGCCGCGGATCAGCGTCGACACCAGCGGCGCGTCGCGCTCGGTCTTGGCGACCAGGAGCTCGAGCGGCGCGCCTTCGAACGGGGTCCGGCCGGTCAGCAGCTCGAAGCCGAGCACGCCGAGCGCGTAGAGATCGACCGCGGCGGTCGGCGCGCCGCCGGCGAGCTGCTCGGGGGCGACGTACTCGATCGTGCCGGCCAGCTCGCGTTCGCCGCCGCCGATCGGGATCGCCAGGCCGAGGTCGAGCAGCACCACCCGGTCGTCGGTCGTGACCATGACGTTGGCCGGCTTGACGTCGCGGTGGATCACGCCGGCGCGATGGAGCGCCGCCAGCGCACCGGCGAGCTGGACCAGCGCCGACCGGACCCGATCGGCGCGGGCGCCGGCCATCACCCAGCTCGCCAGGTCGACGCCCTCGATCAGCTCCATCGAGAAGCACAGCGAGCCGCTGTGCTCGAACAGCTCGCCCAGGCGGACCAGGTTGGGATGGCGCACCGCGGCCGCCAGGCGGAACTCGCGCTTGATGCGATCGAAGGTGAGCGGGGTCCGATCGTGGAAGACCTTGACCGCCACCGGACGCCCGAGCTCGCGATCGACGGCCCGGTAGACGATGCCCATGCCCCCCGAGCCGAGCTCGCGCGCGTCCTCGAAGCGCGGCGGTAGGTCGGGTGCTGGCTCCCCCTCCATGGGTATTGACCTTGTCGCCACCGCGCGCGGGGTGTCAATCACCCGGACCTCCCGAATCTCAGCGGCCTCGGCCCCGCGCCGTCGGACGGATTCGCAGGCGCCTGGCGCCCATGGCGCGTGTACCAACGGTCACGTCGGTTGTGCAGGGCCCGGACAGCGCGGGGCCCCTCGTGACCCGTAAGCTCTCGACATCACGCGGCGCACGCGCTGGCCGACGGCTTGCTCAAGGCCGTCGCCATGAGCGACACGGTGTACCTCCTCACGCGCCTCGGACGCCGGCTGGCCTCGTCGACCCGCGAGCCCGCGCCGACCGCGCCTGCCACCCCGGCGACCGTGGCTCCCGCCCTCCGGCTCGCGCGCGGCACCACACCCGGCACCCGCATCGCGACCGCCGCCGACCTGGCGGCGCTGCGCGCCTACGCCACCGATCGCCCGAGGCCGCCGCCGCCCACCGCCCCCAAGGTCGTCGCCCGCGTCCCCGTCACCGCCTCGTCGACCACCCGGGTCACCGTCCCCCTCGGCGTCCGCCGCCTCCGACACGCACCCTGATCCTTGCCCCCCGTTTCGTGCCCGTGCACGAGCCGTCTTGGAGGCCAGGAGGTCTCCTCAACCTACGCTGCATCTCCAGCCGACCGGAGGGAGGCGTCTCGGAGGGGAGGCTCGTCGGGGACCTGGCCCCGACGAGGGGAGGTTTGGTGACAAACCTCCCCAGAAAACACGAGAGGCGTCTCGGAGGGGAGGCTCGTCGGGGACCTGGCCCCGACGAGGGGAGGTTTGGTGACAAACCTCCCCAGTCATTCATCATCTAAAAGGCTATCGATCGCGGCTGAGGCCGCCGAGCCCGGACGCGACGCCGCGCCGCCCTGGAGCCGGCGCATCCGCTCGGCGGCGTCGAGGAAGTTGGGATCGCGCTTGAGGACCATCTCGAAGTAGTAGATCGCCTCGCGCGGATCGCCGAGGGCCTCGTAGGTGGTCCCGATCTCGTAGAGCAGGCCCTGCCGCTCGCGATCGTTGATCGCGCTGGCGTGGAGGCCGGCCTTGAACTGGTGGACCGCCTCCGACAGGTTGTGTTGCTCGCGGTGGCACAGGCCGATCATCATGCGGCTCTGGACCTCGCGGTGCGGCGACGACGTGACCTTGTCGAAGGCCTTGATCGCCTCGTCGTAGAGCCCCATCTCCTTGTAGGCCAGGCCCAGATCGAAGTGGGTGTCGGCGTCGGAGTCCTCGACCGGGCGCTCGAGCACCACCGCCGGCCGGACCTTGGCCAGCGACGGATCGTGGCGCGCGGCCAGCACCCGCTGGGCCTCGTCGAAGGCCGCCGCGACATCGTCGTCGGGCTCGGGCTCGTCGAAGGCGTCGACCGCCAGCTCCTCGAGCTCGCTCATGTCGACGTTCTGGGTGCCGCCCGCGGGGTCGCCGCCGGGATCGCCGGATGGATCGCCGTGGAGCGCCGCCTCGAGATCGCGGGCTCGGGCGGTCACCAGCGGGTGACCGGGGTGGCGGGTCGCGAGCGCGCGCAGGATCACCGCCGCCTCGGGGTACGCGCCCTGGGCCGCTAGATCGTCGGCCTGCTCGAGCAGATCTTCGAGGGGCCCGGTGGGGTCGAAGTCGACCACCGGCTCGTCGATCGTGCGGGCGGCGGTGGCCACCGGCCCGCCGTAGGCCGGGTAGCCCTCGCCCTCGGTGGTGCCGGTGTAGCGGCTGACGAAGCCGTCATCCTCGGGCGGCGGGCCGAGCCGGGTCGCGCTCTCGCCGGGCAGAAATGGGGTCGGCCCGGCGTCGACGCCCGGGTCGTAGGTCGCCAGCTCCTCGCCGGCCAGCGGGTCGGTCGCCAGCGGATCTTGCCGGCCCGTGCGCCGCATGACCGCGTCGAAGGCCCGGGCCGCCTCGGGATCGAAGGGCAGCTCGTCGTCGGGCGCGACGTCGTAGGCGTCGCCCTCGCCGGTCGGGGCCTCGTAGCGCGCGACCTCCTGGCCGCGCAGCTCGGCCGCGACCTGCTGATCGATGTCGTCGCCCAGCTCGTCGTCGAGCTCGGCGTCGATCGCCGCCCGCATGATGACCGGATCGAGGCCGGTCCGCTCGCCCTTCCAGGTGTCGGCCACCGGCACCGTCGCCGGAGCGCGGAACGGCGGCGGCGAGCCCATCGCGACGTCGGCGCCGACCTCGCCGCGGGTCCGCGCGACCAGGCCAGCGACCTCGGAGGCGGCGACCTGCCGCGTGCTGTCGGCGGCGCTCGGCGCGAAGCCCTCGACCTCGCCGCCGCGCGGCCGCGCGGTGCCGGCCCGGCCGTGAGACTGCGTGCTCGGCGCGCGGTCGAAGACCGACGGGTCGATGCCGTCGAACGAGTCGGCCCGGGCCGGGGCCCGCGTGGTCGGGCCGTAGTCGTAGGCCTCGAGGGCGAACTCGTCGTCGACCGGCGCGATCGCGCCGTGGGCCAGCTCGCGCGGATCGAGCGAGAACTCCGAGGCGGCGCGCCGGGGCGCGACGTCGAGGTGGAAGCCGTAGCGGGCGATCAGCTCGTGGGCGCCGCGGTGACCGCCATCGATCCCGAGGACCTCGCGCAGGTAGGCCTCGGCCCGCTCGGGATCGTAGCCGACCGCCGACTCGGCCAGCCGCAACAGCTCGGCGATGGCGTCGCGCTCGCGGCCCTGGGCCAGGTAGACGTCCTTCAGGCGCTCGCGGGCCTCGACGTTGTCGGGATCGAGCGCGAACACCCGCCGCAGGTGATCGACCGCCTTCTGGTGCAGCCCGTACTTCACGTAGACGTCGGTCTCGGTGAGGAGCTTGGCGATCTCGTCGGCGTGCTCCTCGCTGGCCGCCGACGCCGCGCGGCCGCCACCGTCGTCGGGCGCGAAGTCCGCGGCGAAGTCGGCGGCCCGGCGACCGGCCCGGCCCAGGCCCTCGCCGTCGTCGTCGTCGTCGACCAGCTCGTCGGGCTCGACCTCATCGGCGGTGTCGAGGGGCTCATCCTCGGGCAGCTCGAAGTGCGCGTCGAGGGCGCGCTCGTCGATGAGCGGCATGGCGCCGGTCATCCGCGGATCGTTGGGCGCGCGCAGGGCCGGCACGTCGCCGGTGAGGTTCAGCTTGGCCCGCGCCGCCAGCGCCGCCGGGCCGGTCGGCGCCGGGACCGCGGCCGGGGCCGCGCCGCTGCCACTCGGCGCCGCAGCGCCACCGCCACCGCCACCGCCGAGGAACGCGACCGCGTCGGGATCGCCGGGCGCGAACTGCAGGATCTTGCGGTAGACCTCCTCGGCCTTGCCGCGCTCCTTGCCGTCCTCGAGGATCCGAGCCAGCTCCTTCAGCACCGACACCGTCTTGCCGCGCTGATCGAGGGCCTGGAAGGCCTGGGCCAGGAGCGCCAGGGTCTCGACGTCGCGCGGGTCGGCCTTGAAGCACTGCTGGAGCTTCTGCAGGGCCCGACGGGGATCGCCCTTGCGCAGGTACAGGCCGGCCAGCTCGCGGTTGAGCTCGCGGGCCTCGGGTCGGTGCCACAGCAGGCGCTCGGCGACCTTGATGAAGTCGTCGACGCGGTGCTGGCGGCGCAGGTGATCGCACACCGCGGTGAACTCGGCGACCGCGTCGTCGGTCATCCCCTCCTTCGAGTACAGCTCGGCGAGCTTGATCCGGGTCGCGACGTTGCCGGGATCGAGGTCGACGAGCTGGCGCACCGTGGCCAGCGCCTCCTTGGTCTTGCCCTCGCGGTGGAAGTGCGCCGCCACCTGCTCGAAGTGCTGCATCGCGTCCGACATGAGGCCGAGCTGGCGGTACAGCTCGGCGAGCTTCAGGTGGACCTCGACCAGGCGGTTGTCGAGCTTCAGGATCTGCTTGTAGACCGCGACCGCCTTCGTGAAGAAGCCCTGGTCCTGGTAGAACCGGGCGACCCGGAGGTAGGTCTCAGTGGCCTCCTGCTTGCCGCCCTTGCGCGCGTACAGGTCGCCGATCTTCAGCCAGACGCGGACGTCCTGCGGATCCTCGCGGACCACCCGCAGGTACTCCTTGATCGCCTTGTCGATCTGGCCCTTCTCGACAAACTTCCGCGCCGCATCCATCACCTTCTCTTTGTTGAAGGCCATGGCGCTACGTCCCCCGAGCGAGCGGAGTCAGACCGCCGGGGCCGAGGCAGGGTGAGGCGCGCAACAGCCTTGAGCGTACGTGCTCGGCGTCGTCGGGGTCAAGCCAGCGCTTCAATGAACCGGTAGCTTTACCGTCGAGGCGGAGGCGCGTGGGCCGCAGCCCTTGCGCCCCATGGTGCACCCCCGCCCGCCCCCCGCGCACGCAGCGCCGCGATTACGATGCCTTGGACTCGGCGAGGAAGCGCGCGACGAACCCGGTGTCGAAGTCCCCGGCGCGGAACTCGGGGTGGTCCATGAGCCGCCGCAGAAACGGGATGTTCGTGCGCGGCCCCTCGATCACCATCTCGTCGAGGCAACGCCGCGCCCGCCGCACCGCCGCCGGCCGGTCGACGTCGTGGACGATGATCTTGGCGATCATCGAGTCGTAGTTGGAGGGCACCACGTAGCCCTGGTAGATGTGGGTGTCGACGCGAACCCCGAGGCCGCCGGGCAGGTGGAGCGCGGTGATCTTGCCCGGCCACGGCGCGAAGCTGTTCGGGTCCTCGGCGTTGATGCGCAGCTCGATCGCGTGACCGCGCGGCTTGCGCTCGCCGGAGAACGACAGCTTCTCGCCGGCGGCGATGCGGAGCTGCTCGCGGACCAGGTCGAGGCCGGTGACCAACTCGGTCACCGGGTGCTCGACCTGCAGCCGCGTGTTCATCTCCATGAAGTAGAACCGGCCCTCGCGGTCGAGGAGGAACTCGAGCGTGCCGACGTTGTAGTAGCCGATCGAGGCGATCGCCTTGACCGCGGCCGAGGTCAGCGCCGCGCGGGTCTCGGGCGCCAGCGCCAAGGACGGCGCCTCCTCGATGACCTTCTGGTGGCGGCGCTGGATCGAGCACTCGCGCTCGCCCAGGTGGGCGTAGTTGCCGTGGCGATCGGCGGCGACCTGGATCTCGATGTGGCGCGGCCGCTCGGCGTACCGCTCCATGTACATGTCGGGGTTGCCGAAGGCCGCCAGCGCCTCGGCCTTGCCGGTGTTCCAGTCGTTGGCCAAGCGGGCGGCGTCGTGGATGATCTTCATGCCGCGGCCACCGCCGCCGGCCGACGCCTTGAGGATCACCGGCAGGCCGATCCGGGCCGCGTGCTCGCGCAGCTCGTCCTCGGTGGTGATGGTCCCGCTGCCCGGCAGGATCGGCACCCCGGCCTGGCTCATCGCCGCCCGGGCGCTGATCTTGTCGCCCATGAGGCGCATCGCGCTCGGCGGCGGCCCGATCCAGGTCAGCTTGCACTTGCCGCACACCTCGGCGAACTCCGGATCCTCCGACAGGAAGCCGTAGCCGGGGTGGATCGCGTCGGCGCCGGTGATCTCGGCGGCGCTGATGAGCGACGGGATGTTCAGGTAGCTCTGCCGCGACGGCGGCGGTCCGATGCACACCGCCTGGTCGGCGAACTTGACGTGGAGCGCGTCGGCGTCGGCGGTCGAGTACACCGCGACCGACTTGATGCCCATCTCGCGACAGGCGCGGATGATGCGGAGCGCGATCTCGCCGCGGTTGGCGACCAGGACCTTCTTGAACATGTCCGCCTACGCGACCGCGATCTTGAACAGCGGCTGATCGAACTCCACCGGCGCGCCGTTCTCCGCCAGGATCGCGACCAGGGTGCCGCCGACGTCGGCCTCGATCTCGTTCATGAGCTTCATCGCCTCGATGATGCACAGGACCGAGCCCTTGCTGACCTTGTCGTTGAGCTTCACGTACTCGGGCGAGTCGGGGTTGGGCTTGCGATAGAACGTGCCGACGAACGGCGACTTGACGATGTGGACCTTTTCGTCGACCACCGCGGCCGCGGCCGGCGCGGGCGCGGCGACGGGCGCCGCCGCCACCGGGGCCGGACCGGCGACCGGCATGACCGCGGGCATCGCCACCGGCGGCATGGTCGCCGGCATCGCCACCATCGTCGTCCCGCCGCGCCGCACCGTGTAGGTGACCTCGGCGGTCTCGATGATCAGCTCGGTGAGACCGTGCTCGGACACCGCCGCAGCCAGGCCGCGGGCGATGGCCACCACGTCGTCGGCGGAGCCGCCAGCGCCCGCCGCGGCGGCCGGGGACGAATCGTCGGCTCGTGACGGCTGCTTGGAACCCTGCTTGGAACCCGAACGTCCAGTTGCCATGGGGGATGACTCGCAAAGAGGAGCGGTGCGGAGCGGAGACGGCGCCGGCGCCGTCCGCGGGGACCGCGGCTAGGGGCGATCGGCGCGCCTACGTTCCACAATCGCCAGTGCGGCGTCCAGTCCCAGGTCGTAGCTTTGCGCGCCGAAACCGCTGATTTGTCCGACGCAGCGCGGCGCGATCATCGACAGGTGGCGAAAGTCCTCGCGGGCCGCGATGTTGGTCAGATGGACCTCCACCGCGGGCAGCCCCACTGCCTCGAGGGCATCGCGGATCGCGACGCTGGTGTGCGTGAACCCGCCGGGGTTGATCACGATCGCGTGACACCGGCCGCGCGCGCCGTGGATCGCGTCGATCAACCCGCCCTCGTGGTTGGACTGCACGATCTCGATGGCGGCGCCGCGGGCCGCCGCGCGCGCGGTCAGGCGCGCGTCGATCTCGGCCAGCGTGGTGGTGCCGTAGATCAGCGGGTCGCGGGTGCCGAGCAGGTTGAGGTTGGGCCCGTGCAGGACCAGCACGCAGATCGGCTCGGCCGACCGCGCGGCGGTCGCCGGGGCCGGCGGGCGCTCGCCGGCGCGGGCCGGACGGGCGCGGGCGCGGCTCATAGCTCGGCGATGAGCTTGGGCCCGGCCAGCCGCATGAGATAGCGGGTCTTGCCGAGGTTGCCGTCGGCGCCGATCGCCACCGCCAGGAAGTACTGCGGGGTCAACATCCGTAGCGCCAGGGTCAGGCGGTCGGCCTTGATCGTCATCTCCTCGAAGGCGCCGAGGCTGGCGCCGGCGGCGGCCTTCTTGGCCTGGGCCAGGATGAAGCTGAACTCCATGCCGACCGTGTTGATGTCGACCCGGTCGGCCTGACGGGTGTAGGTCTCGACGGCGATCCCGTCGAGGCCCATGATGACGGCCCCGAGGCCGCCGTCGACGTTGTCGACCACCTTCTTGAGAGTTTCGGCGAACAAGCGGGCTCCTCGGCTACCAGGCCAGCGCGGCGTGGGGGGACGTTATATCACGGGGCCTCGGCGGCCCGGCCCGGGCCGGCGGCATTCGCCGTCCGGGCGGCGGATCAGCGGGGCGCAGCGGCCGGCGACATCGGCGTGGCCACCGCGGGGCAGCGCAGGGTCCCCTCGGCGGTGGTGCAGCAGTCGAGCAGGCCGTCCTGCAGCGGGTTACAGGCCCCGCCCTGCTGGTAGGTGGCGTCGGGATCGATCGCGTCACAGTCCCCGACCACGGCGGCCAGACAGTCGCGGCACACCAGCACCGGGTAGCGGAAGCTGTTCGACGTCACCGAGGTGCCGGCATGGGTGCCGCGGGCCTGGACCCGGACGTCAAGGGTGATGCGATCGCGCTCTGCGGTGAGCTTGGGGGCGATCGCGGCGAGCAGCTCGGGCGGGACGATCACCGCCTGGAGCGTCATCAGGCCACCGTTGGGCGCGATCGAGCCCGAGGCGGGAGTGCGGAACCGGGTCAGGCCGTCGACCTCGAGCTGGGCCAGCTCGGCCAGGGTGAACACCTCGGGTTCGAAGATGTCGACCGTGGCGTCGATCGACTCGATGAAGATGGTCCGCTGGGTCGGGTTCTGCCCCTCGAGCGTGGTCATGTCGTTGCGGATCAGCGGGGTGAACAGGTAGCCGTACGGGGAGTCGACCTGGATCTTGCCCGACGACTGGAACACGTCGGAGTCGGTCGAGGCGACACAGCCCTCCGCGGGCGCGACGTTGCGCAGGATCACCATCCCGGCGTCGGCGTCGTTGTCGACGCACGCGGCCAGAGCGACGAGCGGGAGCAGGGTGGCGACGGACGACAGGCGCGACATGGGGTCTCCTCGACGAAAAACCAGCGTAGCAAAGTTGGGGTCACGGTCGCAAAAGATCGGCGAACCCGGCCACCGGCACCTCGACGACGCGGCACGCGCCCGGGCCGGCGCAGGCCACGAACCGGACCGCCGCGCCGTGGCGCTTCTTGTCGACCGCGATCCGGGCCAGCACCTCGGGGCGCCGCCACGGCTCGACATCGGTCGGCAGGCCGGTGGCGGCCAGGGCCGCGACCACGCGGGGCTCGAGATCGGCCTCGGCCAGGCCGAGGCGAGCCGAGATCCGGGCCATCGCCACCAGGCCCAGGGCCACCGCCTCGCCGTGGAGCAAGCGCCAGTCGGCGGCGGCCTCGATCGCGTGGCCGACGGTGTGGCCGAGGTTGAGCAGCGCACGCCGGCCGGTGCGCTCGCGCTCGTCGACGCTGACCAGGTTGGCCTTGAGCGTGGCGGCGGCGGTGATGACCGCGGTCAGCGCGGGGGGCGGCGGCGCGGTGGTCGCGGCCCACGGCGCCACCGCCTCGACCGCGGCCAGGAGCGGCTCGCCGTCGAGGAGCGCGTACTTCCACAGCTCGCCGAAGCCGGCGACCCGCTCGCGCGGCGGTAGGGTCGCGAGGTGCGGCAGGTGGGCGATCACCGCGCGCGGCTGGTGAAACGCGCCGAGCAGGTTCTTGCCGGCGGCGACGTCGATCGCGGTCTTGCCGCCGATCGCCGAGTCGGTCATCGCCACCACCGTGGTCGGCAGGTGCACGACGTCGACGCCGCGGAACAGCGTCGCGGCGACGAACCCGGCCAGGTCGCCGATCACGCCGCCGCCGAGGGCGTAGATCGTGCTGCCGCGATCGAGGCCGCGGGCGATCAGCGCCTCGGCCAGGGCGCCGTAGCCGGCCAGCGACTTCGAGGCCTCGCCGGGCTCGACCGCGATCGGCTCGACGGTGATGCCGGCCGCCGCCAGGGCCGCGACCGCGGCCTCGACGTGGGGCGCCAGGTTGCGATCGAAGACCAGCGCGCCGCGGCCGGGGCCGAGGTGGGCGGTGACGAGGTCGGCCAGGGCGCCGTCGCCGATCGCGATCGGGTAGCTGCGGTCGCCGAGGGCGACCCACGGCCGCGGTCCGCCGCTGGCCTCGACCCGAGCGATCAGCGCGACCAGCTCGGCGGCGGTGGCCGCGGCGTCGCGTCCGCCGGCCAGGGTGGCGTGGGCTCGGCGGTACACCGGCGCACGCGCGGCGAAGCGCGCCTCGACCTCGGCCCGCGGCCGATCGAGGAGCGGCCGGCTCCCGGGGGCGATCCGGGCCAGGGCGACGTCGAGGTCGACGTCGAGGGCGACCACCAGGCCGGCGGCCCGTATGCGCGCCAGGTTGCCCGGCTCGACCGGGGCGCCACCGCCGACCGCGACCACCGGGGCGTCGACCGCGGCCGCGACCTCGGCCAGGGCCGCGGCCTCGCGGCGGCGAAAGTCGGCCAGGTCGGCGGCCACCAACTCGGGCACGGTGCGCCCGGCGGCGGCGGCGATGGCGTCGTCGAGATCGACGGCGCGCCGACCGAGGGCGGCGGCGGCCAGCCGAGCGACTGTCGACTTGCCCGCGCCCGGAAACCCGATCAGGAAGACCGGGCCCATCGCGCGCTAGCCCTGGCAGCGCAGGAGCGCGCGGTTGGTGATCTTGGGCGTGATGAAGATGAGGAGCTCGGCGCGGTCGTCGGTCTCGCGGCGGCTCTTGAACAGCCAGCCGAACACCGGGATGTCGCCGAGGATCGGCACCTTCGAGTAGTTGAGCGCGGTCGACCGGGTGTAGATGCCACCCATCACCGAGGTCTCGCCGTCGGCGACCAGCATGCGAGTCCGGGCCTCGCGGTTCTGGATCGTCGGATCGCCGCGGGCGCCGAGGCGCGAGAAGTCGGGCTCGGCCTTGGCGACGTTGATGTCCATCACCACCGAGCAGTCGCGCTGCGACACGTAGGGCGTGACGTTGAGCTCGAGGTTGGCCTCGACGAAGGTGGTCTGGGTGCCCTGGGCCGAGACCTGGGAGATCGGGATCTTGATGCCCTGCTTCATCGTCGCCTGGACGTTGTTCAGCACCGTGACCTTGGGCGCCGAGATGATGCGCGCGGTGCCGCTCTCCTCGAGGGCGCTCAGGCGCAAGTTGAGGTTGACCGCGCCGCCGACCGAGCCCAGGGTCATGCCGAGCACGCCGTTGGTGCCGCCGGCCGGCAGGTTGACCGCGAAGTCCGACGGCGTCGGCAGGCCGGTGCCCGGCTTGTTGGTCGGATCGTCGGCGCCGCCGACGAAGCCGATCGACGACGGGAAGATCAGGCCGGTGGCGTTGCCCGACTCGGCGCTGGCCCCGGCGCGACCGCCCCACTGGATGCCGAACTCGCGGCGGAACCCGCTGCGGGCCTCGACGATGCGGGCCTCGATCGAGATCTGCGGCGTCTGGGTGTCGAGGCGGGCCGCCAGGTCGACGATCTCGCGGCGGTTGGCGCCGACGTCGTTGATGATGAGCGAGTTGGTGCGCTCGTCGACCTCGACCTTGCCCTTGGGCGACAGGAGCGGCGCCATCTTGGTCGCCAGCGACGCGGCGTCGGCGTAGTTGAGGGTGAAGACCTCGGGCTTGGGGGCCTCGAGCTCGATCATGGCCTTGCGGCGCGCGGCCTCGGCCTCGTCCTCCGCGTCGAGGACCTTGCGGTCGCCGATGCGGTACATGTTGCCGTCCTTGCGGTACCACAGGCCCTTGGCGGCGAGGATGACCTCGAGGGCCTGGTCCCACGGCACCCGCTTGAGCTGGACCGTGACCGAGGCGTTGATCTCGTCGGGCACGACGATGTTGACGTTGCCGACCCGGGCCAGGGCCCGCAGCAGGTCGTGGATGTCGGCGTCCTTGAAGTCGAGGTCGATGGTCGGCCCGCGGAACACCCGGCGCTTGCCGAGCTGCGCGACCGAGGTCTGGGTCACCGGCGCCGAGGTGGCGCCGAAGCCGCCGACCACCGGGCTGGGCAGCCGCCGGGCGGTGACCGCGGCGTTGGCGAAGCGCAGCTCGACCGCGCCGGCCCGGGTGTCGAGGCGCGGGATGGCGTCGGCGGCCAGGCTGACCGCGACCCGGACCTCGCCGGTGGCGCGATCGGTGTAGCTCGAGACCGTGCGGACCGGGCCGCCGAAGCGCGAGGTGTCGAGGGTCTTGGTCAAGCGCGCCGGCAGCGCGGCGCCGCGCACGACCAGCTCGGCGGTGCGGCCGTCGGCGCGGACCAGCTCGGCGGTGGCCCCGTCGCCGTCGAGGGCGATCGTCACGACCTGGCCGTCGGCGTCGGGGGCGAAGGTCACGCCGGTGATCTGGGTGGTGGGCGCGGCGGGCGTGGGCTTGGCCGTCGGCGCCGGCTTGGCGCTGGGCGTGGGCTTGGCCGTCGGCGCCGGCGTGGCCGGCCGGGCGGCGACGGTCACCGGCGGGGCCGCCGGGGTGGCGGCGACCGGCGGCGGCGCGGCGGCCGCGACCTTGGCGGCGGCGGTGGCCGCGCGGAGCTTGGCCAGGGCCTGCTCCTCGGCGGCGCGGGCCGCGCGGGCGTCGGCGAGGCGCTGCTCCTCGGCGGCGCGGGCCTGGCGCGCGGCGCCGGCGGCGGCCTGGTGGCGGGCCAGCTCGGTGGTGGCCTCGGCCTTGGCGGCGTCGAGGCGCTCGACCTCGCGCCGGCGGGCGGTGACGTCGGCGGTGCGGGTCGCCAGCTCGGCCTCGGCGGCGGCCGCGGCCTTGGTCGCGGCCTCGACGGCGGCGGCGGCCTCGGCCTTGTCGGCGGCGCTGGCGTGGCGCTGCGCATCGGCGGTGGCGCGCGCGGCCTCGGCGGCCGCGGCCTGGCGCCGGGCGGCGTCGACGGCGCGCTGGTGGGCGGCCAGCGAGGTCGCGAGGGCGGCGGCGGCCTGCTCGGCCTCGGCGCGCTGGGCCTCGGCGACCGCCCGCGCCTTGGCGGCGGCGGCCGCGGCCTTCTCCTCGTCGACGCGGGTCTTCGCCGCGGCGGCCGCGGCCTTCTCTTCGTCGGCGCGGGTCTTGGCCGCGGCGGCCGCGGCCTTCTCCTCGTCGGCGCGGGTCTTGGCCGCAGCGGCCGCGGCCTTCTCCTCGTCGGTGCGGGCCTTCGCCGCGGCGGCCGCGGCCTTCTCCTCGTCGGCGCGGGCCTTCGCCGCGGCGGCGGCCTTCTGCTCCTCGACCCGGGTGCGGGCGGCGGCGGCGTCTGCCGCGGCGTCGAGATCGGCGACCCGGCGCTGCGCGGCCTGCTCCTCGGCCTCGCGGGCGGCGCGGGCGTCGGCGATGGTCTGGGCGGCGAGGGCCTTGGCCTCGGCCGCGGCCCGCTCCTCGGCGGCGCGGGCGGCGCGAGCGTCGGCCACGGTCTTGGCCGCGAGCCGCTGGGCCTCGGCGATGGCCCGCTCCTCGGCGGCGCGGGCGGCGCGGGCGTCAGCCTGCGCCTTGGCCGCGGCGGCCTTGGCCTCGGCCGCGGCCCGCTCGTCGGCGGCCCGGGCGACCTGGGCGTCGGCGACGGCCTTGGCGGCGGCCGCCTTGGCCTCGGCCGCGGCCCGCTCCTCGGCGGCCCGGGCGACCTGGGCGTCGGCCATGGACTTGGCGGCGGCGGCCTTGGCCTCGGCCGCGGCCCGCTCGTCGGCGGCCCGGGCGACGCGGGCGGCGGCGGCGGCGCGCTGGGCGTCGGTCCGCTGGGCCTCGGCGGCGGCGGCGGCGGCGGTCGCGACCTGGGCCGCCTGCTCGGCGTCGCGGCGGCGGACCTCGGCCCGCTCGGCCGCGGCGATCAGCTCCTCGGCGCGCTGGCTGGCGCGGGCCCGCGCGGCCTCGGCCGCAGCCCGCTCCTCGAGGGCGCGCTTGGCGCCAGCCTCGGCCGCCAGGCGGGCGGCGGCGGCGTCGCCCTGGGCGGCGCGCGCGCCGGCCAGCTCAGACCGCGCGGCGGCCAAGGCGGCCTCGCTGGCGCGGCGGGCCTCCTCGGCGGACTGCCGCGCAGCGTCGGCCTTGGCCAGCCGCTGGTTGGCGGCGCGCACCGCGGCCTCCGCCGCGGCGCGGGCCTGGGTCGCGTCGCCACGCGCCGAGGCCGCGGCCTCGCGCTGCGCGGTCGCGGTGGCCAGGGCCGCCTCGGCGGCGGCGCGATCCTGGGCGGCGGCGGCGGCGGCGGCGACCGCCTTGGCCTGACGCGCCTCGGCGGCGCGCTGGGTGTCGGTGGCGGCGGCGGCGCGCTCGGCGGCCTCGCGGGTCACCGCGGCGACGCGCTGCTGCTCGGCGCGGGCCGACGCCAGCACGCGGTCGGCCTCGGCGCGGGCCGCCTCGGCGGCCTTGCGATCGCGCTCGATCGCGACCTGGGCGGCGGCCAGCTCGCGGGCGGCGTCCTCGCGCGTGCGGGCGGCGGCGACCGCGGCCTGCTCGCGGATCCGCGCGGCCTCGCGGGTCGCGTCGTCGGTGAGGCGCTTGGCGCGGGCCAGCTCGGCGGCGGCCGCGTCCTGGGTGGCCTGGGCCGCGAGCTGGGTCCGCACCGCCTCGGCGGCCGCGCGATCGGCGGCAGCGGCGGCGGCGGTCGCGGCGGCCTGGGCAGCGGCGAGCTGGCGGTCGGCGGCCGCGCGATCGGCGGCGCCGGCGTCGAGGCGGGCGCGCTGGGCGGCGGCGGCGGCGGTCGCGGCGGCGGCGGCGCGGCGGGCCTCGGCGTCGGCCGCGACCTTGGCGGCGGCGGCCTCGCGCTTGGCGGCCTCGGCGTCGCGCTTGGCGGCCGCGGCGGCCGCGGTCGCGGCGTTGGCGGCGGCGGTCATGCGCGCGGCCTCGGCCCGCGCCCGCTCGGCGTCGGTCTTGGCCGCCGCGGTCGCGGCGTTGGCGGCGGCGGTCGTCCGCGCGGCCTCGGCCCGCGCCCGCTCGGCGTCGGTCTTGGCCGCC
>Ga0075163_10003027_pt1 | contig 22626 bp, 19 predicted proteins | sample JI1023141ADNA_FD_71478 | JGI IMG/M metagenome (GOLD analysis project Ga0075163, IMG submission 71478) | Wastewater effluent complex algal communities from Wisconsin, to seasonally profile nutrient transformation and Carbon sequestration -... | ecosystem: Engineered > WWTP > Effluent > Algae... | reverse complement strand
GATCTGTCAATGCCTTCAATTACTTTAGCGAGCAAGGTATTCAGAGATTGATTTTCTGTCATTAGTTCCAGATCAAAATCTGGTTTTATCTTGAAAAAATCGAGTGCCTGATAAATCAACTCTTTATGCTGACCAGTGAGTCCGACAACTACTTCAAAGTTGCCATTCTTTTTGAACTCATGATAGAGCGGAGCAACTTTGATGGCTTCCGGTCTTGTCCCTACAATGAATAGTATCTTTTTCATTCTGATAAAAGCATCAATAAGAACGGTATTTTCTTATCAATGCCAATGTTTGAGATATTGTTTTGCTCACCTGCATTTTGCTTGCACCAATTTTACGGTCGTAGCGCAATATCATCGGGAGCTCATGTATAATCGGATCGAATTTCGATAACTTCAACAAGATCTCTGCAGTGCAGGAAAATCCTGTTTCCTGAATCATGTTCTTGCCGTATTTTTCTTTGGCTAGATGAAGCATACGGCCATTTATAGCCCTAAATCCGCAGGTGTAGTCTTTTACATTTTTTATTCCAACAAAGGTGCGGAAGATGAGTCCAGCGCCAGATCCTGTGATTTGTCTGAATCTGCTGAGTCCTTTGGTAACTGAGCCGCGCTGAAATCTTGAAGCAATTACAATATCACTACCTTCATGTATTTGCTGCAGCATGCGAGGTATCATAAGTGGATTATGGCTATCGTCGGCATCCATTGTGACTAAAATGTCGTTCTCGCCCAAGTTGTTCCAAGCGTATTCAAGTCCTGTTCTCATGGCGTTGGCCAAACCTTGGTTGGGCTGCACGTCAATAATCTCGACAGGGTAGGAGCATTTGAAGTTGCGAACAACCGACAATGTGTTGTCCTTACTGCCATCATTGACAAGTACGAATTTGAAGTCAAAGTCGTGGTTGTCAACCAGGAGTTGAATCCTGGCCATCAATCCTTGAACGCTTTGCTCCTCATTGTAGGCAGGAGCCATTAAAAAAATCTTGCTTCTCATAGAAGTTAAGGTCTCACCGTTTTCGGTCTGACGTTTAATAATCGGCCAAATTTAAGGCCTCATGCGGGTTTGCCAAAATTTGAAATGTCTATGGGCTTTGCGGCGTCTCAAGGAGTAAATCCATGCGATAAAATTGTCATTGAATTCTAGCTGGATTGCTCGTAATTGTTCATGTTGTGTAATTTTGAATTATGTGTTACACAATCCAACAGCTAGAAGAACGAATCCGAAAACAGGGGCTTAGAAACAACAATACTCCTGTGGAGATAGAACGTGCTCTTCAACTTTTCCGCAAACAGATGACAGGCGAGCCGATGTTTCTCATCAGTGGTTTTGATCATCCCCAGCTAAACTGCATTGTGCGAAACGAAGATTTGACGATTGAACGCATGAGGTGGGGCCTCATTCCTTCTTGGATTAAGGACGTAAAGCAGGCAGTCGAAATGAGCAACATGACGCTCAATGCCCGTGGCGAGTCAATTTTTGAGAAGAAATCATTTGCTACTGCGGCAAAGTCAAAACGTTGTTTGTTGCCTGTGACAGGATTTTTTGAATACCAGCATTTTAAAGGCAAAAAGTATCCTTACTTCATCGATTGGTCAGACGAAAGTGTTCGGCTATTGGCTTGTATCTGGGAAGAATGGAAAAATCCTGCTTCTGGTGAAAATGAGAAAACTTTCAGCATTGTGACAACTACAGGGAATCCTTTGATGGCGAAAATTCACAATAACCCTGAAGCGGATGAACCGCGCATGCCTTTGATCCTTTCTGGAAATGACCTGCTCATTTGGCTTGACCCTCAATCTTCCGAAGAACAGATAAAGGAATTGATAAAACCGAGTACCGATGAAGACATGAAGGCGCATACTGTGCGCGCATTACGTGGTAAAACAGCGCCGGGTAATTGCGAGGCTGCTGTGAAACCCTACAATTACCCGGAACTGAATGAACCTTTGACTTTATTTTAGATCAATGGCTGATGATAAATCTTGTATGAGATGTTTTATCCTGGGTTTGTGTTTTCAGGAAATAATATCCGCTGCGCAATGATGATGTATCAATCGTAACTTGATTTTGTGGATTGCTGATTGTCATTGCTATTTTTCCTGTGAGATCAATGATTTCCATTAAATCGATTTGTTTGGCGTTGTTGTTTTGAATGGATAAAAATTGATCCGCTGGATTCGGATAAATGTCTAATTCTTTCCTAGAAACCTCATCTGTTTTTATAATGGTTTCTGTTTGCACTGATGCCGCATCAAGCCATAGCACTGCGCCGGGTGTGCTTTCAATGTTATCTTCATTCAATTGAGGCACTTCACCAGGAACAAATGCTACAGTGAAATGCGAAGGGATTTGATTCAATGCCCATTCTGCAAGCACCAGTTCTGGAATGTTCACAGTGAATGCTGTCCAATCAGAAGCAACAGGGAGATAGTATACCCATTCAAAAAGACTGTCGCAATCGAAAGCTTTTGGAGCGAGGTATCTTGCAAAAACATAGACAGAAGCACTGTCCTCCGGGTTTTCACACTCGTATTTATAGTATCCAGAAACTGAAGTAGGAACCTGATCATTATCCATGACTAGACTGTTGTCATCGCAGTTTTCATTGTAAATATCTCCAAGGTATATGTAAGAAATGTAGTCTTCGGCTAATACGCTGTATACATTTTCGATGCGTGCTGAATAGTTCCCTTCATAGGCGTTTTCGTCAGGACTCACGCCGACCTCAGGGTAGGTCAAAAAATTGCTGTTCTGCCAACCTGTGAGACTAGGAACACTGTTTTCTTCCCAAAATTCTAGGTCACCATTAGGGATCTGTTCGCCCGGTTCATTTATGTAGATTAACTCGATATCGTCAACATATAGCACACTTTCCAATGATGGTACTTGAAAATTTGAGTTGGTTATCAGTAAGCTCAACTCGTTTGGAACAGATAGATTCAAATAGTCAATTGCAATAGCGAGACGAATATATCCTCCTGAAGTTCCTGAGATTTCTGAATAAGCAGATCCGATTGTGGTTCCATTCAGGTTCAACTCAAGCAACAACCCGCCGAAATCTCCCGCTGAAATGTTATAGTTGGTCCAGATGGCAATAGAATCAGGGCGGCTGTTGAAAGCAATTGGTGCGTCATCTGCATATCCAAGAGGACCAAGTGCCAATGCGCCAGGATAAAATCCTTCAGTATCATCACCTGCTGTTACAAGTTTTGCTGCGAAATTGCCACCATGTGATTGATCAGTTCTGATGACCACAAAGTCCTGAGAATTGAGATAAGTAAGAAAGTTGCCCGTGCTCATGGGCGTTGGCTCATGCCAAGTTAAAGGCTGTGACCAATCTTCAAAATTGTTGTTGGGCAATTGCTGCGATATTGAAACAGTTAGTTGCAGTAGAAGAATGAATGAAAGAAGTGACTTCATGAGTTAAGTGTTAGTTTATTAAAATTGATTCGTCAGTTATATCCTTGTGTCAGACTGATAATTCTTATTTGAAGTTGCCTAAATAAGAATTTCTGCAAAATTAATCTGAACCATCGGCGCTGATGTATGTACAGCATTTCATCTTACCAAAAAATATTAATCAGATGAAAAAAATTATCCTCTTTCTACTTTGTTTGTTATTAGCAGGCGCGCAACTATTGCATGCACAATCGGCAGGCAGCTATTTATACAACGGTTATTCATACCAAGAAGATGCGCGAATACCTGTGAATACGGCATCAGGAAACAATGTCACACTCAAAGCTCAGGTGATGATGAATGTGCGCCCAACGAGCTTCACTGCCATTTTTGCTGTGTCACAATCAGGTCTTGATGTGATGCAGGTGGATTCGCTCATGTCGCAAAGAATAGGTCAGGTGATCTATGCACTTGGCCAATTAGGTATTCCGGAATCAGATATTCATATTGACGCTGTTGCAATGGTGCCACGGTATACACAGAAACTTGAAGAAAAGAAGTTTGGTAAACGAGCCACTGAAATTCCTATCGGGTTTGAAATGAAGAAGAACATACATGTGCTGTTCCGCAATCATGACGTGCTTGATCCGATCATTTCAGAAATGGCATTTGTAGATATCTATGATTTGGTAAAAGTTGAATATAATATTGATGGCATTCAAACTTATTACAACGAATTGAGAGATGCTGCATTGAGTGTTATAAAAACCAAGGAGCAAACATATTCTTCTCTGAAAATGCATCTTGATGTAATTTCATTGGGAGATGGATTTGCAAGCACCTACCCGATGGAGCGTTACAAGTCTTTCAGCGCATACAATGGCGGTGCGTCATACCAAATGGTGAATGAAGCTTTAACTCAACAGAACAATTATTTTATTGATGGCAAAAAGAATGTGGTCAATTTTGATATGGCCAAAGAAAAGGAAAAATTCAATCAGCAATTTGTTGTGCAAGTGGCGGAAAAAAGTAAAACTATATTTTATGACAGAATGCCTTACAATCAATTCGACAAAGTGATCAATGCTGATACTGAAGAACCTTGTATTCAGCTCATGTATAATCTTGATGTCTACTATACCATGATGACCGAGGAAATCTATAAGAAACAACAAGAACAGATTGAGTTACAGAAAAAACAACAACAAGAAATGTTGTCAATGGCTAAAGGAAAGAAGCGAAGAGGAAGAGTTTAGTCTTTTTCAATCAATCCGTACATAGCGAGTTGAACATCTTGAGCTACAGTATTCGTCGATAATATGGCGAAAACTGTAGCTTAATTTATTTAATCAGGGTATAAAATGTCAGATTCTGATTACTTTCGCGGCCTGAATCTGGACGTTAGTGCTAACCAAAACGAAAATACTACTCACGCTTTTTGTGTGGTTTTGTGCATTTGTAATGAACGCTCAAACGCGGTACACCGACATTTCTATTGTTCCAGAATCTGATGTTTATTATCTCTCGAGTTGGAATTTAGAAGGCAATGTAAAGTCTATAGATATACGCTCCCATGTTCCCAGAAATCCTGCTGTGAGATTTCCTCAATTGGAAGAATGTCGCTCTAGTGCCAAATCTGGTGAGAAGTTTTTTATAAAAGAAGAACGCTATGAATTCAACAAGAAAGGACTCTTGCTGAAGCAAATTCAATTCACAGATCACGGCAAAGTCATTACGGTATATGGTTACAATCGTTTTGATAAAATTGCTTCAATAGAATGTGGCGAAAAGCGAATGTTGTTTTTGTATGATATCAATGGTGTTCTCGTGCGTTCAGAAAGCTATAGAGGCGCTAAGATGGATATGATTTGGCTACGAGAAAGTGGAAAGGATAGCACTTTGACTATAACGCAGGATTTGTATTCTGGTGTTAGTGATACCTTGATTGAAAAATTCAACAAAGATGGCAAGCTGATATATAATCGTCATAAAACAAGAACGCATGATGTTCACGAGGATTTTATGGAATACGATGCCGCTGGTAGAATGTATAAAACTTGGAATTCTTTAGGCATGTATTTCGAATACGAATTCGACGAACGCAATCGCATAGTGAAAACCTATGTTGGTCGTGATAAAGAATTCATGGCGCATTCCGAATATGATGATATCAACGGCGTGGTTAAAACAACGCGCCTGGAATTGGTGAATGGCAACTATCTACCGCGCAATTTTGAATGTCGCTGCACTGCGATTGATGGTCAAAATAACCCAGTTAAATGTGAGTTGATAGATTGTAATGAAATCACCAATCAAACCTTTTTCACGTTAGATAAATTTTTTGAAATAACCTATGATTATTTCAAATAGTGAACGTCAGTTTTTCTCCTGAAGGAAAATTAGAGAATGGAAAAATTACGGATATCAGTGCGTGAATTTGTTTCTACGGATGTTAGAATTAAATATCCCAAAACTTTCTCTCACGCCAAATTTGCTGTTCTCTTTTGTTGAGGAATGTCCATGCAATGATCCTGCTATTCTTTTGACCTTGTGACATCGGAAAGCTATGTGCTTCAAAGGCTTCCATCTTTTTTAGCCATTGTAGCAAAGGCTGTGTGTGATAGTCGTTTGATACAAGGGAAGTAAACCAATAGAATTGTTTTTTGAAGCCAACGCTTTCGGTGATGAGTCTTTTGATGAACTCTTTTTCACCACCTTCATACACAAGCTCATTGATGTGACCTCCAAAGTTCCTGTCTTTTCCGGTGAGTTCATGACCTAAATTCAACCATTTGCGACCTGCTACAGAAGCCGCTTCTTCCATAGATGAATAAAAGGGCGGGTTGCTTATTACAAGGTCGAATTCTTCATCTGCTTGAATGATGCCACTTATCATCTTGTCTGGATTTTTCTGCAAACGGCATTCGAAAAATTCATCCATGCCTGGATTGTTTTTTCTGATGTTATTGGCTGAATCAATTGCTGTCTTGTCGATGTCTGTGCCCACAAAATACCAGCCGTATTCTTTCATGCCAACGATCGGATACACTGCATTGGCTCCTGTCCCAATATCAAGCACTTTGACGGTTCTTCCCATTGGCACAACTTCTCGATTGTGCATAGCAAGCACATCCGCTGCATGGTGGATATAGTCGGCGCGCCCGGGAACGGCAGGACATAAATAACCTTCCGGAATGTCCCAATACTTGACGTCGTAATACTTAAACAGAATTGATTTATTGAGACTTTTTACCGCCTGAGGATCAGCAAAATCAATTGTTTCACTGCCATCTGGTGTGGTGGTGACAAAGGTTTTTAATTCAGGAAGTGCTTTGCACAATTCCTTGAAATCATAACGCCCGTGATGTTTACTGCGCTCGTGCAGTCTGCTAGTTTTTAAATTCATTGGACGTTATTTCTTATTTCGATGGAACAAAATTAAGGTTTATTCCACGGAACCTTTTGGTTGATTTTGCCTTTACTGAACAATGATGCATAGTCCATGGCTGATGGTATGTCAGTTCTTGAAGAACATTCCGTTGGCGTTGTGCATGAACATTTTGTTGTCGGACATTGTTCATCTCCTGCGCAGCATATCATTGAGTTGCATGTAGCATTGCAGCAACCGAGATTGCTGTAACAACTTGTTTTGACTCCACCATGATTTACTTCACCAACCGAAACAAGCTCTAGAGAATAACCAGAGTCCATCATATCAGGACGTGTAATTTGGTTCAATATGAGATGTTCGGATTTGCCGTCAAGCTTCAAAAGATTGTATACAGCATTCGCCGAGTCGCTTATACAAGTAACTTTTGTAAGATCAATATCTACCGAGTTTTCAAAAAACTTACTAGCTCTTATTCCATACTCAAAATTAGTAGCAGTTAGAACAGCCGCATTGTCAATGCTAAAGCTTATCATCTCTTTGCTTAAATCTGGATACGTAATTTCAATTACACAGTGATCGTAAACTTTTTTTTTACATGAACACAACGTCATAAGACCTAATGCAATTGATATAATTACTCTGTGTGTTTTCATTTCAAGATTAAGAAAGTCTTATAATAATTATGTGCTAATTACATATTTCGGCGATACTGACCACCAACTTCAAACATTGACTTAGTGAGCTGACCAAGTGAACAATACTTCACAGCTTCAATCAATTCCGCGAACATGTTTTTGTTGTGAATGGCAGCTTGCTGTACCGACTTAAGCGAAGACTCCGAGTTTTTGATGTTCGCTTTATGAAGGTTTGAAAGCATATCGATTTGATATTGTTTTTCTTCTTCTGTTGCTCTGATTACTTCTTTCGGCAAAATGGTAGGTGAGCCTTTGCTTGACAAGAATGTGTTCACTCCGATGATTGGATATTCACCATTATGTTTTAGCGTTTCGTAGTACAAACTTTCTTCCTGAATTTTGCTGCGCTGGTACATTGTCTCCATTGCACCTAATACTCCACCTCTTTCAGTGATCCTGTCGAATTCAGAAAGCACAGCATCTTCAACGAGATTCGTCAATTCTTCTATGATAAATGAACCTTGCAGCGGATTTTCATTTTTCGCCAATCCTAATTCTCTATTGATGATCAATTGAATGGCCATTGCTCTTCTTACACTTTCTTCTGTAGGAGTAGTTATTGCTTCATCATAAGCATTTGTGTGAAGCGAATTGCAATTGTCGTAGATCGCATAAAGCGCCTGCAATGTTGTTCTTATATCGTTGAAGTCAATCTCTTGTGCGTGCAAAGATCTGCCGCTAGTCTGAATGTGGTACTTCAACATTTGAGCCCTTGAATTGGCTCCATATTTTTTGGCGAGTGCTTTGGCCCAAACACGACGTGCAACACGTCCAATAACGGCATACTCTGGATCTATTCCGTTGCTAAAGAAAAAGCTTAGGTTCGGACCAAACTCGTTGATGTCCATGCCTCTTGACAAGTAATACTCTACATATGTAAAGCCATTGGCAAGCGTAAATGCAAGTTGTGTTATCGGATTGGCGCCAGCTTCTGCAATGTGGTAACCACTAATTGAAACTGAATAGAAATTGCGAACGCGTTTTTCTATGAAATATTCCTGTACGTCGCCCATCAAACGTAGGGCAAACTCAGTGGAGAAAATGCAAGTGTTTTGAGCTTGATCTTCTTTGAGGATATCGGCTTGTACTGTTCCTCTCACTTGCGAGAGTGTTTCTGCCTTTATTTTCTGATAAATATCTACTGGCAAAACCTCATCTCCGGTTATCCCCAATAGCATAAGACCAAGACCATCATTGCCTTCTGGAAGTGGCCCTTGATATGAAGGGCGCGATATGCCTTTATCATCATATTTCGCTTTTAAGCGACTATCGACATCTTTCTCTAGGCCATTTGCTTTGATATATTTCTCACAATTCTGATCTATGGCAGCATTCATGAAAAAGGCGAGCAACATTGGCGCCGGACCATTGATGGTCATACTCACCGATGTTTTTGCATCGCTCAGATCAAATCCTGAATAAAGTTTTTTCGCATCATCAAGACAACAAATGCTAACACCGCTGTTTCCAACTTTACCATAAATATCCGGACGCATATCAGGATCGTTGCCATAAAGTGTTACACTGTCGAAAGCTGTAGAAAGTCGTTTAGCAGGCATTCCCAGACTAACATAGTGGAATCTTCTGTTCGTCCTTTCTGGACCACCTTCTCCTGCAAACATGCGCGTTGGGTCTTCTCCTTCACGCTTGAATGGATATAGTCCTGATGTGTAAGGGAATTCTCCTGGGACATTTTCTTGTAACACCCATAGTAGAATGTCGCCCCAGCCTTGGTATGATGGGGTAACCACTTTAGGAATCATTTGGTGTGACAAGGATTCAGTATGAGTCTGAATTTTAATTTCTTTGTCGCGGACCATAAACTTGTATTCCGCATTCTTATATAATAGTCTTTTGTTTTCCCAGTTCTGTATGATTTCCCAATTGCGTGGATCAAAATCAAGTTTAATTCTATCTAGACTTGTTTGAAGAATTTTGACTGTTTCCAGATCTGCATCCTTGGGGTTTTCATTTGATTCCTCAAGGATTTTAATGCTATTGTGCAGCGCATGAAGTTTGTTCGCAATATTGGATTGGTCATCCACCCACTTGTCGTAACTTCTATTATTCTCGCTGATCTCGCTAAGATACCTAGTTCTGTTTGGCGGTATAATAAAGACCTTCTCACTCATTTCATCTGTGATTTTAAATGATGAATTGAGCTTGGCGCCTGTCTTTTCTACAATGCGATCGATAATCCTTGAGTAGAGTTGATTGGTACCAGGATCGTTGAATTGCGAAGCAATTGTGCCAATAACGGGGAGAGTATCGTCATCCGCATCCCACAATTGATGATTGCGTTTGTATTGTTTGCGAACATCTCGCAAAGCATCTAGCGCTCCGCGTTTATCGAATTTGTTGATCGCTACTACATCGGCAAAATCCAACATGTCGATTTTTTCCAATTGTGTGGCAGCTCCAAATTCTGGCGTCATGATATACAATGCGACATCGCTATGATCCATAATTTCGGTGTCGCTCTGTCCAATACCAGAAGTTTCTAATACTATGAGATCAAACTTTGCCGCCTTCAAAATAGCCACTGCTTCTGCCACATGTTTACTCAATGCTAGATTGCTCTGACGTGTGGCAAGAGATCGCATGTAGACACGAGGGTTACTGATGCTATTCATGCGGATGCGGTCACCAAGCAGAGCTCCACCTGTTTTACGTTTTGATGGGTCTACTGAAATTAGTCCGATGTTTTTATCAGGGAAATCAAGAAGAAAACGGCGCACGATTTCGTCTACCATGGAGGATTTTCCAGCACCACCTGTTCCGGTTATCCCAAGCACTGGCACATTGTTTTTTGCGGCAACAGCGCGAACTTTTTCGAGCTCTGCTTGGTGTTGATCAGGATAGTTTTCGGCAGCAGAAATGAGTTTTGCTATTGCGCCATGATCATTAACGGATAAATGAGCAAGTTCACCATTCAACTTATATCCAGTCGGCGAATCGCTTTTCTGAACTAAGTCATTGATCATGCCTTGTAATCCCATGGCCCGACCATCGTCTGGGTGATAAATACGCGTGATGCCGTATTGATGTAGCTCTTCAATTTCTGATGGTAGAATGGTTCCGCCACCTCCACCAAATATTTTGATATGACCGGCCCCTTTTTGCTTGAGCAAATCATGCATGTATTTAAAATATTCGGTATGACCTCCCTGATAGGATGTCATCGCTATGGCTTGCGCATCTTCTTGGATAGCACAATTAACGACTTCTTCAACACTGCGGTCATGGCCGAGGTGTATGACTTCGCAACCAGTGCTTTGAATTATTCTGCGCATGATATTTATCGCAGCATCGTGTCCATCGAAAAGACTTGCAGCCGTTACAATACGGACTTTGTTTTTCGGAATATATGGCGTAGCAACTTGCATGATTTTCTATTGAATCAAAGTAGGGGCGAAGTTAGTTTGGATTCAGTCAAAATTTGCATTGTCAACGAAGGCTTGTTCAGGCTGTATCTACTGACTCATTGTGCTCATTTTCATGCTAAAACAAAAACGGCCATCATTTCGGATGGCCGTTTGAGTCAAAAAGGTATGAATTACATCGGGTGGCAATGGAATTCGATTTCTTTCTCAGTAGTGTTGCCATCATGATCAATTTCGGCCACCACTTTCAGTTTCATGTCACTATGATCTGTCACAACATTGATCCATTCTCCGGTAACCTCATAAGAGTTGGCATGATCATGCAATGAAGCGGTCCACACAGTGTCATCAGCTGTTTCATTTATTAGATATGCGTCATAACCGTGCATCTCGAAGTCGGCATCAATATGAACATCAATTTCTACGGTGTCCATGTGTTCAATGGTTGTACCTGCAATTGGTGAATGAATCGTGATGCTTGCAACGGGTGTTGGCGTGCTGTTATTATTGTTGGTATTCGTAGTTTCTTCTTTGTCTTTTTTGCAAGAAACAGCGAAAATTGTTGCGGCGATGAATATTGAAAAAATTTTGAATTTCATAAGAATTGTTTTTTTTGATGAGCTCCTTTTTCTCAGAGCGATTTATTTTTAGTTTGTTTTTTGTTTGAATTGTTAATGAACCACATCAAACGACAGCCAATGTTTATTTTCATTGAGCTATAGCCGTCCGAAAGGTCACTTTTGATAGGAATTCCAGCTTCTACGCCGATTCCGATGCGATCGTCGAAATAGTCAAATCCGGAATTTAAACTTAACATATATCCGCCAGTGTAAGCCGCGCGAATTTTATACTTCATGTTTTCGATGTTCGACTCATAATGTTCGGCATTGACAGATAACCAAGGCATGAATGTCTTGGTTGAATCAGAATTGATGTTGAGGAAAAGTTTTGCGGACCCGGAACTTGAATTTCCCCAGTCATAACCTGATTCGGTGTGCCCATTAAAACGATATGCTCCCTCGATCGCAAGGCCGATGTTTTTATATCGAACCATATAGCTAATTCCAGCTATATAGTCCCAAGTGCCACTTCCAGTTTGCATGTTTGCGGGAATATCATGAGAAAATTTAAATTTTCCCGTAGGCCCTTCCGCACCGGCATTCAGTTGCAATGCATGTTTGAAGTCATTGCAGCCCGGCACTATCGGCAAGTATTGCAACGAAAGGGAGGCGTCACCCAATCCCTTTTCCATAAGATGGTCGCCACTTTCATATCGATCGTTGAATCGATATGGAATGGTTCCCACCATTTGAAAACGTTTCGTTATTGAGTATCGCCCGATGAGGTCAGCCTTGTAAAAGTGGTCATCGCCAACTTCGAATCCCGTTTCGGTATCCGAAGGATGCACATTATGATAATGACGATATTGAAATCTCATTCCCACAAAGTGTCTGTTGTTGTTCGGCATAAGTCCCCAACCGTCCCCATTGATACTGCATCCGCATGCATCACAGGCCAAAACTGGAAGCGAGAAATAAACCATAACAATCAACATGAAGTACTTCTTCATATGTATTTATGATTTGAAATGAATAATTTGGAAAAAATCCTTAATTCAGTTCAACGACATGGAGGAGGGCTTACCGGGTTAGGCGTGTATTCACTTTCCGGCTTGATATAAAATGCTGAAAAGCTATGATTGATTAAGCTTAAGCTTGATGTGCTGTCCTCGTTTTGAAAAAGGCAATAGATCAATTCCTTTAATTCTCTGAATGGGATTTTTTCATCATCATGAGCACTTTCTGTTTTGTTAAGTTCCTTTTTCAAAACACAGGAGCCTTTACAACAGGAATCGGGGACATTTTTTTCTTCGCAAAGTTCTTGTGCAATAAAATCGCGCTGAATGAAATAATGGATGAGTACTGCGCTTCTAAGGAAAATAGGCGCAATAATGAAAATTAGCAATGCTATGGATATTGATCTCTGCATTATTTCAGAATGCAAATGAAAACACTTTCTTATCCAAAAACAAAACAAAACACTGTGAATCCAAGTTGTTTTTGGCGCTCCTTCTATTTATTGCCCGAATCTCATGCATTTAGTTTAGAAAAAAGGTCAGTTATGCCTGATAAAAATCATACTAATAAAGTATTACTCGAATGACGAAACTCATATTAGGATTTTGTGTACCATGAGTTATTTACACTCAAATCGAAATTTAAAAATGTCAATTTATCAGAAACAAGGTAAAATCCCTAACAAACGCCACGTGGTTTTTCGCAATGGTGAGGGATTGTATCACGAAGAACTTTTCGGTACAGAGGGTTTCTCAAGCACTTCTTCATTGGTGTACCATTTAAATCCACCTACCATGGTTCAGCATCTCGGTGAACCATTCAGCGTGAGACCAGAAATCGCAATTGAAGATAACCTTCGTGCTCTGAGTTTTACGAGTTTCGACATTCCTTCATGTGATGACTATATTGAATCACGCAAAACGCTATTTGTAAATGATGATTTACAGGTTGCTATTGCGCGTCCGACGCAAAGCATGAACGAATATTTTTTCAAGAATGCCGATAGCGATGAATTGATTTTCGTGCATCAAGGTAGTGGCGTGCTAAAGTCTATGTATGGCTCTGTTGAGTTCGAATATGGTGATTATATTGTAATACCTCGCGGGACTGTTTATCAGTTCAAGTTCGTAAGTGATGACAATCACCTTTTGATCACCGAGGCGCATAGTCCTATCAGAACGCCAAAACGTTATCGCAATGAATTTGGACAAATGCTCGAACATTCTCCTTTCTGTGAAAGAGATTTTAAACTCCCGCAAAATCTGGAAACGCATGATGAAATGGGCGAGTTTAAAGTAATGATCAAAAAGCGCGGATTGATTTACCCATATACGTATGCAACGCATCCATTCGATGTGGTAGGTTGGGACGGGTATAATTATCCATATGCGTTTTCAATATTCAATTTCGAGCCAATAACAGGACGCATTCATATGCCGCCTCCTATACATCAAAACTTTGAAGGAAGGAATTTTGTTATCTGTTCGTTTGTTCCACGATTATATGATTATCATCCCGATGCGATACCTGCACCATATCACCACAGCAACATCGACAGTGATGAAATATTATATTATGTGGATGGTGATTTTATGAGTCGCAATAATATAAAGAAGGGTTCCTTCACGCTGCATCCTGCAGGTATTCCTCATGGTCCGCATCCTGGAGCAATTGAAAGAAGTATCGGAAAAAAGGAAACACAAGAATTAGCAGTGATGATTGACCCATTCAATCCAGTAAAAATCACAAAGGATGCGCTCAAATATGAGGTCAAAGATTATTACAAATCTTGGATGTCAAAGCCGGTTCTCGTGCAACAATAAATCTAATATTCATAAAAAGTCCTTGCGGACATTATAAAAAATCAGCATAAAATGGACAACTTAACAGATGTAAAAAATTACCGTTATACCGGTGAGAAAATTTTTCAAGAGGCTCAGGATTTCCTACCTATCAATGGTACTGATTATGTCGAATTATATGTTGGCAATGCCAAGCAGGCTGCGCACTTCTACAAAACTGCTTTTGGATTTCAGTCTTTAGCTTATGCAGGATTGGAAACCGGTGTTAAAGATAGAACTTCTTATGTCCTACAGCAAGGCAAGATAAGACTTGTTCTTACCACATCTTTTGACCCGGAGAATGAAATTTCTCATCATGTAAGAAAACATGGGGATGGCGTGAAAGTAATCGCACTATGGGTAGATGATGCGCGCAAGGCTTTTGAAGAGACCACAAAACGAGGCGCAGAAGCTTATCTTGAACCTACTGTTATTAAAGATGAAAATGGTGAGATTGTAAAAAGTGGCATTTACACTTACGGCGAAACGGTACACATTTTCATAGAAAGAAAAAATTATCAAGGGCTATTCTTACCAGGATATGTTAAGTTAGAATCAGAGTATAACCCTTCAGATCTTGGTTTCAGATATATCGACCACATGGTTGGTAATGTGGAGCTTGGAGGCATGAACAAATGGGCCAAGTTCTATTCCGAAATAATGGGATTTGCTAATCTCGTTACGTTCGATGACAAGGATATTTCTACCCAATACACTGCTCTAATGAGTAAAGTGATGACCAATGGCAATGGGAGGATTAAATTTCCAATCAATGAGCCGGCTCATGGATTGAAGAAATCGCAGATAGAGGAGTATCTTGATTTCTATCGCGGACCTGGCTGTCAACACATCGCCATTGCGACTGATAACATTGTTTATTCGGTGGCAGAAATGCGCAAACGTGGCGTTGAATTTCTACATGTCCCTGGTGAATATTATGATACTGTTTCCGACCGTGTTGGTGTGATCGAGGAGGATCTGATGATATTGAAAAAACTTGGTATCATGGTGGACCGTGATGAGGAAGGTTATTTACTTCAAATTTTCACAAAGCCTGTTGAAGACCGTCCGACCTTATTTTTTGAAATTATCCAGCGGAAAGGTGCGAAGAGTTTTGGTAAAGGAAATTTTAAAGCTTTGTTTGAAAGTATAGAGGCCGAGCAGGCTAGAAGAGGAACGCTATAAACTTTAACAGATTCAAATTATGAGAGAAGTTAAGATTGCAACAGTTGATTATAACGATTACGTCTCAGGTGATCCGCTTAGAAAAGCTGCATTTATTAAAAAGATCGGCGATGCGTTTTCTGAAATTGGTTTTGCGATTGTGGCAAATCACGGTTTACCAGCTGATCTCAAAGATAAATTGTACAAAGCATCAGCGGACTTTTTTGCATTGCCAGAAGATGTAAAAAAGGGTTGTGAAGACATGGGCAATGGTGGCCAACGCGGCTATATCAGCAAGGGAAGAGAAAAAGCCAAAGGCTACAATCAGGCTGATCTTAAAGAATTTTATCACATTGGTCAGGATGTCACAGATGGAGATCAAATAGCAAAAGAATATCCATCAAACATTTGGTGCGAAGAGGTACCCGAATTAAAATCTTCTGGCATGGCGGTATATAGGGCTTTTGAAGAGGTCGGAAAAAATCTGCTGAAGGCAATTGCAGTTTATCTTGATCTTGACGAGAACTATTTCGATGATAAAATACACAATGGAAATAGTATTCTTAGACTGCTCCACTATTATCCAGTATCAAATATTGATGATGTTCCAGAAGGAGCTATCAGGGCTGGCGCTCATGAAGACATTAATCTTATCACTTTGCTCATGGGAGCCAGCGCATCAGGATTGCAGGCGCAAACGAAAGAAGGCAAATGGTTGGATGTGATGCCTGAACCAAATCAGATTGTCATCAATATGGGCGACATGTTGCAAAGGCTCACGAATGGAAAATTGAAATCGACAACACATAGAGTGGTGAATTTATCGCGCGAGGAAATGCTGAAGCCGAGATATTCAACGCCATTTTTCCTTCACCCGCGATCTGATATGGATTTGACGTGTCTCGCATCATGCATAGATGACGAACATCCGAAAACATTTGCAGATATGACTGCAGGGGAATATCTCGACGAAAGAATTGGTGAATTGGGGCTTAAGTGAATCAATTCGAAACCAAAGGCTATAATCAATAAAATAGAATAGACATTTCTGAATATAATATTTAATATGAACGAACAGAAACGACTAGAAGCATTCGAAGCCAGGCTGGCCAAGGATGAAGTAATTGAACCCAAAGATTGGATGCCTGCTGATTACGCGAAAACACTGTTGCGACAAATTTCGCAGCATGCACATTCGGAGGTGATCGGTATGCAACCTGAAGGCAATTGGGTGCTTCGAGCTCCTTCTTTGCGCGCTAAGAAAATTCTTCTTGCTAAAATTCAGGATGAAGGGGGACATGGACTTTATCTTTATTCTGCTGCGGAAACGCTGGGCATAGACCGATCACAGATGATTCAACAGTTGCATGACGGTAAAGCGAAATACTCAAGTATATTCAATTATCCCGCGTTGAATTGGGCTGATATCGGGGCCATTGGCTGGTTGGTCGATGGCGCAGCGATTGTGAATCAGGTGTCGCTTCAACGCACTTCTTTTGGCCCTTATGCTCGCGCTATGGTTCGTATTTGCATGGAAGAATCTTTCCACCAAAGGCAAGGATATGAGATAATGGTTCGCATGATGCGTGGAAACGAAGCGCAACGCAATATGGCTCAGGATGCAATCAATCGCTGGTGGTGGCCTGCACTGATGATGTTTGGTCCACACGATAAGGATTCGGCGCATACTCAACAAAGCATGAAGTGGAAAATAAAAAGACAATCGAATGATGTGCTGCGTCAAAGATTCATTGATAAAACTGTTCCGCAAGCGCATTTTATTGGATTGACGGTTCCTGATTCGGATCTTAAATTCAATGAGGAAACGAAGTCATATGAAATTGGTCAAATCAATTGGGATGAGTTTCGTGAAGTTGTCAATGGAAATGGTTTTTGTAACCATCAGCGATTATCTCATCATAAAAAATATCATCAAGAAGGTGAATGGGTAAGAGAAGCGGCATTGGCGTATTCTAAAAAGGCCAACACTGAAAACAAAGTAGAACCTGAATTACAACACTAATAACATGGCAAATACAACAGATCAACTCCCATTGTGGGAAGTATTTATTCAGAAGAGCAACGGTCAGCCGATAAAACATGCCGGCAGTATTCATGCCTCTGACAAAGAAATGGCGTTACAAAACGCACGAGATATTTATACCAGAAGAAATGAGGGTAGACTTCTTTGGTTGGTTCCTTCCAACGCTATCGTGGCTACTCTTATCGATGATCAGGAGGAATTTTTTGATCCTGCCGACGATAAGGCATATCGTCATCCCACATTTTATGAGGTGCCCGAGGGAGTGACGAACATTTAATTCTTCAAGTTAAATTGTATCAAACATGGAAAATAAAAAATCTTTATATCATTTTTTGCTGCGACTTGGTGATGACAACCTCATCGCCGGTCAACGCATGGCGGAATGGTGCTCAAGAGGTCCAATTCTCGAAGAGGATCTCGCTATGGTGAATGTATCTCTCGATTATTTTGGACAGGCTGAATCGTTTTTAGAATATGCCGCAGAGTTGTCTGCTAATGGCAAAGACGCTGATGATCTCGCTTTTGGAAGAAGTGAAAGAGAATACTTCAACCATCTGCTGGTAGAACAACCTAATGGTGACTTCGCGTTTTCAATAATCAAATTGTTGTTCTTCTCTGCTTATCAGAGAGAACTTTATTTGATGCTAACTAAAAGTTCTGATGAACGGATTGCTGCGATTGCTTCAAAAGCTGTCAAAGAATCACGCTATCATTTTAGACATGCCAGTGAATGGACAATAAGACTGGCAAAAGGAACTGATGAAAGTTTTCGCAGAGTTCAGTTTGCATTGAATGAACTTATGCCTTATTCTGAAAATTTATTTGAGTCAAATGAAGTGAATGTCGAGCTGGAAGCGGCTGCAATAGCTCCGTCAATGGCTTTGGTGAAGGAATCTTGGATACTTTCATTGAAGGCGGTCATGTCGAATGCGGGCCTTAATATGCCTAAGCCAGTGCATATGTTCAGAGGTGGAATCAATGGCTACCATACTGAACATCTTGGTCATCTGCTTTGTGAAATGCAGTATCTTCATCATGCACACCCAGGCGCCAAATGGTAAAAACCGATGTGTTGACATATGAAGATGTTTGGGATGTGCTGAATCACATTCCAGATCCTGATATTCCGGTTATAAGCATTGTGGAACTTGGACTGGTTCGTAATGTGCATTTGCACGAAGATGAAGTAGTAGTCACTATAACGCCATCATACAGTGGCTGTCCCGCGATGTATTTTTTTAAAGATGAAATTCCGAAAAGATTGAATGACGCTGGATTTCATCATGTAAAGGTTGACATTGCACTATCACCTCCATGGACTACTGATTGGCTGACCGAATCAACAAAGGAAAAAATGAAGTCGCTTGGTATTGCGCCTCCTGTGGGCAAAGCAGATGACGATTTTCATCCTAAAAAACATGTTGGATGCCCTTGGTGTAAGTCAGACAATACGATTATCAAAAGTCAATTCGGCTCCACTCCGTGCAAGGCACTTTGGTTTTGTAATAGTTGTAATCAGCCTTTCGAATACTTTAAGTGTTATTGATTTGCTGTGTTTTTTTGAAAACGCTTCGCAAGCGCACGTCATATGATTACTGGTTCATGTCAGAAATGATATGTTATGGTTTAGCTTTTAGTCTTTCGTTTCTTTTCGCAGTGCTCTTAAGCAATGTTTTCATTGACTTTTACATAGAGCGCGCATAGACTACATTTGCACCTGCAATGAAAAAAGAGATCGTTCGAGTTACTAAAGTGTTCACATTCGATATGGCACATGCGCTATTCGGATACGATGGTCCGTGTAAGAATATTCACGGCCATACCTATCACTTGCACGTAACTGTGGCAGGACTGATTAATGAAACTCCGAATGATCCGAATCAAGGTTTGGTCATTGACTTTGGCGTAATCAAACAGATTACTAAAGAGCATGTGATAAGCCGTTTTGACCATGCGCTGGTATTACATCAGGATGCGCCATACTCAATCGATACATTTCTTCCAGATCATTTTGAAAAGGTGCTTCTCGTGCCGTTTCAGCCCAGCTGTGAGAATCTCATGATGTATTTTAAATCCCTTATCTCTTCTGCACTGCCTTCAGATGTGAAGCTTGTTAAAATGAGATTGGAGGAAACTCCGACGAGTTATGCAGAGTGGTTCTTGCATGATCAGAAATAGAATTCTAATTTTTTTTGTGGTTAATTTTCTGACAGTCAGTTGTCTAAGGTGAAATATTGTTGTTTAGTCGGTAATTTTATCTTTTTTATCGATCAAAATTTCGTTTTGGTCGAAATTTGATTATCTTTGTGTCCTTAAACAAATTCGGACATTCTTAAACTGTCCAAAACTTAAAACTAAAAACCACATGAAAGTAATGCTCTCAGGCATTTGCTGCCTTTTTGCTGTTATCTCTTTTTCTCAAAACGCAACTCCTTCCTATCAAAGTAATCTTTCGTTAAGCTTCAGCGCATTTCGCACTGGTGTGAATACGGCTTATGTTTCAATTGACGAAAGAAGGGCTAAACATATTATTGAAAATCCGGAAAGCGCTCAAAGCGAAGCGCTGAATGGAATTATTCAATATCTCTACGACAATGGTTTTGAAAATATTCAATGGGGCGATCAAAACAATACTCCTAAAGATGTTCCTTCCTTGTGTGAAATGGTAATCGTTAAGCCTGAGTGGAGGTTTGACGGTGATGCTTTTACAGAAATCAGCATGACATATTTGTCTTGTAAAAATGACGTATATACATTCACATCTGATAAACCGGTAAATGTGTTTAGTCACACTGATGTGGAATCTGTCTTCTATAAAAGAATGCAGTACATGTATAGTTATAAAAAGTCGAAGTTCGATATGGACTATAGCTTAATGCTCGAGTCGGAAATGACTGCATGGAAAGAACAAAAAATAAAGTCGGAACTTGTAGCAAATGGTGCTCAATTGTATGAGGGCATTTATGAATCGATCAATCAAGAAGAAGGTGGAAAAAAATTAAGATTGGCGGTTAAAAAGTCGAATAATCAATACGAGATTATTTATCTGGATGGTGCGCCAAATTATTTGGATTGGAATGAAGGTGAAGTTAAATCAAGATTAACAGCTACAGCAACCCAGTCTACATTTAAGTGTACATGGAAAGAACATAACAAGTCGTTGAATGATGCGCTCTATATGACTTTTGATCATGGCTCTATGATTTTGTCGATGGGTAAAGACATCAAACAGTCGTTTATCAAAACATTTCCTGCTACAACAGATCAATTAAAGGCGGTAGGTATGTCATCATATTCTGGTACTGGTTTCGCTATTTCCAATGATGGTTTATTCGTAACGAATTATCATGTTGTGAAAGATGCAAAAGGAATTCAGATAAAAGGAATAGGTGGTGACAGCAATCGAATTTACAATGCTGAAATAGTGCTGGAAGATCGCAATAATGATCTTGCTGTGTTGAAGATCACTGATGCGAATTTTCAAATCAATGGAAACATACCTTATAGTGTGAGTTCCCGCAATGGTGAAGTTGGAGCAGAGGTTTTTGTGCTTGGATACCCGATGCCATCAAGCATGGGAACAGAAATCAAACTTACGAATGGATTGATTAGCAGTAAATCAGGATATCATGGTGACGTTTCATCATATCAAATATCTGCGCCTGTGCAACCGGGCAATAGCGGCGGACCTGTCTTTGATGAAGAAGGCAACATCGTTGGTATAATCAATTCTCGTCATGCAGATGCAAACAGTGCTTCATATGCTGTCAAGTCAATTTACCTCGACAATTTGATGGATCTGCTTGCGAAGGAGACAGACATTCCTGTTGTAAGCAAAGTTGCCGGCAAACCATTGACAGAGCAAGTTCGACAATACAAAGACTTTATCTGTATTGTGGAAGTGATGTGAATTTACCAATTGACTATCTATTCTGTTTGACAACCATTTCTCGAGTAATTACTTCTCCTTCTATCATCACACTTATGTTATAAATGCCGGGTGTAAACTCTTTTAAGTCTGCTACGGCAGATTTTCCTGAGCAATTAATGACTTCAACCATTCTGCCCGTCATATCGTGAATGATGATTTGCCATGCATTTGGCCAAGCGTTTTTCAAATTTACCTGAAGAAAATCCTGAGCTGGATTAGGAAAAATGTTTGCTTCTGCTATTGAATAATCGGGTTGACCAAGTGTTGGAAGTGTTCCTAGAGTAAACACTCCGCTGGAAGGAAAATCTACCGTTGCTTCAAGCACAGGCCCTTGAATAAGCAATGGAACGAATGTCACTTGGCTACCTGGCATGAACTCATCATCCGATGTGATGATCAAACCTAGATCTTGGGTGTTCGTTAACTCTGAACCTTCAATTCTGATGGTTACAGTCCCTACATCACCGGTCTCAGTGAAGCCCCATGTGCGTTCTACTCTTGGCGACAAGAACGGTGTCATGTTGTTTATCACATTCAGACTTCCTTCGTCGTTTCCAACTAGGAGATAGTCGTTGTTGTCTAATGAAGTTGGATTTTTTATATGAATAAGATTAAATCCTTTTGCTTCATCATGGAAGTCGTATGCTGTTTCCCTTCCAATACCAATCACTTCGAGATTTTGATCAGGATGTGAATAGAGTGTTTGAGGCCCTAAATTGATTTGATATTTCGAAGCCATATAATTATTCACCAGATTGATATGTGTTTCCATTAGGCGTCGACTAAAAACAAAGTGCTCTGCAATTCTTCCTCTTCCGAATCTTTCATTTTCGTAACCGTAGTCGTGACCAAAATCAATATCGATTGGCGTCGTGTTGTCGCGAAGGCCAATGTCAACGCCAGGTTGAGGATAGCGGTCGTCATCAAAAAAGGTATTCATCACTTGATGTAAATCGTCCTGATGATATACGAATCCATAGATGTGTGGAGCTGAAGCATCACCAATGTAGAAACTATTGATGCCGCTGAAATTGCCCTCGATGTCTGCAACTTCGTTATGATAATAAAAATCATTTTTCCAAGGGTGCATCAAGTATCCATTTGGCATACGTGAGCTTGCAAACCAACCATGTTCATTGAATTTAATGGAGTCAGTTTCAACCATAATAAATGCAGAGATGCTTCTGCCTGGTAC
>Ga0075163_10003026_pt1 | contig 22635 bp, 12 predicted proteins | sample JI1023141ADNA_FD_71478 | JGI IMG/M metagenome (GOLD analysis project Ga0075163, IMG submission 71478) | Wastewater effluent complex algal communities from Wisconsin, to seasonally profile nutrient transformation and Carbon sequestration -... | ecosystem: Engineered > WWTP > Effluent > Algae... | reverse complement strand
CCACGCCACAACAGCCAGCTGATTGGCGCTGCCGAGCACGGTCAATGGGGAGGCCCCGCCGTCGCGCTAGGGACCCATTTCGCGGCCCCCGCCCTCCGGCCCATGAAGCCTCGCCCCGCGTTGCTCCTTCATCGCCCGGCACCGGCCATGAAGCCTCGCACCGGAGCCGCAGCCGGAGCCGTCACAGTGGAGCTGTCTCTCGGGACAGGCTGCGCGTCACAACGATCAGAGCTGTCCCCGAGGACAGGTCATCCGCCGAGCTCGGCCCGCAGTCCGGCGGTCAGGCGCAGGGCCGGCAGCGCCGCGAACATCCGGCGGAAGTCGGTGAAGCAGCCCGCCGGGTAGCGGTCGCTGGTCGCCTCGTGCTCGGGCAGCTCGATGAAGTCCTGCTCGAGCGCGATCTGCAGGCGGTTGGGGCACTGGCACGGGTTCGCCGGGTGCAGGTGGCCGCAGCGCGGCCCGAGGTAGCCCTCGAAGGAGGTCATCGCGCGGCTCTTGAGCGAGGAGAAGGCGCGCGGCGAATCGAGCAGCTCCTGGACCTCCGCCTCCGGGAGGCCGAGGACCACGAGGAGGACGAACAGCTCGCGCTGGGCCGGCTGCAGCGTCTGCACCGCGCCGATCAGGCAGCTCTGCATGAAGCCGGTCAGCAGGATCGGGAGGCGGCGCAGGTCGCTGCGCAGCGCCGGGTGGCCCATCTTCATCGACAGGCTCGTGCCGGTGCGGAGGATGGTGTCGAGGCGCTCGCGCTGGCTGGCCGGCGTGTGGTGCTGCGCGGCCGCCTGGGCCAGCACCGCCGTGCGCAGGGTCGGCAGGCGCTCGTGCAGGCTGCCGCTGCCGCTGGTCGCGACCGCGCTGCGCACCGCGGCGAGCGCCGCGGTCCGGTCGCCGAGCATCCACGCGGCGTAGGCGTAGAGGCGGTCGAGGTCGGCAGCGGCGTCGGGGGCCGGGGCGGTCGGCGTCGTCGACATGCGCGCCACGGTAGCAGCGCGGCCAGAGGGCGGCCAGATGGCACGGGCGCGTGTTCGCGCGCAGGCGATGGCGCGTCGCTGCTCGGAGGGCGGCGCGTCGGCGCCCGGCGCCGCGGCAGGTCGGGCGCTTCGCCGCCTCGCGCCGGATCAGAACGGTTGCAGGAAGATGAGGTTGAGGCCGACCGGGGGGAGCGTGTATTCGCCGGGCTGCAGGCCCTGGGTCTCGGCGAGGTAGTCGGGGTGGACGTGGCCGAGGCACGTGGTGCGGCGGCGGACGAGCGGGACGGCGACGTCGAGGCGGATGAGCTGGGGGGTGACGCCGAGGAGCTGCATGAAGGCGGTGACGGCGTAGCCGGCCTGGGCGTAGTAGCTCTCGCGGCCGAACCAGCCGTCGTAGCCGTCGCAGCCGGAGACGCTGGCGACGCCGGTGAACAGCGCGCCGCCGAGGCCGCGCAGCCAGCCGATGTGCAGGAGGTTGACGTTAAGGTTGTTGGCGTAGACGTGGCGGTACTCGAGCTGCGCGAGCGCCATGCCGCGGCCGAAGATCTCGTTGCCGCCGTAGCCGCCGAGGCCATCGAGGCCGCCGACGCGGATCAGGCTGCGGTACTCCGGGGCGGAGAACAGCGGGGCCATGACGGCGACCTCGACGCGGCTGGCGAGCGTGTGCTGGTGGGCGAGGTGCCAGATCTGGACCCACGAGCCCTGGAAGGTCAGGCTGTAGCGGTGATCGTCGCCGCTGCCGAGGCGCACGGTCTGGCCGGTGCTGACGCCGAACGCGAGGCGGTGGCCGCTGTCGGGCCACAGGCCGAACTTGCGGTTGTCGTCGATGATCTGGGCGCTCTGGGTCAGGCGCACGCCGCCGACCTGATCGAGGCCGCGGGTGTTGAGGTACTGCAGGTCGGCGAACAGGCGCACGCGCGCGCGACGGCGGCGCTTGTTGACCTTGTCGCCGAACCACAGGCTGACGCCGGAGCCGACCGCGGCGGTCGCCTCGCGGTCGCGCAGGAACTGCAGGTGGCCGGTCGTCCGCAGGTCGCGGCGCTGGCTGCCCTCGAACAGGACCCGCCCGGACAGCGCCTGCAGCCGCGCCGAGGCGGTCTTGGCGGCCGAGAACTCCGAGGCCGAGACCTCGAAGCCGATGCCGGAGTAGATGAAGCGCGAGGCCGCCGGGCTGCGGTTGTTGAACAGCGGGTCGACGTTGTCGCGCGGCGGCAGGGCGGTCTCGCTGAGGCGCGCGCGCGGGTCGACGGTGACGTGCTTGAGCGGGCGGTCGGTGACCAGCGTGAAGGTGTGGTCGGCGCTGCGCGGGACCTCCGACATGTCCTTCGAGACATGTCCCTCGGGGTCGCCGTTCCACACGAGGTAGTGCTCCTTGCCGCCGCGCTCGCGCGCGAGGACCTGGACCGGCTCGAGCAGCGGGCGGTCGCCGTCGCGGGCGATGGTGATGCGGTGGCGGTAGCGGCCGTCGACGAGCGCGGTCTTGACGTCGCGGACGCTGTAGTCGAGGAGCGGGTGCGGGGCGAGCCACTGGTCGAAGAACCACCCGAGGCGGCGGCCGTAGGCGCGCTCGGCGAGCTCGCGCGGGTCGGCGGACGGGTCGGCGACCAGGCCGATGTAGATCTGGGCGCGCTGCGACGGCGTCATGAAGTCGCCGAGCTTCTCGTGCAGGCGGCGGCCGGTCGGCAGCTCGTTGCTGAAGTACAGCGGGTGCACGCGCACCGGCATGATGTCGTCGCTGCCGCGGAAGTACGCCGCGGCGAACGTCGCCTGGCCCGAGTACAGGAAGTTGTCGACGATCGGGACGAAGGTGAAGTTGCGGAAGATGTCGCTGACGTACTCGTCGCCCTGGTCGCGGGCGACCCGCCAGACCTCGAGCAGCGCCATCGTCAGCATGCCGTGCAGCCACAGGTCGGTCGACGGGTCGTGGCGGCCCAGGAAGCGCGCGTAGGTCTGGAGGTCGAGGCTGGCGCGGGCGACGACCTGGGTGTGAAACTGCTGGAAGCGCTGGCCGGGCCAGATCTGCAGGAACTGGTCGCTCAGCAGGATCGCGCTCGGGTGAAACTCGGCGACGTTGGTGCGCAGCGGGCCCTGGACGACGGTGATCGTGCCGCCGACCGGCGCCTCCATGCCGGCCGCGCGGGCGATGTCGAGGGTCTCCTTGACGAGCTTGATCGTGTGACCCGGGATGTCGCGGTAGAGCTGGGCGCGGCGCTCGGCGGGGACCTGATCGGCCGGGCGCCACAGCGAGTGCAGGACCTCGATCTTGACGCCGCGGTGGAACTGGGCGACCCGCCGCCAGCGCGGGCCCCAGAACACCGAGGGGTAGGCCAGGCGGCCGTCGCCGCCGATCGTGCTGCGCGTGACGACCAGCTCGTCGTTGCCGAGCGCGCGGGCCTCGGCGTCGGTCGGCACCTGTCCCGGAGACCAGGTCGGGGCGGCGGCGAAGCGCAGCTCCTCGACCTCCCAGCGGACCGGGTCGATGACGCGGCCGGGCGGGAGGTCGCGGCCGCCGATCGCCGGCACGCTCGGCAGCGGCGCGATCGCGCCCGCCAGCGAGCAGCGCCGGCGTGAGCAGCCGAACGGCCAGTAGCGGTGCGGCACCGTCACCCGGTACGCGAGCCGGACCGTCGTCTCGCCGGCGCGGAGCTCGAGCTCGAGGTCGCCGCGCTCGCCGACGCGGCGGACCGCGGCGGTGCCCTGGTGATCGAGGAGGTCGAGGCGGCCGGCCTGGAACGGGCCGTCGATGTACGTCGAGACCGCGACCTCGTCGAGGTGGACCGGCTCGCGCGGGATCACGGCCGCGTAGTTGAGCAGGATCAGGCGCTCGCCGGCGCGGGCCGGGCGCGACAGCTCGTACTCGGCGACGCCCTCGACGACGCCGCCGCGCCGCGGGGCCCGCTCGCCGGTCGCCAGGCGCTCGCCGCCGCGGTGCACGGTCAGGCGGACCTTGACCCCGGCGACTCGCAGGGTCTGCGTGCCCGGGAGCGGCCCGACCTCGCCGGCCGGCGCGGCGTTCGGCAGGCCCGGCGCGCCGGGGAGGACGACGACGCCGCCGGGCGCGGCCTCACCGGCGTCGGGCGCCCCGGGGGCGTCGGCGACGCTCGCGGTCGGCGACCCGGCGAGCCCCGGCGCGGGGACGATCGCGGCGGGCGGCCAGCCGCGCAGGACCCCGGCCGACCAGGCGGGCCGCGGCGCCGCGGCGCCGGCCGCCGCCGCATGCGTCGGGACGAGCACCGCCAGCGCGGCCAGCACGGCCAACACGGCGCCGAGCCCGGTCATGCCGGTCATGCCCGGGGACCACGTCCACAAGCGCGCCCACGCGAGGAGCGGCCGATGCCGCGTCGAGGGTCTCCTGGGGCCATGAACCACCGTGGTGGCCCCAGCTTGCCGTACCTCGCCGTGCGTGGCCAGAGCTTCGCGGGTCCGAACTGGCCGCGCGCGGGTGCGCGGGGGGCCGTGCTGTCCATTCGCTTGCTCATCCCGCGAGGGCGGCTCTACAGTGAGAGGGCTGGCGGCCCCGCGGGGGACGCGCGAGCATTTCTCCTTAGCCGTGAAAGCCACCATGTCCAACGCAACCCCTCGTCCCTGGTCCTCGCTGCTCCGCCGGAGCGCCTCGCTGTACGCGGGCGGGTGGGCGCGCGGCTTCTTGATCGGGCTGGTGATCGCCGCGTGCGGCCGCAGCGAGTACGCGACGCCGTGCGTGACCGACGAGGAGTGCGGCGAGGGCTTCGTGTGCGTCGAGGGCGGCTGCGCCGAGATCGAGGGCGAGTGCGTGCTCGACAGCGACTGCGACGCCGGCGAGAAGTGCCTCAACTACGAGTGCGTCGAGCCGCAGGTCTGTGACGACGACCTCGAGTGTCCGCCGGGCCAGACCTGCCAGCGCCCCGACCCGAACGACGAGACCGGCGTGTGCGGCGGCGGGTCCGAGTGCCCGCCCTGCCCGCTCGGCACCGAATGCAACGGCGCCGGCCAGTGCGTGCCGATCCCGCCGGACCCGTGCCAGTTCGACTTCGAGTGCCCCGACGGCCAGTTCTGCGTCGACGGCGTGTGCACCGCCAACCCGGTGTGCATCGACGACTTCCAGTGCCCCGAGGGCCAGGTCTGCCTCGACGGCGTGTGCGCGCAGGTGCCCTGCGAGTTCGACTTCGAGTGCGAGTTCGGCCAGGTCTGTGTCGACGGGCTCTGCGTCCCGGACACCGGCATGTGCGTCACCGACGACGACTGCGGGCAGGCCGAGATCTGCGACAACGGCACCTGCATCTTCATCGGCCAGTGCTTCGACGACTCGCAGTGCGGCCCGGCGGAGATCTGCGTCGACAACTTCTGCGTGTTCATCGGCGAGTGCTTCGAGGACGCGCAGTGCGGCCCCGGGTTCCAGTGCATCGACAACTTCTGCGTGTTCACCGGCTGCTTCGACGACTCCGACTGCGGCCCGGGCGAGCAGTGCATCAACAACGAGTGCATCTTCACCGGCTGCTTCAGCGACGCCGACTGCGCGCCCAACGAGCAGTGCGTCAACAACGAGTGCGTGCCGGTCGTGCCGGTGTGCATGGTCGACGCCGACTGCCAGCCCGGCGAGACCTGCCAGGGCGGCCTGTGCGTGCCGGTCGTGCCGGTGTGCATGGTCGACGCCGACTGCCAGCCCGGCGAGACCTGCCAGGCCGGCGTGTGCGTGGCGACGCCGGTGTGCATGGTCGACGCCGACTGCGAGCAGGGCGAGACCTGCCAGGGCGGCATCTGCGTGCCCGCGGCGTGCACGGTCAACGCCGACTGCGGGCCCGGCAAGATCTGCTTCAACAACGCCTGCCTCGAGCAGCCGTGCCTGATCGACGCCGACTGCCCGGTCGGCGCGGTGTGCGAGCAGAACCTGTGCACCGGCGCGTGCACGCTCGACGCCGAGTGCCCGCCCGGTGAGACCTGCGCGGCCGGCCACTGCATCGAGTGCGACGAGGACGCCGACTGCCAGCCCGGCGAGGTCTGCGACCTGGCGACCAACGAGTGCACGGTGCCGCTCGAGTGCGTCGACAGCTTCGGCTGCGACCCGGGCCTGATCTGCCTCAACAACGCCTGCGTGCCGCAGCCGTGCCTGATCGACGCCGACTGCCCGGTCGCGACCATTTGTGAGGACAATTTGTGCACGGCGATCTGCCTCGGCGACGCCGACTGCGCGCCCGGGGAGAGCTGCGCCGCCGGCCACTGCGTCGCCTGCGACGCCGACGCCGACTGCGGCCCCGGTCAGGTCTGCGACCTCGCGCTGCACGAGTGCGTCGCGGCCCCGCCGGAGTGCGTCGTCGACGGCGACTGCCAGCCCGGCGAGACCTGCGTGCTCGGCCAGTGCGTGCTGCCGCCCGAGTGCGTGTTCGATGCCGACTGCCTGCCCGGCGAGGTCTGCGACAACGGCACGTGCGTGCCCGCCGGCGGCTGCGTCGACGACACGGACTGCCTGCCCGGCGAGATCTGCAACGCCGGGGTCTGCGTCGTCGCGCCGGACTGCGTCGACGACGCCGACTGCGCGCCCGGCGAGACCTGCCAGGGCGGCACCTGCGTGCTCACGCCCGAGTGCGTCGACGACACCGACTGCCTGCCCGGCTTCGTGTGCGAGGGCGGCTCGTGCGTGCTCATCCCCGAGTGCACCGAGAACGACGACTGCGCGGCGGGCCGCGTGTGCAAGAACAACATCTGCCTGTTCGCCGGCGAGTGCCTCGACGACTCGAACTGCGCCCCGGGCCAGACCTGCGACGCAGGCGTGTGCAACGGCGACCCGGAGTGCGTCGACGACGCGGACTGCGCTCCGGGCGAGGCGTGCCTGTTCGGCGGCTGCGAGGCGCCCAAGGTCTGCAAGACCAACAAGGACTGCGACCAGGGCGCGGGCGAGCTGTGCGTCGGCGGGTTCTGCTCCGGCGGGGTCGTGTGCACGGACAACAACGACTGCGCGCCGGGGGCCGCGTGCTTCGAGAACAAGTGCGTGCCGCTGTGAGCGGCGCGGGCCTTTGACCTCGAACAGGGCGCTGCGGTCGGCGAGGCCGAGCGCCGCAGCGCCGCCGGCCTGAAAGTTGCGACATGTCCCCGAGGACATGTCCATGGCGCGTCACTTCGGGATCCGGCACACGCCGATCTCGAGCTTCGGGTCGTCCATCGGCAACGTCGCCGGGTCGAACCACTGCACGCACTGCTGGTCGGCGGCCGGGCACGCGCCGTCCGGGAACTCGCAGAACGGCTCGCAGCAGCCCGCGGCCGCCGGGTCGCACGCGCTCGAGGCGTCCGCGGTGTCGAGGCACACGAGGCCCTTGTCGCACTCGTTGGGGGCCGCGCAGGCGTCGTGGGCCTGACCCTCGTCGCCGGAAGCATCGGGGGCACACGCGAATTCGTCTCCCTCGGGAATGCACACATCGGTGCCCACGCAGTCCTGCAGTAGCGGTTCACAGGCCGACAAGCACAAGTTGAGGGTGCCATCGCCGTTGATCGCACACTGGAGACCCCCGGGGCACATCGGCGCGTCCGGGGTGCCCGTGCACAGGCCGACGCAAGTGCCCATGTCGTTGAGGTCGACGTTCCAGCACATCACCCCCTTGGCGCAGTCGTCGACGCCGCTGGTGCCCCCGCCCACGGTCATGCATGGCTCGCCCGGGGCGCCGTCGCCGGTGACCATCTCGCACTTCGTCGCGTTCCACGAGAAGCCGCCGCCTCCGTCCCACGCGGTGCACTTCTGGCCCTGCGGGCAGTCCTGCACCCACACGTCGCACTCGAGGCAAGAGCCCCCCGGACAGCCGCCGGTTTCAGACGGACACAGGAAGTTGCAACCACCGTCGCTCCCGTCCGTGGTCGACGTCGACGTGCTCTCGAGCGAGCCGCTCGTGCCCGTCGAGCTCGTGGGCGCGCCGGTGCTGCCCATCTCGCCGCTGGTCGGCGCGCCGCTGGTCGGCGCGCCGCCGGTCTCGCCCTTGCCGAGGGTCCCCTCGCCGCCGCCGCCGCTGCTGCTGCTGCCGTGGCCCCCGGTCTCGTCGTTGGTCGCGGACGAGGGCGCGCCGCAGCCGAGCAGCGCCCCGCACATCAGGCTCAGGATCGGTCGCGTTCGCATCGTCGGTCCTCCTCACTGCGGGATCACGCACACGCCGATGGCGAGCTTCGGGTCGTCCTTCGGCAGCGACACCGGGTCGAACCACTGGAAGCACACCTGGTCGGCGGCCGGGCACGCGCCGTCGGGGAACTCGCAGAACGGCTCGCAGCAGCCGGCGAAGCGCTGGTCGCACGCGCTCGAGGCGGCGGCGGCGTCGAGGCAGACGAGGCCGGGGTCGCACGCGTTGGTGAACTCGCAGGGGTCGTGGGCCTGACCCTCGTCGCCGGAGTTGTCGAGCTGGCACACGAAGCCGTTCACGTCCGGGACGCACACCTCGTTCGCCTTGCAGTCCTGCAGCAGCGGATCGCACTGCGGCAGGCACAGGTTGAGCACGCCGTTGTTGGCGATCAGGCACGCGCCGTCGTCGGGGCACTGCGGCGCCTCCTCGAGCCCGGTGCACAGCGCGACGCAGGTGCCGTGGTTGTCCGCGTCCACGTTCCAGCACATGACCCCCGCGGCGCAGTCGTCGACGCCGGTGAGAGGGCCGCCCTCGGCCGTGCACGGCTCCCCGGGCGCGCCGTCGCCGGTGATCGCCACGCACTTGTTGGCGTTCCACGACGTGCCGCCGTCGGTGGCGAACGCGGCGCACTTCTGGCCGTCCGGGCAGTCCTGCGCGAAGGGGTCGCAGGGCACGAAGCCGCACTGGCCGGGCGGGTCCGGATCGCAGATGAAGCTGCACTCGGTGTCGGGCGCGGGATCCGGGACGCAGGTGGTCTGCCCGCCGGTGTCGGCGACGTCGCCGCTGCTGCTGCCGCCGCTCGTCGTGCCGACCGGCCCGGTGGTCACCGGCGTCGGGTCGTCGCCGGTCGGGTCGTCGCCGGTCGGCTGCGGACCGGTCGGCTGCGGTGGGACCGGGCCGCCCGGCCCGCCGCCGGTCTCCGAGTGCCCGAGGCCGCCGTCGCCGCTGCTGTCGCCGCTGCCCTCGCCCTTGCCGGGGGCCGGCGAGCAGCCGAGCAGCACGCCACACATCACGCCGAGGAGAGTTCGCGTCCGCATCGTCATCGCTCCTGCTGGGTCATCGTCACTGGGGGATCGCGCAGACGCCGATGTCGAGCCTCGGATCGTCCATCGGCAGCGTCATCGGGTCGAACCACTGCACGCACTTCTGGTCGGCGGCCGGGCACGCGCCGTCGGGGAACTCGCAGAACGGCTCGCAGCAGCCCGCGGCCGCCGGGTCGCACTCGCTCGAGGCGGTGGCCGCGTCCTGGCAGGTCAGGCCCTTGGCGCAGGCGTTGACGAATTCACAGACGTCGTGGACCTGGCCCTCCTCGCCCGAGGCGTCGAGGACGCACACGAATTCTTCGCCGTTCGGGATGCACAGATCGTCGCCCGGGCAGTCCTGCAGCAGCGGGTCGCACGGCGTCAGGCACAGGTTGAGCACGCCGTCGTTGGCGATCACGCACACCAGGTCGTCGATGCACTTCGGCGCGTCGGCGCTGCCGGTGCACAGCGCGACGCAGGTGCCCTTGTCGTCGACGACGTCCCAGCACATGAACCCGAGCGCGCAGTCGTCGACGCCGGTGGTGCCGCCGCCCTCGGTCGTGCACGGGTCGCCGTGCTGTCCGTCGCCGGTGACCGCGACGCACTTGGTGTCGTTCCACGACGTCCCGCCGCCCTCGGCCCACGCGACGCACTTCTGTCCGTCCGCGCAGTCCTGCGCGAACACGTCGCACTTCGAGCAGCGGGTCTTGAGCCCCTCGCCCTCGACCCACTCGGAGAAGCAGGTCGGGCCCTCGGTGTCGTCACAGATGAAGCTACAGCCGGTCTCGGACGCGCCGGTGCTGGCCGCCCCGGTGGTCTCGACGACCGCGCCGGAGCTGCCGCTCGTGCCCGCCGGCTCGCTGGAGCTCGCCCCCGTCGCCCCGGTCGGCGCGCCGCCGGTCTCGCCGTGTCCGAGCGTGCCGCCGTCGCTCTCGCCGTCGCTCTCGTCGCCGCCGCCGGTCTCGGGCTTGTTCGGCTCCGCGGGCGCGGGGCAGCCGAGCAGCGCTCCACACACGAGCAAGACGACAGGTCGTATTCGCGTCCGCATCGTCGGTCCTTCTCCGGGCGCCTGAGCATCACGTCGAGCCCGGAGCGCCGCGCCGGGGTCGAACGATGGAGAGACAGTCGCGCGGCCCATCGCCGCGTCGACCCACTTTTAGAGAACAGAGTCCGAAACGAAGAAAGGCCGCCTGGTTCGCAGGCGGCCTTTGGGTCAGCGGCTCCCCGTGGGGCTCACTGCGGGATGGCGCAGACGCCGATGTCGAGCTTCGGGTCGTCCATCGGGAGCATCATCGGGTCGTACCACTGGACGCACTTCTGGTCCGCGGCCGGGCACGCGCCGTCCGGGAACTCGCAGAACGGCTCGCAGCAGCCCGCGGCGGCCGGGTCGCACTCGGACGAGGCGCCCATGGTGTCGAGGCAGACGAGGCCCTTGTCGCAGGCGTTGGCGAACTCGCAGACGTCGTGGGCCTGGCCCTCTTCGCCCGAGGCGTCGAGGACGCACACGAAGTTGTCGCCGTTCGGGATGCACAGGTCATCGCCGGGGCAGTCCTGGAGCAGCGGGTCGCAGCTCGGCAGGCACAGGTTGAGCACGCCCTCGTTGGCGATCGTGCACGGCAGGTTGTCGATGCACTTCGGCGCCTCGGCGCTGCCGGTGCACAGGGCCACGCAGGTGCCCGCGTTGTTCTCGTCGACGTTCCAGCACATGACGCCCTTGTCGCAGTCGTCGATGCCGCTGGTGCCGCCGCCCTCGGTCATGCACACGTCGCCGTGCTGGCCCGAGCCGGTGACCTTGACGCACTTGGTGGCGTTCCACGAGCCGCCGCCGCCCTCGGCCCACGCGACGCACTTCTCACCCTCGGCGCAGTCCTGGGCGAAGTTGTCGCACTCCTGGCCGCCGTTGCCGCCGGTGGTCTCACAGATGAAGCTGCAGCCGGTGCTGCCGCCCGAGGTCTCGCCCGGGACGTCGCCGCTGGACGGGTCGCTGTCGCTCGTCGGCGGCGTGGTGTTGCTGCCGCCGGTGTCGGTCTGGCTGTCGATGCCCGTGTCGTCGGTCTTGCCGCTCGCGTCGCCGGTCGTCGGGTTGCCGCCCGTGTCGGAGGCGCTGTCCTCCTCGTCGCCGCTGTCGGCGGGCGGGGTGGTGTTGGTCGCGGTGTTGCCGGTAGCGCCGGGCTTGTCCTCGCCGCAGCCGATGACCAGCGCGCTACAGAACAGGCTCGAAATAATGAGTGATCTCGTCATGAAAAGTCGTCCCCTCGTGTGCGGTTTTTTGCAGGTTCGGCGGCCTTGTTGGAAGTATTGGGTGTCCCGTCCCAATGACCCGGTCGCCGTGTCGGTCTATCTGCGAGAGGATTACATAACCGTCTTTCCACGCGCAACTATTTAATTGGCTTTGCCATCGTTGGTAGGTGGCAAGACTCGCACCAATCTGGGTCCACTCGGTACGAGACCGAGGATCTGCCTGCGACTTCCTGCGCGAACCGGATCTCGATCGGACCGGGACGCTCGCAGGGCGCGCTCCCCAACTAGCATGGAGTGCGCAGCGACCGCAAGCTGTCACCTGCAGCCCCCAATCGCAACGACGCCCGACCCCCCTTGTTGGAGGAGGCCCGGGCGTCAGCCGCGCGAGGGCGCAGGGCGCTACAGGAGGCGCCGCAGGTGCTGGTCGAGCATGACGATGCCGGGGATGGTCACGCCGCTCTCGAGGTTGATCGCCGCCTGCTGGCGGACGAAGTCGAGGCCGCGGCGGTGCATCATGCCGGAGACGTCATCACCCTCGACCGACGTGACCATCTTGCCGAGGTGCACGTCGAGCTGGCGCGACAGCGCCTTGGCGGCGGGGCCGTCCCACGGCGACTGGAACACGAGGCGGTTGAGGGCCTCCTGCAGCGCGGGGATCTGCAGCTCGCCGGCGAGGTTGAGGCGCAGGCGCAGGATGTCGAGCGGCTCGCGCCCGGTCTCGCCGGCCATGCGGATCGACTCGAGCACGTCGGTGAAGTAGTTGAGCCCGGCGAGCCGGACGGCGAGGGACTTCGGCAGGCCGGCGGCCTCGTACTCGGCGACCTGGGCGGCGAGCTGCTGCGCCTGCGCCGGGCGGATCGCCTCGCCGAGGCGGGCCATCAGGTCGCGGGCGCGCTCGACGACCCGCTGGTCGAAGGGCAGCGCCGTTCCGCGATCGAGGAGGTCGTAGGTGGCCTCCTCGAGCGCGCCCTCGATCAGGCTCATCGCCCGGTACACCGACTCCTGGCGGATCTTGTCCTCGCAGGCGTAGAGGTCGCGGCGGATCGCCTCGATGTCGCCGGCCTGGGCCGCGGACATGTACGCCTCGGCGATGTCGCTCGCGCTGCGGCGCGTGCTGGTCAGCAGCTCCGGGAAGAAGGTCGCGCCGGCGTTGTCGATGATGCGGTTGACGACCATCGTCGTGGCGATCTCGCGGCGCAGCAGGTGGGTGCGCACGGCGTCCCCTGCCCCGTCGACGATCACCTGCGGGAAGTACTCGCGGACCATGCGCTCGACCAAGCCCTCGCTGAGCGGCTTCTCCTCGAGCAGCGTGCGGTACGCGAGCATCTTCGAGTAGGCGCACAGCGTCGAGGCGTCGCACTTGTACAGGCCGCCGCCCTTGCGCGCGCGGATGCCGAGCTCGTCCTCGGTCGGCAGCCCGAAGCTGTCCGGGTTGAACGGCACGGTGCCGACGAGGTAGCTGAGCGTGCGCGCGTAGCGGAACACGTCCTTGCGGCTGCGCCGGACGTCGAAGCTGACCATGCGGCTCTGCGAGCGGTTGTTGGCCAGCACGGCGTCGCAGACCTCGGTCTCCGACTGCCGCAGCAGGTCGTTGCGGTGCTCGCGGGTGACCGCGCCGCTGGCGAGCAGCGGCGCGAACAGGATCTTGATGTTGACCTCGTGGTCGGAGGTGTCGACGCCGCCGCTGTTGTCGAGGAAGGACGTGTAGTTCTGCCCGCCCGCCCGCGCGTAGGCGACGCGGCCGCGGTCGGTGATCGCGAGGTTGGCGCCCTCGGTCATCACGCGGCAGCGCAGCTGGTTGGAGTTGACGCGCACCGCGTCGTTGGCCTTGTCGCCGACGTCGACGTGGGTCTCCTCCTTGCTCTTGACGTAGGTGCCGATGCCGCCCATCCAGCACAGGTCGACCTTGAGCGTCAGGATCGCCCGGATCGCGTCCTCGCCGCTGACGACCTGGTCGGGCCCGAAGCCGAGCAGCGCCCGCGCCTGCGTCGACAGCTCGAGCGACTTGGCGTTGCGCATGAACACGCCGCCGCCCGCCGACAGCGCGCCGGCGTCGTAGTCGGTCCACTGCGAGCGCGGCAGCTTGAACAGGCGCTCGCGCTCGACGTAGCTGCGCTCCGGGTCCGGGTCGGGGTCGACGAACACGTGCGCGTGGTTGAAGGCGGCGAGCAGCTTGATCGTGCGGCTGCGCAGCAGGCCGTTGCCGAACACGTCGCCGCTCATGTCGCCGACGCCGACCGCGGTGATGACGTCGGCCTCCGGGTCGATGCCGAGCTCGCGGAAGCAGCGCTTGGTCGTCTCCCACGCGCCGCGGGCGGTGATGCCGGTCTCCTTGTGGTCGAAGCCGTTGCTGCCGCCCGACGCGAACGCGTCGTCGAGCCAGAACTTGTGGCGCATGCTGACCGAGTTGGCGGTGTCGGACAGGTGCGCGGTGCCCTTGTCGGCGGCGACGACGAGGTACGGGTCGGGGCCCTCGCCGTGGAGGATGCCCTCCGGCGTGATCGGCTTGCCGTCGACGACGTTGTCGGTGACCGACAGCAGCGCCTCGACGAACAGCTGGTAGTACTTGTCGCCGGCGGCGCGCAGCTCGTTGCGGTCGGTCGGGGCCTGGCGCAGCACGAAGCCGCCCTTGGCGCCGACCGGCACGATCAGCACGTTCTTGACCATCTGCGTGGCCATCAGGCCGTGGATCTCGGTGCGGAAGTCGTCGGGGCGGTCGCTGAAGCGGATGCCGCCGCGGGCGACCTTGCCGCCGCGCAGGTGCACGCCCTCGAAGTCGGGGTGGTAGATCCAGATCTCGCGCAGCGGCTTGGGCTCGGGCCCGAACGGGATCTTCTGGCCCTCGAACTTGAACGCCATCGCCGGGGTCTGATCGCGGCGGCCGCCGATCGGCGTGGCCTTGATGACGAAGGCGTTGGTCCGCACGGTGGCGCGGATGACGTCGGCGACGGCCCGGAACACGCGGTCGGCGGTGTAGTCGACGACGTCGCGCAGCTCGCCGGCGAGGTGCTTGTCGGCGGCCTCGGCGAGCTGCGGGCTCGCGGTCGCCGGGTCGAAGCGCGACACGAGCCAGCCGATCAGCGCCTGCGTGACGGTCGGGTTGGCGACCAGCACGCTGCGCACGAGGTCGGTGGTGAACGGGCAGCGGACCTGATGCAGGTAGGCGACGTAGGCGCGCAGGATCTCGACCTCGAGCGCGGTCAACGTGGTCGAGACGATCAGCTGGTTGAGGCCGTCGCGGCCCATCGTGCCGGCGAACACGGCGCGCAGGGCGTTGCGGATCTCGTCCTTGCGCGACATGACCGCGGGGATCCGCTCGTCGCGGACGTCGAAGCGGTAGTTGTCGAGCTCGATCATGTGCGCGTGGGCGATGTGCACCGGGCGCACGTACTCGTCGACGACCTTGAAGCCGAAGCTGGCGATCAGCGGCAGCTCGTCGCTGAGGTTCATCGCGGCGCGGTTGAACACCCGCAGGTTGAGGCTGCCCGGGTGGTCGCCGGTGGTCGAGACGTAGAGGTCGCAGTCGAACTCTGCGCCCTTGCGGATGTTCTCGAGGCAGCGCAGGTCGCCGAGCAGGCGCTGGTCGCCGGCGCGGCGCTTGTGCTCCTCGGTGAAGGCGCCGTGGTAGATCTCGAACAGGTCGTCGAGCTGGCCCGGCTCCGCGAGCTCGCCCAGCGCCTCGCGCAGGCGCTCGTTCCAGCCCTTGGCCAGCGCCAGCACCTCGCCGCGCACGCGCTCGGTGTCGACGGCACCGAACGCGCTCGGCCCCGTCATGTAGTAGTGGACGATCGCGTTGTCGTAGCGGTCCATGTACACGCCGAAGTCGGCGTAGGTCGCCTTGAACTCGCGCATGAGCTTCTCCTGGACCTGCAGGCGCAGCTCCTCGGAGAACTGCCCGCGCGGCAGGCTGACGAACGCGAAGACGTAGCGGCCGTCCTCGCCGACGTCGATGTGCACGTCGCTGCCGCCCTCGAGCTCGGCCCGCAGCACGCGGTCGCTGAGCTCCCAGATGCGCTCCTCGGACTGGGTCAGCAGGTACTCGAGCGGCAGCGAGTTGAAGGCGTTGGTGACGCTCTTGCCGCGGTGCGAGTCGACCGAGATGCCGCGGTCGGCGAGGATCGTGCGCAGCACGACGCGCAGGAACGGGATCTCCTCCGGCGGGGTGTGCAGCGCCTTGTAGGTGAAGAGGCCGCTGATCAGGCAGGTGCCCACCGGCTGGCCGTCGCGCCCGACCCGGTTGATCACGAAGTGACCCGGCTTGCCCGCGCGGTGCACCGGCGACTCGTCGTTGCTGCGCTGATAACGGACGGTCCGCGCGAAGTCGCGGGCGTAGCCGGCGAACTTCTCCGGGTCGCGCTCCGGGCTGGCGACCGACGCGGTCCCGAGCGCGCTGATGCGCCGGCCCTGCTCGTCGTACTCCTCGACCGAGAGCAGCACGTAGTTCTCCTCGCATAGCCAGCGGACCATGCCCTCGGTCTCGCGCAGGGTCAGGCTGCGATCGCCGCCCTCGGCCGTGGCGGCCCGCAGGTAGTCGTCGGCGAGGTCCTGCATGCGCCGCTTCATCGGCTGGAAGTCGCGGACCATGGCCTGGACGATGCGCAGGCGCTGACGGAAGCGGTCGGCGAGGTCGGCCGGGGCGCCGTCGGCGGCGATCTCGACGCGGATGATCGACTCCGGCGTGCCCATGCCGATGCTGGTCAGCGTGCCGGCGCCGTCGCGACGGATCTTGATGATGGCGTTGACGAGGCTGACGACCTCGGTGTCGTCGCCGGCGAACAAGGCCCGCAGCGACGAGACGAGGAACGGCTGATCCTCGACGCACGACTCGAGCACGATGACGTCGCCCTCGGGGTGGACGGCCGTGTTGATCTCGCCGCGCTGGCGGACCTTGATCGTGCTGAGCACGGACTCGAGCTGGCCGACAAGCTCCTCGCTGGTGGTGCGCTTGAGGTCGCGGACATCGACCGAGGTCAGGACCGCCTTGCACAGCGCGGTGAGCAGGCTTACGTCCGTTCCCGGCAGCTTGGGGACATAGGAGCCAAGGACCTGCCCAACCTCGTGGATCCGCTGGTTGCTCAGATTTTTCGTCGCCATCGGCCGCAACGATCGTGCAGCCGGCGCCTCGGTGCAATCCCCCGCCCCATCCCCCGGGCCGCCGGCTCACACCCGTCCGGGCGCGGCCGCACCGGGCGAACGCGGGAAAACTCGCTCCAGTCCATGCGAGGCGGTCGCGCACGCGCTTGCACACCCGGCAACATGACGTGACGCACGCGGATCCCGGTATGCTCGCCCCGGATGGACGCCCCCGACCCGCGCACGCTCCCCCTGCCCGCCCCGGACCCCGTCGTCCACGCCGCGCGCCGCCGTCGCGTCGGCGATCGCATCGGCGACGCGGCGCTCGTGCTCGCCGCCGGCGGCTTGCAGCACCGCTCCAACGACACCGAGCACCGCTTCCGCTGCGACACCAACTTCTTCTACCTGACCGGGCTGCAGGACCCCGGCGCGCTGCTGGTCTACCGCCCCCGCCGCGACCCCGCCCTGACCCTTTTCATAACGCCGCAGGACGAGCGCGACGCGATCTACAACGGGCGCCGGCCGGGGCCCGCGGCGCTGCAGGCCCTGATCGGGGCCGATGCGGCGCATGCGAGCACGGCGATCGCTGCCGAGCTGCCGCGGCTGCTCGACGGGGTCGAGACGGTGTATGTGCCGTTCGCGGGGGCGCCCGCGGCCGAGCAGGCGGTGCGCGCGGCGATCGAGGCGCTGCGCGCGGGCGACCGCGCCGGCGACGTCGCGCCCGAGTGCCTGCGCGACGCGCGGGTCGTGCTCGGCGAGGAGCGCATCGTGAAGGATGCGGCGGCGCTCGCGAGCCTGCGCCGCGCGATCGCCATCAGCGGCGAGGGCCACCTCGCGGCGATGCGCGCGACCCGGCCCGGACTGCACGAGTTCGAGATCGAGGCGGTCCTGCACCACACGTTCCTGCGCCGCGGCAGCAGCGGCCCCGGCTACACGAGCATCGTCGGCGCCGGCGCCAACGCGACCGTGCTGCACTACATCGCCAACCGCGGGCTGCTCGAGGCCGGGCAACTGCTGCTCGTCGACGCCGGCGCGGAGTGGGATCTGTTCACCGGCGACATCACCCGCGTGTGGCCGGTGTCGGGCCGCTTCACGGGGCCGCAGCGCGCGCTGTACGAGGTGGTGCTCGCGGCCAACGAGGCCGGCATCGCCGCGTCGACGATCGACGGCAGCCTCGACGCGATCCACCACGTGTGCCTGCGCCGCCTGTGCGAGGGCATGCGCGAGCTGGGATTGTTGAAGGCGTCGCTCGACGAGATCCTGGAGAAGGAGCTCTACAAGAAATACTACCCGCACCGCACGAGCCACTGGCTCGGGGCCGACGTGCACGACGCCAGCCGCTACTCGGTCAATCGCGTCGCGCGGCCGCTGGCGACCGGGTTCGTGCTGACGGTCGAGCCGGCGCTGTACGTGCCGGCGGACGACGAGGCGGCGCCGGCCGAGCTGCGCGGCGTGGGGGTCCGGATCGAGGACGACGTGCTGGTCCGCGCCGAGGGGCCGGAGGTGCTGACGCGCGCGGTCCCGAAGCAGATCGCGGAGCTCGAGGCGATCGTCGGCGCCGGTTGACGCGGCCACGCGCGGGCGTCTATCGTGCGACGATGATGGACCCGTCTGTTCGCCGTACGCTCCCCGCCCTCGTGCTGCTCTGCGCCTGCGGCGACGCGGGCGGCGGATCGGCGACGCAGGGCGCCTCGAGCGGCGGCCCCGGCGGGTCGAGCGGGGCGACGGTCGACACGCCGACCGGGGACCCGCAGGTCGCGACGAGCGCGGGCTCGAGCGGCGGCTCGGGCGGCGCGAGCGAGGGGTCGACCGGGACGCCGACCACGGGCGATCCGGTCGTGACGACCGACGTGCCCCCGACCAGCACGACCAGCACGACCAGCACGACCAGCACGACCAGCACGGGTGGTCCGGGCACCGGCACGAGCACCGGCGACTCGAGCACCGGTGACGGCGACTCGAGCACCGGCGAGCCGGTGGTGTGCGGGCGCGGCGGCGGCGGCGACCTCGAATTTTCGTACATCTGGATCTCGAACACCGGCGAGAGCACGCTGACCAAGCTCAACACGGTGACGATGGTCGAGGAGGGCCGCTACCGCACGCGCGCCGACTCGGCCGGCTCCCCGTCGCGGACGTCGGTGAACCTGTCCGGCGACGTCGTGGTCGGCAACCGCAACGGCGGGCTGACCAAGTTCTTCGCGCGCGCCGAGGACTGCGTCGAGAGCAACGGGGTGCCGGGGCTGCAGACGTCGAGCGGCAAGGCCGACGTGCTGGCGTGGGACATGGAGGAGTGCCGGGCCTGGCACACGCCGCTCGCGGCGACGAGCAACCGCCCGGTGGCGTGGACCTCGGGCGTGCAGGACCCGAACACCTGCGCGTGGGAGGACCAGAAGGTGTGGACGTCGACGACGCAGCTCGGGCAGGCCGGCAGCATGAAGGTCCACCGCCTCGACGGCGCGACCGGCACGATCGAGGTCAGCGTCGACCTGCCGGCGGTCGACATCGGCTCGTGGGGCGCGTACGGCGGGGCAGTCGACGGCGAGAACAACTTCTGGCTGACGACCCACGGCTCCTCGAACCCGCCGAGCCTGACGCGCGTGCGCTTCGACGACCTGAGCGTGACGACGTGGCCGGCCCCGCCCGGGCTCGCCCCGTACGGGATGAGCGTCGACGCGCAGGGCCGGCCGTGGGTGGCCGGGTACCAGGGCGGCGTGGCCCGCTTCACGCCGAAGACCGAGACGTGGGACGTGGTCCCCGGCGTGACCGGGCTCGGGCTGCAGGCCGACGGCGAGGGCCGGGTGTGGGTCGGGCGGTACCCGGCGCCGGGGGTGCTGGCGATCGACGTCGACACGCTCGCGGTGGTCCAGACCATCCCGATCAACGCGGCGGTGACGAAGGGGATCAGCGTCGACTTCTTCGGCAACGTGTGGGCGGTGTCGATGGACACGCAGGCGTTCCGGGTCGATCCAGAGACGATGCAGATCGACGTCTACGCCGGACTCAACAGCGCGTACACGTACAGCGACATGACCGGCTGGGGGCTCAACAACGTGCTGCCGCAGTAGCGGCGTGTCCCTGAGGGCATGTCGCGGGGGACATGTCCCCGCGGACATGTCCCCACGGACATGTCCCCCGGGTCAGGTCGCGGTGTCGAGGGCGCGCCACAGGTACCAGGCGGCGGCGCTGCGGTGCGGGCGCCAGGGCTCGCCGCCGTCGTGGAGGGCGCGCGGGGTCGGGAGCTCGTCGAGGCCGTGGAGGACGGCGTAGCTCTTGCGGACGGCGTAGTCGCCGATCGGCCACACGTCGGGGCGGCCCATGCGGAAGATGAGGAGCATCTCGACCGACCAGCGGCCGATGCCGCGGACCTGGGTGAGGCGGTCGATGATCGCCTCGTCGTCCATGCGCGCGAGGCTGCGAAAGCTCGGGATCTCGCCGCCGGCGGCGCGGCGGGCGAGGTCCTGCAGGGCGAGGGTCTTGGCGCCCGAGAGGCCGGCGCTGCGCAGCTGCTCGGTGCGGGCGGCGAGGACCTGCTCGGGGCGCGGGATCTGGTCGCTGCCGAACAGGGCGCACACGCGGCCGAGGATCGTCGCGGCGGCCTTGCCGGTGAGCTGTTGATAGACGATCGATCGCGTCAGCGCGGCGTAGGGGTCGCCGAGCGGCTCGATGCGCAGCGTGGGCGGGCCGATGCGGTCCACAAGGGCGCGCATGCGGCGGTCGCTGCGGCGCAGGTGGTCGACGGCGTCGGTGGCGAAGGCGGGCCGGGTCCGTGGCATCACGCGCGGTTATACACCGGGCGGCGGTCCGGCGGCGCGACGCGGTATGCTGGCGACGATGCGGACCCTGGCGCTCGCGCTGCTCGCCGCGACGGCCTGCGAGGAGCCGCTGCCGGTGCTCGAGCTCGGCAGCGGCGGGTGCGACGAGGTCGTGCTCGCGGCCCGCGAGGAGGCGCTGCACTACTGGGACGTCAGGGCGCTCGCCATGGAGCGCGTCGGGGGCGACAGCGGGTGGGCGCTGGGGCGCGACCCGGGCAACCGCGTGATGCTGCAGGCGTGGCCGGAGGGGCCGGGCTTCGACCTCTCGAAGCTCGGGCCGGTGCAGGCGTTTCGCCTGCTGCCGGGGCTGCATCCGGGGCAGACGTGGATGACGCTCGACCGCGGCGACAAGCTCCGCGTGTGGCGGCTCGGCTCCGCGGCCGAGGGCGCGGGCGTCGAGGCGCCCGACCTCGCCGGGTTCCCGGGGCCGCCGGTCGAGTGGCGGCGGCGGCTGCTGATCGTCGACGGCGTGCCCTACCTGCTCGCGGCGCCGGCGATCGAATTCGCGGAGCACATCACGCTGTACGTCGCGGCGCTCGATCCGGAGACGCTCGCGCTCGGGACGATCTGGCCGATCGAATTTACGCGGCCGTGCCTGGAGCTCTACGGGCCCGACCCGGCGTGGTGTGCCTCGGAGCAGAACGCGTGGGTCGACATCCTCGACGTCGCCGAGGCCGGCAGCGTCGCCGGCGGCGTGGCCCTGCTCGGGATCCGCCAGAGCGGCGCCGACGGGCAGTACGCGGTGCTCGAGCTGCACCACCAGGACGGCCCCGCGGGCCCGATCGCGATCCGGCGCGACGGCTTCTTCATCCCCGGCAGCTCCTACGGGTCGTTCGGCGCCGGCCTGACCGGCCAGCTCGCGGCCGACGCCGACAACCTCTACGTCTTCATCCACGTCATCGCGTCGGACGACTGGTGGCGCCTGAATTACATGCCGCTGCGCGGCGACCCGGCTTACGGCCAGGCGAGCCCCGAGACGGCGTATCCGCTGTGGACGGGCCCGCTGGTGCAGCTCGGCACGCGCGCGGTGCTCGGCGACTTCGCGCGCGGACGCTGGACGCTCGCGCCGGTCCGCGGCGGCGTCGTCGAGCTCGACGTCCGCGCCAGCATCACGGTCGACGCCGAGGCGAGGATCTCCAGCGCGGGCCGCGAGCAGCTGCTGGTGATGCCGCCCTCGGGCCACGCGCTGCGGGTCGTCGCCGGCTGCGCCGCGGACCCGTGAGCTCAGCGCAGGCGCTGCTCGAGGTGCTGGGCGGTGTCCTCGAGCACGGCGCGGTGCTCGGCGGGGACGAACTCGATCTGGCGACGCAGGTACGGCAGCAGCTCGGGGTTGGAGAGCTGGCTGATCGCCGTGCTCGCCAATTTGATGAAGGGCTGCTCGCCCTCGCGGAGGCGGTCGCACAGGAAGTCGAGGGCCTCGACGGTGCCGATCTTGCCGATCGCGTGGAGGGCCGCCTCGCGCGCGGGCTCGGGGTCGGGGAGGTCGCGGGCCTCGAAGATCCGGCGCAGTGGTTCGAAGGCGTGGGGGAAGATCAGGCGGCGCACCGAGTTGGCCGCGGCCGCGCGCACGCCGGGGATCGGGTCGCGCAGCGCCTGCGAGACCAGGCTGAAGCTGCGCTTGAAGCGGAGCGCGCCCATCGCCGCGCCGACGGCCTCGCGCAGGGCCGCGTCGCCCTTGCGGTGCAGGGCCTCGAGCGCGGCGATCACCGGGTAGGCCTTGATCTCGCCGAGGCGGCGCACGACCTCGAGCTGCGGCAGCGCGGCGCCGCGGCGCTCGGTCTCGAGGACCAGCAGCAGCGCCTGGCGGCGCACGTAGTCGGGGAAGCGGCGGTCGGCCATCACGCCGGCGGCGACGAGCGCGGGGTCGCCGGCGAGCTCCCACTCGGCGAGGTCGACGTACCAGACCTCCTCGTAGTCGGGCAGCGCCTTCAAAAACTCCGGGACGGGCATCGGGCGCGGGGCGTCGGCCGGGAGGTCGCCGAGGCGGCGCAGCAGGCGGATGGCGCGCTCGCGGTTCTTGCTCGGGAGCTCGATCGAGGCGAGGCGGCGGTAGACCTCGGCGACCATGCGGAACGCGCGGACCGACGCGAACGCCTCGGCGGCGGCGAGGAACGCGTTCTCGACGATCTGGACCGGGTGGCCGGCGGCCTGGGCCTCGGTGCCGGCCTTGATCCACGCCTCGGCGCTGCGCCAGCGCAGGTCGTCGGCGTACGGCAGGCCGGCGCGCGTGCAGTAGTCGGCGGCCTCGCGCAGGATCGCGGCGACGGCGTGGTGCTCGCCGCGGTCGCGGGCGAGCGCGACGAAGGTCTCGTAGAGGCGCAGCGCGTCGAGCTTGAGGCCGTCGTCGCGGAGGATGCGGACGCTGTTGAGGTAGCCCTCGGCGATGTTCTCGAAGGCGCCGGCCTCGACGCCGAGGCGGGCGATCAGCTGGTAGCAGTCGAAG
>Ga0075163_10003025_pt1 | contig 22639 bp, 13 predicted proteins | sample JI1023141ADNA_FD_71478 | JGI IMG/M metagenome (GOLD analysis project Ga0075163, IMG submission 71478) | Wastewater effluent complex algal communities from Wisconsin, to seasonally profile nutrient transformation and Carbon sequestration -... | ecosystem: Engineered > WWTP > Effluent > Algae... | reverse complement strand
TCGGCGTGCTCGACAACCTGCCGAATCGCGCGGCGGCGACGGCCGTGCGACCGTTCGTGTTCCCGCTGGGCGCGCGCTTGCGTCCGCCGAGCGACCGCACGACGGGCGCGTGCGCGCGGGCCCTGCTCGACGGCGGCGACGCGCGTTTGCGGCTCACGGGCGACATGTACGTGCCGAACGCGCAGGATCCGGCGCTCGGACGGCTGGAGCACGCGCTCGAGCTGACGTTGGCCGCCGATCCGCTGCGCAAGAAGTTGCGCGACGCGCAGAGGGCCAAGATCCTCTCGCGCGGCTCCGAGCACGAGGTGCTCGACGAGGCCGTGTCGAAGAACATCCTGACGACCGCCGAGCGCGACAAGGTCAAGGCGGCGTGGGAAGCGCGGGACGACGCGGTGCAGGTCGACGACTACGCGCCGGCCTCGTATCGCGCGATGCGCGGCTGAGAGCGGCTGACAAGACTAAGGATGCCGGCTCTCAGATGACTCAGCTCTGCGCCGCACAGTCGGCGCGGACGTCGAGAACGTGACTTCTTCGGGGTCCCTGAGCGCGCTCGCACGAGCGAGAGCGCGCCTTCCGCACGGACGCCGTAGCGGGTGGACACGACACAGCTCGTGGACGCCGCGCTCGCATCGGCGAACGTCTCTGCGCAACAGGGGCTTCGCGCCCTGTGCGGAAACGATCGATTCCGGCAGGTCGTTCGCTCCGTTCGGCCCGAATCGGTGGACTCGACGCGGGGAATCCGAGGAACCACGGACGTGAGCGCCGAGCTTGGACTCCGTGCGGACTCGCACGCGAACGCACGACCGCGGTCCGCTACGGATGCGTGCCGCGCGTGATCGAACAGGTGGTCGGGGACGGCACGCAACTTGTCCTGCACGAGTTCAGTGTGCCCTCCGGACCGGATGGGCGCGTCGGCACCGAGGGGAGCCGACTGGAAGCCTCGCGCTCGCTGTGAGCACGAGCGACTCGCCCACGCGATCGACGCCGCATACAGAAAGCCGCACATGTACTCACGCTGGTCATTGGCCGTGTTCGTGTCCCTGAGCTCGTTCACCAAGGCCCAGAGCCTGATGATCCCGGCTGGCCCGCCGGTCGAATTCACGCCGGGAGCCGGCGTCGTCGAGTTCGACGACCTGACCATCCCGGTCGGCGCGACACTCAGGCTACGGGGCACCGCTCCCGCGCACGTCCGCGTCCGCGGGACACTGCGCGTCGACGGCAAGCTCGACGCATCGGGGGACGCCGCCGCGTCGGTCAATTACTGGATCTACGCCGCCACGGCCCCCAAGCCGGGCTACCCCGGTGGCCCAGGTGGAGGATCGGGAGGGACCTCGAACCCGATGTTGCTCAACTACTGCGTCGCGGGCGGAGACGGCGCCGACGGCTATGGGATCCCGTTCGGTCTCCGCGGGGGTGGCGGAGGAGGTGAGTCCGTCGTGAGTACCTTTGCGTATGAACAGGCGCGCGGCGCCGGCGGCGGCGGCGGCGCATTCGGTCCGGACCTGCCTCCGATCTTCCCCGATCCCAGCGGACTGCTCAACTTCGGGCGCATCGCCAAGGACGGGCAAAGCGGTGGACAGTTTGGACTGGGTGCAGCGCAACACTTGCCCGTGGTGGCTGGCGGCAAGCGCGGACTCTTGCCCTTCATCGACGACAATCCCGACAACGATTTCTGGGGACGGAAGATCGACCCGATCACGAGCCAAGTGATCGTGGGTGAATTGTCGTCCCCGCGCGGCGGAAGTGGCGGCGGCGCCGGAGGAAATCGAGACTTCGACACCTACCCGTCGACGTATCCGTGGAGTCCCATTCACGGGGTACAGGGCGGTATCGGGGGCGGTGGCGGCGGCTTGCTGATCCTTCAAGCGCAATTGGTCGTCGTGGGTGCGACGGGTCGGATCCTTGTCGACGGCGGCGACGGCGACGGCGGTATGTGCACGAGCGGCGTCAACAACATCGGCGGCTCGGGCGGCGGTGGCTCGGGTGGGATGCTCGTACTGCAGGCGCGTCGCATCGACTTGACCTCGGCGGCTCCGGCTTGCATCACGGCGATCGGTGGCCAGGGCGGAGGGGCGTACTTCCTCCAACATGGCCACGGTGGTGACGGCGGCCCCGGACTCGTCCAGTTTCACGTTTCGAACGGTGCGGCTGACGTGCGCCTGCCTGTCGGCAAGACCCTCGCCGACATGACGGTACCGAACGCGCACTTGCTCGTTCCCGAACCGAACCTCTGACTACGCTTCGGGCTCCTGCCGCGCGATGCGCGGCTGATCGACGGGCGATCCGGAAGCTCGTGCGCTCGCGCCGTGAGGGAGCGGCCGCGAAGAACACTTGTCAATCTCGGGCGTCGCCGTTGAGATGTCGGCGTCCGGGTCGCCCACGCAAAACGCACGGCGCACGAGCCTCAGCCCGTCCTTCGTGGTGAGGAATCCGCGCGAGAGTCGCACCGCGGCGAGCCCCGACGATCGATTCCCGGACGATCCACTCGATTGGCGTCACGAACGCAATGGCTCTCGTGTTGCATCTCGCACTGCTCCTCGCGATCCAGGATCCGACTCCTCGGCCCTACACTCCCGGCTGAAAGCCGACCACCGTCGAGATGATGCAGATCCTCGACACGGAGACCGCCGAGCCCAAGCTCCGCATGGTTCTCGACAAGGCGAAGGAACTCGGGGACGAAGGTCTCGCCGTTTTCGGACACGGACTCGAGGGGAAGAACCCGTGGGTCGTCTCCGAGTGCTGGACGTACGTGGGCGAGTACGGACCCAGTGCGACGATGCACTTGCCCGTCATGATCAAGAAGCTCGCGCAGTTCTCGACTCGCTATCCATTGTTCGGAACGGAGAAGTTCCGCAAGGAGGTTCTCGAGGTCCTCGAGAAGGAAAGAGGGGCACCACTCGAGGCGGGAGCCAAGTCCCAGGAGATGTTGGATGCGCGTCGAGCGATGGACGCGGTCATCCAGGTCGGCCAGCACAACCTGCCGATGATGGAATCGCTGCTGGCTCAGGTTTCTCCCCCTTCGATCGGTGACGGGGAGTCCATCGTGCATCGAACCTGGGCACGGCTCGCCAAGATCGATACGTGGGCCGCGGACAAGGTGATGGTCGAGCGTTGGAGTGACGCGAAAGACGGCGAACGTCTGATGCTCGTCATCGGAAGTTGGCGGAAGGACCTGGCCTCCGCGCCGGTCATCGACCGACTCGTGGCGAGCCTCGCGTCGTCGTCCTCCGACATCCGACAGGTGGCGGTCTCCGTGTTGGCCGACGCCGATCGATTCGACGTGAAGGCCAACGCGATCAAGGTTCGAACCTTGCTGTCGGACAAGTCGGCGTGGACGCGTTTGCGGGCGGCGCGACTGGCCTCGTTCGCTCGGGAGGTCGCAGGCCCTCGAGAGTTCGTCCGTCTCCTGGAGCACGAGTCGGACGACATCGTCGACGAGGCCGCCATGTGGATCGGGATCATGGCCCGCGTGGATCGGGCACGGCCGGATCCCAAGTTCCCGCTGCCCGAGGGTGCTCTGGCCGCCCTCGTGAAGATCGCGACGAGCGAACGCGTGGAACGCGCGCGCATCTCGGCGATCGTGGCGATCGGGTCCTTCGGTGCGGGAGGTGCGAGCGCACTGGATGCGCTGAAGCCGATCGCGTTGGGCAATGGCCCGTTGGCGAAGGCCGCCAAGGACGCCGTGCAGAGCATTCAGCCCTCCGGCAAGTGAGTCGATGCGCCGTCGACCGAGCGCGGTCAGGCCGAGTCCTTCTCGACCAACACCGCTTCGCAATCGAGCTCGAGCGCGAAGCGGCCGCGTTTCACGGGGACGATGCGCACGTCGGGGCACTTCTCGATCAAGCGCTTCTTCAAGAGGATCAGGCGCGTCTCGAGGTTGTCCTTGATCGGCGGGAGCTCCAGCGTGGGATCGAGGCGCAGCTCGCGGTTCGTGTACTCCGTCCGCGCGCCGGTGCGTTGCTTCAAGAGCTTCCACAGGATCTTGCCCGGCAGGTTGCGGACCAGGTATTCGCCGTCGACGAACACGCAGTCGTCGTTCTTGTAGAACGTAAACGTGCGCGTCTTCTTGCGCGCGGGCTCGGGCGCGGCGGGCGCATCCTCGTCGTCGCGCTCGTCGGCGTCGCTCTCCATGCGCGCCATGCCCAGCGCGATCTGGTTCGCCACGATCTGCAAGTAGGCCTCGTCCCACTCGTCGAAGCTCAACGGGTCGCGGCTCTCGAACGCGATCACGCCCACGAGTTCGTCGCCCGCGAGCAACGGCAGCGCGAGCTGCGCCTGCACGTCGGGCAGACCGGGCAACGGGATCTCGGGCTCGAGCCCCGCGCGCCCTTGGCTCTCCGCGATGCGACCGCGCACGGCGCGTCCGTAGCGCAAGTCGGCGCTCATGCTGGTCACGCGCGTCATGCGGCGCGTGCTCGCGGCCATGCCGATCACGCCCTGTCCCACCGCCACGCGCGCGCCGATGCCGCGCTCGCCCTCACGGGCTCCGCGGGACGCCTCGTCGAAGCCGCGGCTCGCGAGCGTCACGAGCACGCCCGTGTCGCACTCGGGCACCAACACCATCGAGTGCGAGAACCCGAACAGTTCGTCGAGCGTCAACAACGTGCCCGACAACAACGCGTCGAGGCTCGTGGCGCGCGCGATGCGCTCCGACACGATCTGCAGCCCGCGCAGTTCGGTCAGCGGGCCGCCACCTTCGATGCCCTTGGGACCGGAGTCGAGCACGGGATCGAGCGGCGCCAGGAATCCGTCGACGCGCACGACCTCGAGCACCTCGTACACGTCCGACGAGATCAAGCGGAACACGCCGCTCATCCCCGTGTGCGACGCGATCGTCTGGATGCGCATCGCCATGTTGTCGAACAGCGGTCCGCTGGTCTCGAAGTGGTCGAACTTGAGCACCAGGCGCCACGCCTCGAACGTGACGGGGTCCATCAGCGTCACATCGGCATAGGGATTCTCGGCCACGTTGCGCTGCGTCTTGTTGAAGAACTGGCACGAGAGCGCCACGTGCTTCGAATCGACGTAGTACACCTCCGACAGGTACGTGACGTTCGGCTCGCCGGCGGCGCTGCTCGTGGCGATGATCGAGGGGATCACGCCTTGGAAGCAGTCGCGCAGGTCCTCGAGACGCGCGCTCACGGCGCACCTCCGGTGACGTGCGGTCCGCCGACGTTGCGCACGGAGCTGATCGTGTCGCCCGCGCCCAATTGCGCGCCGGCACCGGGACCGGGTGTCTGCTCGAACACCGATTCGACGCGCAAGCGCACGGCGTGACACGGCCACGCGGCCATGCGCTGCACGACGCGTGTGGGCACGCCCACGAACATCAGCTCGTGCCCGAACGCCCGCACGTACGCGTCGAGGACGGCGTGGTCCGCGGGAGCCGCGCGCGTCACCGCGCGCACCTCGCCCTTGATCTGGACCGAGCGGTGATCGCGGGGCAGACAGAACGTGACCGCGATGCGCGACGTCTCGCGCAGGTCCGCCAAGTTGGGGCCCGCTGTCGCGTCGGGCAGGAACACCGTCAGCTCGCGCCCCTCGTCCTCCACGCGAGCGCCCATGGCGCGCAGGCTGTGCGGCCGGTTGCGCGCGTCGCGCGTGCCGACGAGGACCGAGAGGCCGGACTCGAGGAACGCGGCGAGTTCGGGATGGATGGCATTCATCGCTCCGATCGATGGTAACGCACCCTCGCCTCCGTTGACCACGGGGGCGAGGGTGCGCGGATCGCCTTCGAAACCGGCGCGGGTCTCATCCCGTCGCCGAAGTCGGCGCGAGAATCACTGCGCCGACACCGGCGCGAGAATCACTGCGCCGAAGCCGGCGGCAACGGATCGGGCACGCGGTTCTTGATGGCGGGAACGCTCTTCAAATAGTCGTACACCGCGCGCAGGTCCTCTTCGTTCAAGCTGCCCACTGCCTGCGACGGCATCGGCGGCAGGATCGGACGACCGCGACCGAGGTGACGGCCCGTGCGCATCGCCATCTGGAACTCGTCGAACGTCCACTTGCCGAGGCCCGTTTCGTCGTCCGGCGTGAGGTTCATCGTGAAGCTGACGCCCCACGGACCGGCCCACGCCGTGTTCGTCATGGAACCCGCCATGCCCCACGGCGCGTCGAGCTTGGGCGCGCTCGTGATCTTGACGCTCTCGGGGTGACCGGAGAGGAAGCGCGTCGCGTCCGGTTCCGGCCCGTTGGGGCCCATGGTGAAGGGCGTGTGGCACGTGGCGCAGTCCATCGCTTGCACGAGATAGCGGCCGCGCTCGACCGAGCTCGTCTCGGACACCTTGGCGCGCGTGTCGACGGCCAGATTGGAGGAAGCGCAGGCGGCGACGGCCAACGCGAGGACGACGGAAGTGGAACGGATCATGGATGGCTCCTGTTGCGAGTGTGGAACGGAATCGGAAGGTCGTGAGCGAACGGGACGCGCCGAATCGGATCAGCGCGGTGTCGACTCGGGCGCGGTCTTCGGCGCGAGATCCGAACGGATCCAACGCTCGACGAGGGCCGCGCCTTCGTCGTCGACGACGTGCACGCCCAACGGAGGCATGCGCGTGTACGGATTGGTGGTCGCCAGGCGTTCCCAGAGGACGCTCGTCTCGGGGTGACCGGGAACGACGCGGGTCTTGGGCGCGCCGGTGCGCAGGCTCGAGCTCGACACGACGCTGATCGTCGTGCGCGTCGCGGCCGGGGCGGTGCCGCGCGCGGCGTCGGCGATCGAGTACTCGAGGTCGAGGCCCAGCGAGGCGAGCGGCGTGCTCGACGCGTGGCAGGCGCCGCAGTTGGCGTGGAGGTAGCCGACGACCGCGCGCTCGGTCGACGACGGCGCCGCGATGCGCGGCGGCGTCTCGACGAACGAGCGTGGCAGGTTCCGCACGAGTCCGCGCTCGACGAGTCGTGCCAGGTCCACGTCCCCTTCACCGGGCGTCTCGGCGTGCGGCGCGAGCGGATCGCGATCACCCGAGAGCTGCAACGCCGAGAAGCCCAGGACGACCGACGCGCGGTTCAGGTGACACGAGCCGCAGTCGATGACGCCGGGGACGTCGTAACGCACGCCCGGACGGCTCTCGCACGCACCGCGCACGCCGCGCGCGGGCGCCAACGTGGCCTTCGAGCCGTCTTCGTTCCACACGTAGGTCGCGAAGCTCCACTCGCGCTCGGTGACGCGCTCGATCAGGCGCGTCTCGACGCGACGGCCGAACGAGAACTCCTTCCACAAGCGCGTGCCGACGGGGAACACCCAGTGATCGGGATCGCTCGCGTCGATCGACGTGCCGCGCGGCAAGCGGATCCAGCGTCGCTTCGCGGCGCCGTCGGACCACAACGGATACTGCGGCGTGAACGACAGGACGCCGTCGGCCGGGCGCGTGTGCGTCGCGTCGGCGGAGAGGCCCGTCGCGTCGAGGTCGATGGGCGTGGACGCGGCCGTGGTCGCGACCGCGGCGCCGTCGCACGCGTTCGAGGCACGCGCGGCCGTGCTCGGCGGACTCTTGGCCCACGCCGTCCCGAGAGCGACGAGTGCGACCGCGATCGAAGCCCCGGTGCGAAGTCGTCGAGCGCTCACGAGCGTGCCTCCGCGACGAGTCGCTGCCACGTGCTCTCCCCCAACGCGCGACGCGCCGGAGCGGTGGCCCGGTCCCACGCCGACGCGGGCACGCGCGCCATCACGCCGCGCAGCATCGTCACTTGATCGCGGGCGCTCTGGGACACGAGGAACATGCGCAGGATGCCGGGACGGCGCTCGTCCGGGACGCGCGCCACGATCGCGGCTTCGATCGCGTGCAGTTCCTCGTCCGTGCAGTGTGCCCACAGCAGTCGATTGCCGTTCGTCTCCTCGCGCTCCATGTGCGCGAGCTGCAACACGACGTAGTGACGCCAGCGCTCCGCCAGGCGTCGCCCCACCAAGGCTCGCGGTTCGGGTTCCAACCCGTTCGTGTCGTCGAGCAGCACGTCGAGCAGCCGACCGAGTTCGCTCTCGAGGCCTTCGAGGCGCGTGTGGTCCGTGCGCAGGTCCGCCGCCTGGAACGAACCCAACCGCGCGATCACCGGGAGGACGCAGGCCTCCTCGCACTCGGCGTGGAGGTGGAACACGGCCAGGCACTCGCGGGCCGCGACGCAGGCGGCGCGCCAATCGCCGGCGGACTCGTCGCGACGCGCGGCGGCGGCGGTCGCGTCCGCGCGGAAGTCCGCGCGGGCCAGGCCCACGGCGACGGCGAAGGCCTCGGCCTGCAGCGCCTGGTGGACGGACCAGAAGAGATCGAATCGGGACATCGTTGGCTTCCTTCGGGGCGGAGTATCGGGCCCCGATGCCGCCGACGCTTCCTAAGTCCTCCCTCGCGCCTCACTAAGAATTGCCTAACGGGTCCGGGTCGCCGGTCCGATCGACCGGTCGACGGCACGGACCGGGCGCCGCGACGCCGCCTCGGACGGCACGGAAGCCGAGCGAGTCGTGATCACAGGGTCGAGTCGGGGCGGAGCCCGTCGGCAAAGGAGCGAACCGCGAACGGCGAACGCGGATCGCCCCGCGGGAGTACGATCGCGGATCGAGTCGAGAGCCGTCCTCTCTTCCGTGGAACCCTCATGCGCACCTGGCAAGCGATCGTCGTGACCTCCGTTCTCTCCACCACCGCCGTCGCGGGAAACGTGATCGTCGTGGGCAACGGGCCGGGTCAGTTCGCGTCGCTGCAAGACGCCGTGACGGTGGCCGACGACGGCGACGTCGTGCTGGTCAAGATCGCCGGGCCGTTCGGTTCCGTTCGAGTGCAGGACAAGAGCGTCGCGATCGTGAACGCCACCGGAGGCACGGTGCAGCTGAACGGCGCGCTGCGGGTGAACAACCTCGCGGCTTCGCGCTCGGTCGTCCTCGCGGGTCTGAACGTCACGGGGACCGTGTCGACGACGTTGCCGGAACTCGGCGCGGGTCTGCGCGCGACGGCTTGCCTCGGATCGGTCGTGGCGCAGGATTGCACGTTCACCGGAGGCTCGAGCGTCGGCACCACGTGCAACCCGGTCGCGCCCAGCCACGGCGTCGAGTTGCTCTCGAGCGCCTCCGTCGCGTTGACCCGATGCACGATCACGGGCGGCCACGGCAACTCGAGCTACGGACAGGTGCCGAACGAACACCCGGTCCAACAGGGATCCGGCGTGCGCGCGTCGACCGGGTCGCTGGTGTCGTTGGACACGGTGACGGTGTCGGGTGGATCCGGCGGCTCCACGTGCAACAGCTATCAGGACGGAACGCACGGTGGCCTCGGGATCTCGCTCTCGAACTCGAGCCTGTTCGTGTGCGGCTCGAACGTGTCGGGCGGCGCGGGCTCGAGCCCCGGCGGCACGGTGACGGGCGCGCTCGTCGGCAGCGGCGGCAGCGGTATCGACGGCCAACTCGTGCCGGCGAGCCCGGTCGTGTCGCTCGCGAGCACGGTGGTCGGCGGGCTCGCGGGACCGCCGTACTTCTGGTGCGGCCTCTGTGCGAGTTGCTGCGACGGTTCGCCGGGTTCCGTCACGTCCGGTCCGCTCACGCTGCAGACGCTCGCCGGTGCGGCGAAGCGTTTGAGCGGTCCGAGCCTCGTGCGCGACGACGAAACGCCCGAGTTCCGCGTGGACGCCTCGCCCGGCGAGCGCGTCGAGATCGCGGTCTCGCGCGCGCCGACGTATCAAGTCGACGCCGGTTCGGGCTGCATCCTGCACGTGAAGGATCCGAACTGGATCATCGTGGGCCTCGTTCCCGCGGGCGGCAACAACGTCAAGCGCCGTTACCACATGCCCGATCTGCCGGTCACCTCGCCGGGGCAGGTCTTCCACGTGCAAGCGCGGGTGACGTCGACGACGGGCGTGCGGCGGTTGACGAACGAGCAGGCGGTCGTGTTGGTCGACGCCGCCTATTGAGAGTTCGAGGACGTCGTCCGACCCTCGTGACGGCGATGACAATCGCGACGGCGACGCTAGGATGCGCCGCATGATCGCGAGCGCACCGCACGAGGCCCGTCCGAGTCTTCGCTCGTGATTTCCTCGCGCCTGAACCTGGTCGTCGACGCTCGCGCGCAGGATTCCCGAGCGCGCGCGACCACGTTTCGCACCCTGCACGGCGAGGTGCGCACGCCGGTTTTCATGCCGGTCGGCACGCAGGCCACCGTCAAGGCGCAGCTGACGCAGTCGCTCGAGGATTCGGGCTCGCAAGTCCTCCTCGCGAACACGTACCACTTGCTGTTGCGGCCCGGGGTCGACGTCTTCCGCCGCCTGGGTGGCATCCACGCGTTCATGAGTTGGAAGCGCTCGGTGCTGACCGATTCGGGCGGCTACCAGATCTTCTCGCTCCCCCATTCGCTCTCGCTCAGCGAGGACGGCGCGTCGTTCCAGAGCTACGTCGACGGCCGCACGATCCTGTTGTCGCCCGAGACCAGCATCGCGACGCAGGTCGCGATCGGCGCGGACGTCATGATGGCACTCGACACGTGCATCGCCTCGACCGCCGACGTCGCCACCGCGCGCGCGGCCGTCGAACGCACGCGCCGTTGGGCCGCGCGCAGCCTCGCGGCGCGCGGGGATTCGCCCCAAGCGCTGTTCGGCATCGTCCAGGGTGCTCTGTTTCCCGAACTGCGACGCGAGAGCGCCGAGCAGCTGCGCGAGCTCGACTTCGACGGCTACGCGATCGGCGGATTGGCCGTCGGCGAGTCGAAGAGCGAGCGCGAGGACGTGTGCGCGTTCACGGCCGAGCTGTTGCCGCAGGGCAAGCCGCGCTACCTGATGGGCGTGGGCACGCCGATCGATCTTCTGGAGGGCGTGCACCGCGGCGTCGACATGTTCGACTGCATCATCCCGACGCAATTCGCCCAACGCGGCAGCGCCTTCACCTCGCGCGGCGAGATCCAGATCCGCCGCGGCGTGTACAAGTTCGCCGACGCGCCGCTGGATCCCGAGTGCGCCTGCCCCACGTGCGCGCGCTACTCGCGTGCGTACCTGCACCACTTGGCCAAGACCGAGGAAGTGCTGGGCTGGCAGCTGCTGGGCCAGCACAACATCCACTTCTATCACCAGCTGATGCGCGACATCCGCTCGAGCCTCCTCGCCGGCACGTTCCTCGACCTGTATCGGGCCAAGCGCGAGGTGTTGGACGTCCCCGACGTCGATCACCCGACGTTGCGTCAGCCGCACAAGCGCGTGCGCACGCGCACGTTGGGCGACTACGAAGTGCACGTGGCGCACGAGGGCTTCGGCAGCATCCGCCAGATCTCGTCGGGCGAGATCATGCACTCGCGAACACCGCCGATGGACGAAGCGCGCGCGCTGTACGTCGAGCAATCGCGGCTCGACGAGCGCCTGCGGCTCGCACAGCACGAGTCGCCCGAGTCCGCGTCGCGTCTCGTGGTGTGGGACGTCGGGCTCGGCGCCGCCGCGAACGCGATGGCCGCGATCGAGTGCTACGAGCGCGCTGCCGCCGAAGGCCCCGTGCGGCCGATGCACGTCGTGAGCTTCGAGAACGACGTCGATTCGCTGCGGCTCGCGTACCGCTACGAGCACCTGTTCCCCTACCTGCGCCACGCGGGGCCGGCGGCGATCCTCGAGTCGGGCCGTTGGACGTCCGCGAAGCACGCGGGCTTGAGCTGGGAGCTCGTCGAAGGCTCGTTCCCCGAGACGATCGCGCGGGCGAGCGCCGCGCCCGACGTGATCTTCTACGACATGTTCTCGAGCAAGACGTCGTCGGCCGCGTGGACGCACGCGACGTTCGCGCAGCTGTTCGCCGCGTGCGCCGGCCGCCCCGCCGAGCTGTTCACGTACACGTGCTCGACCGCGAATCGTGTCGCGCTGCTCGCCGCCGGCTTCCACGTCGCGCGCGGCCGCGCCGCCGGCGCGAAGGTCGAGACGACGATCGCGATGACGCCGCAAGCGCGTCGCGACCATGCCGAGAGCCCGCACGAGATGCTGGGCGACGAGTGGCTCGCGCGCTGGAGTCGTTCCGCCGCGCAATTCCCGCCCGACCTCGCCGCGGAGGAGCGCCCCGCGTTCGATCGACGCATTCGCGATCACGCGCAGTTCGCGACGTCGCGATCTTCGTCGTGACGCTCGCCGCGCGACGTGCCGAAGGGGAACGGCCGTCAGCCGCGCGCGCGGTGGGCCCGCGGCGGGGACGGTTCGAGCTTGCTGGCGAGTTGGTGCAGGAACAGGCCCACGTCGGTCACGATGCCGACGGTCTGTGCACTGCCGCGGTCGGCCAGCTTCGTCACGACGGCCGGGTTGATGTCGACGCACACGACGCGCACCCAGCTCGGCAGCATGTTGCCCACGCCGATCGAGTGCAGCATCGTCGAGAGCATCACGACCATCTTGCAGCCCTCGAGCGCCTTGGCGTAGCCCTCTTGCGCCTCGATCAGGTCCATCAACGTGTCGGGCAGCGGTCCGTCGTCGCGGATCGAACCGGCCAGCACGAACTCGACGTGGTTCTTCACGCAGTCGTGCATGATCCCGTGCTTCAACACGCCTTGTTCGACGGCCGCGGCGATCGAACCGGCGTGGTTCACCGTGTTGATCGCGCGCATGTGGTTCTTGTGGCCTTCCTCGACCGGTGAACCGGTCTGCAGGTCGACGCCCAGCGACGTGCCGTACAGCGCGAACTCGACGTCGTGCACGGCCAGCGCGTTGCCGGACAGCAGCACGTCGACCCAACCCTTGCGGATGAGGTCGCCGAAGTACTCGATCCCGCCCGTGTGGATCACGACGGGCCCGGCGACCCACGCGATCTTGCCGCCGGACTTGCGCGCGTCGCGCATCATCTCGGCCACCTTGGCGACGCTAACTTCGACGCGGCGCTCGGAGCTGATGTCGTTGCTCATGAACGCGAAGCCGTGGCGGTCGCGCTCGCGGAACTCGGGCACCACGCGCACGCCGTCGACGCCGCACACGACGCGGTCGCCCTTCTTCACGTCGCGCAGCTTGCGGCACGCGACGCGCTCGCCCTCGTCGACGATCACGGCGTCCATGCGCTGCTTCGCGACGTCGACCCACTGGCCCCCGCGACGGATCTGCGTGCGGTAGTTCGTGGTCGAGTAGAAGTCGTGCGGGACGCAGCGGTCCTTGGGTGCCGCCTCGAACCGCGCGTCGCGTTGATCGACCAGGCGACCGCCGTAGGGCACGAGTTCGCGCACCAGCTCGCGCAGCACCTCGGGCGACGGACCGGACAAGCGCAGCTGGATGTAGGAGACGTCGTCGTTCGTCTTGCCGATGTCGAAGCGCAGCACCTCGTACGTCGCGCCGCGCTCGATCACCTTGTCGAAGATGTGGTTCAGGATCTGCGAGTCGATCAAGTGCCCCTCGGCCTCGATCGTCTCGGTGCAGACGCCCTTGACCACCGCCTCGCGCGGACGCGGGTCGTTCGAACGCGAACCTCGATCGTGCGGATCGTGCGACATCTCGTTCCTTCCCTCGGGGCTGTCGGAGCTCAGGTCAACACGCCGAACAGGCCGACCGCGAAACTCCCCACGATCGACGCGATGCCGCACGGGACGGCCCAACTGGGCGTGGGGCGCACGCCCGGCGTCTCGTGCGCGAACGCGAGCCCGAACAGGCCCACGAGTCCGCAGAACACCGCGACGAAGCACACGAACAACGTGACCGCGGACAGGATCGTCTTGTCGCCGCCCCCGAAATCGAGCACGGCCATGACGGACGCCGCGACGAGCAGCGCCGGTCCCGTCTTCAACGAGCGCAGGCTCCAGGTCATCGCGTTCTCGGCCTTCGCGAGCTTCGCTTCGGCCTTGGAGTGAGGAGTCTCGGGTCGCGAGTTCATGCGCCGTGGATCCTCACGACTCGCGCGCACCGGGGCAAGAATTGCTTTCGCATCCCTGAAGACGATCCACCTCGCGGCTCACGCGACTCGCGACTCCGTGGCTCGGACGCGCGATCCGCGGCGGTTCCCGCGCGGCGTGGAAAGAGTTTCCTCCGTGGCGTGCCCCCGTCGCCGCCGGCGCAAGGTAGTTTGTGGGTAGGGCATCGGATCGGAGTCTCGGCGGCGACCTCGCGGGCAGTTCGTGAGGCGCGCCGTTTCGAGTGCGGTTCTCCGCGGATGCGACTCCGCGAGTCGCCCTCGCCGACACCCGACCGGATCCCCTCCTGGCGCGAGATCGCCTCCCTCCACGACGCCTCGACCTTCGCCTCGCCCCACCGCAGCTCGCTCCACGACTCTCCTCGTTCCAACTCTCTCGTTCCTCCGCACGGATCCACATGAAGAGCCTCTCGTTCGTCGTCACCGCTTCGGCCCTCTTGACCTCGGTCGCCGGCGCGCAGTCCGCACCGGCGCACGCCTCGGGCAACGCCTTGCCCGCGTATCGACTGCGCGCGGTGTCGCAACCGCAACCGGCCGCGAGCACGTTCGCTCCCGCACCTCTCGTCGGCGGCGCGGACTCGTGCGCCAGCCCGGACGTCGTCGTGGGCGTCGGCACGTTCGCGTTCGACGACACGCTGGCCACGACCGGCGCCGAAGGACAAGGCGAGTCGGCGTGCAACGTCTCGTTCGGCTCGGGCACGGCGGTCTTGAACGACGTGTGGTTCACGTGGGTCGCCCCCAACTCGGGCGTCGCCACGTTCGAGACGTGCGGTCTCACGACCGTCGACACGAAGATCGCGGTGTACGCGGGGAACACCTGCCCCGCCGCATCGGCACTCGCGTGCAACGACGACGCGTGCGGCGGGTTCACGTTCCAATCGGGGCTGACGTTCCCGTGCGTGGTGGGCAACTCGTACGTGCTGCAGCTCGGCCTCTATCCGGGCACGTTCCCGGCCGCGACGCCGGGAACAGGCTCGTTCCGCATCGCGGTCGCCGCACTCGCGCTCAACGACGATTGCACCGCCGCCACGTCGATCAGCGGCAGCGGACCGTTCGCGTTCGACAACTCGGCCGCCACCACCGGCACGCAGGGCCAGAGCGAGGCGTCGTGCTTGAGCTTCGGCTCGACGGCGATCGTCCAGGACACGTGGTACACGTGGACCGCGCCTTCCACGGCCACCTTCGCCGTCGTGACGCACGGTCTGACGCGCGTCGACACCAAGGTCGCCGTGTACGACGGCGCGGGTTGCCCGGTCGCCGCCGCGCTGGGTTGCAACGACGACGCGCGCAGCGATTCGCAGTCGGTCACGACCTTCGCCGCGACGAGCGGCAACACGTACACGATCCAACTCGGCAGCTCGTTCGGTTCGGCCGGTGGATCGGGTGAGTTCGGCATCGTCCCGACGACCCCGCCCGCGAACGACGCGTGCGCGACGCCGACCACGTGGACGGGCACCGGCACGTTCCTGTTCGACAACACGTTCGCCACGACCGGCGTGGAAGGTCAGGGCCAGGCGGCCTGCTCCTTCTTCACGAGCGCGTCGGTCGCGAACGACGTGTGGTACGCCTGGACGCCGGGCACCAGCGGCACCGCGGTCGTCTCGTCGTGCCTCGGCACGAGCGTCGACACCAAGATCGCCGTCCACGCGGGTTCGACTTGCCCGGTTTCGGCGCCGATCGTGTGCCAGGACGACACGCCGGCCGGATGCGGCCCGACCACGTTCCAGACGGAGGTCACGTTCCCGGTCGCGTGCGGTCAGACGTACCTCATCCAGGTCGGCACCTACCCGCTCTACTCGCCGCCCGCGGTCGGCGGACTCGGTCGCATCGACGTTTCGATCTCCGGCGCGGTCGCGTGCCCGGTTCCGGCGGTGGCGTACTGCTTCGGCGACGGCACGGGCGCGGCTTGCCCGTGCTCGAACACGGGAGCGACGGGCAACGGCTGCGCGAGCTCGATCAACGCGTCGGGCGGCAACTTGACCGCCACGGGGACGGCCAGCATCGCGAACGACACGCTGATCCTCCAAGGCAGCGGCGTCCCGGACGGACCGGGACTCTACTTCCAGGGCACCACGCAGTTGGCCGGTGGCTCGGGCGTCTCGTTCGGTGACGGTCTGCGCTGCGTCGGCGGCACCGTCATCCGGTTGGGCATCATCGGCGGTGTCGGGAACGCCTCGACCTATCCGACGGGCGTCACGCCTCCGTTCAACACCCCCATCAGCGTGCGAGGCTTCGTCTCGGCCGGCCAGAGCTTGAACTATCAGCTGTGGTACCGCGACTCGGGTGCGTTCTGCACGGTGTCGGTGTTCAACCTGACGAATGCGCTGAACCAGGTTTGGGTGCCGTGAGCTCGCTCGCGCGGTCGCGGCCACGCGACCCGTGACGACACCGGGGCCGGTCGGAGACGCTCCGATCGGCCCCGGTGTGTTCCGTGGACGGGAGAGGTCGGGCGAGGCTCGCGGTGGGCGCGTGGGCGTCGTCTCGGCGCACGTCGGCGCGGGGTGGCGTGCCCGAGGGCACCGCTGAGATACCACTCCGGCCGTGGGAACGAGGTGACGCGCCCCCGCGGGAAAGTCCGCGCCCCCGTTTCGATCCTGCAAGACGGAAGTAGCCTGGAGGTGTAGTCGCGTCGCGGATCATCGAGCCGTGACGTTTCGACTTGCGGGATCGGCTCGTCCCTGACCCCGCGGCCTCCCCTCTCCTTTCCAACACAAGCAGGCCATGAAGTCCTACGTTCTCCTCACGAGTGCACTGGTTCTCGTCTCCAGTACGAGCCTGGCACAAGGCACGACGAAGCTCACCCCGGTGCAACAACGCGCCGCGGGTGTGCAGGCACCGACGAAGCAGGTGCAACCCTCGTCACGGTTGCCGCGCAACGTCAACTCGGTTCCGGCCTACCGCCTCCCCGGTGCGGCTCCGCAGGTCGCGATTCCGATGCCGCCCGCGCCGTTGGTCGGCGGCACCGACGATTGCGTGACGCCCGACGTCATCGTCGGCACCGGCTCGTTCGCGTTCGACAACACGCTGGCCACGACGGGCACCATCGGCCAGTTCGAGGGCCTGTGCAACCAGCTCGGCGCGGGGACGGCGATCCTCAACGACGTGTGGTTCACGTGGACGGCGCCGATCTCGGGCGTCGCCATCCTCGAGACGTGCAACGTCACCGGCGTCGACACGAAGATCGCGGCCTACGACGGCGCGACGTGTCCGGTCAATCCGACGTTGGCCTGCAACGACGACAACTGCAGCTTCACGTTCCAGTCGAAGATCCTGTGGCCGGTGGTCGCGGGCAACGCGTACCTGATCCAGTTCGGCAACTACCCGGGCAACTTCCCGCCGGCCACTCCCGGTACGGGCATCTTCAACCTGAGCGTCCAATTGCCGCCGACGAACGACGACTGCTCGACGCCCATCGCGATCAGCGGCACGGGCACGACGTCGTACGACAACACCCTGGCGTCGACGAACATCCAGGGACAATCCGAAACGCTGTGCAACATCTTCGGCAGCACCGCGATCAACAACGACATCTGGTACAGCTGGACGGCCACGTTCAGCGGCTACGCGGAGGTGACGAGCTGCGGCGGCTTCAACGACACCAAGATCTCGATCTTCGGCGGCACGGGCTGCCCGGCCGGCTCGTCGATCGCGTGCAGTGACGATTTCTGTGGCGCGCAGTCGCGTGTGACGTTCCCGTGCATCGCGGGACAGACCTACACGATCCAGCTCGGCGACGGTCCGTTCGCCTTCGCGCCGGGTGCGGACTCGTTCACGGTCAACGTGGGCGTCCCGCCGCCCGCGGAAGACAGCTGCACGACGCCGATCGCCATCTCGGGCCTGGGCTCGTTCCCGTTCGACAACACGAACGCGACGACCGGCATCGAAGGTCAGACCGAACCGGCGTGCACGATCTTCGGCACTTCGACCGTGAACAACGACGTCTGGTACGACTGGACGGCGACGCACACGGGCACGGCGGCGATCGAAACGTGCACGTCGTTCGTCGACACCAAGATCGCGGTCTACGCGGGCGTCGGCTGCCCGATCGCGGGCAGCGCCTTGGCGTGCAACGACGACGCGTGCGGCCTCCAGACACGCACGATCTTCCCGGTTGTCGCCGGACAGCACTACACGATCCAGCTCGGCCTGTATCCGTTCACGCAGCTGGGTGGTCCGGGCAACTTCGACATGATCGTGGTGATCCCGCCGTCGAACGACGACTGCTCGACGCCGACGACGATCGCGACGACCTCGCCGCTCACGTGGGACAACACGTTCGCGTCGACCGGCTCGCAAGGTCAGAACGAAGCACTGTGCTTCAACGCGGGTAGCACGAACCTGTACCTGGACGTCTGGTACACGTGGACCGCGACGTTCACCGGCACGGCCGGCGCCCGCACGTGCAACACGACGTTCGTCGACACCCGCATCGCCGTCTACGACGGTTCGGGGTGCCCGGCGAATGCCGCGATCGCGTGCGTCGACGACGCTTGCTTCCTGCAGACGCTCGTGACGTTCCCGTGCGTGGCCGGTCAGCAGTACACGCTGCAGCTCGGCACGTTCAACCAGAACGACATCGGCCAAGGCGGCATCGACGTGTTCGACGCGGCTCCGCCGGTGAACGACGACTGCACGGCGGCCATCGCGGTCGGCACGAGCATTCCCACCGCCTTCGACAACACCTTCGCCACCACGGGTGCGCAGGGTCAGAACGAGGCGCTGTGCTTCCAAGTCGGCGGCACGGCGATCAACAACGACATCTGGTACACGTGGCTCGCTCCGTCGTCGGGACAGTTCCAAGTCCAGACGCTGGGTCTCACCACGGTGGACACCAAGATCGGCGTGTACGACGGCGCGGGTTGCCCGGCGACCTCGGCCATCGGCTGCAACGACGACGCGAACGACCCCAATGCGGTGTACCTGCAATCGGCGGCGCCGTTCACGGCGGTCGCGGGTCAGACCTACACCATCCAGCTCGGCCTCTACCAAGGCACGATCACCGGTGGTGCCGGTGAGTTCACGGTCGAGCCGGTCGGCGTTCCCACGAACGACGACTGCGCGGCGCCGTTCGCGGTGACGGGCTTCGGCCCGCACTTCTTCGACAACTCGCAGGCCACGACGGGCATCGAAGGTCAGGCGGAAGTCCTGTGCGACTTCTACCAGAACACCGCGGTCGTCGAGGACGTGTGGTTCACGTGGAACGGCAACTCGAGTGGCACGGCGACGCTGACCTTCTGCGGCAGCACCAGCACGGACACGAAGGTGTCGGTGTACGACGGCACGGGCTGCCCGGTCGGCTCGTCGCTGACGTGCATCGACGACTCGTGCGGCGTGACGGGCTTCCAGTCGGAAGTGCAGTTCCCGGTCACCTGCGGTCAGACCTACACGATCCAGATCGGTTGCTACCCGAACTACTTCGGGCCGGCGGGCGGTCAAGGTCGCTTCACGGTCGACGTCACCGGCGGCGCGGCGTGCTTCACCGGCACGATCTACTGCCCGGGTGACGGCTCGGGCACGGCTTGCCCGTGCGGCAACAACAGCTCGCCCGCCGCGGCGGCCGGCTGCCTCAACTCGCTCGGTGCGCCGGGCACGTTGCGCGGCTCGGGCACGTCGAGCATCTCGGCGGACACGCTGGTCTTGGCCAGCTCGCAGATCCCGAACGGTCCGGGTCTCTACTTCCAAGGCACCACCCAACCGGGCTCCGGCAACGGCGTCCTGTTCGGTGACGGCCTGCGTTGCGCGGGTGGCACGGTCATCCGCCTCGGCATCGTGCAAGCCTCGAGCAACTCGTCGACGTACCCGTCGCCGAACCCGCCCGCGACGAACGCGATCCCGATCGGCGCCAAGGGCCTCAACGTGGCCGGCAACGTGCGCAACTATCAGCTGTGGTACCGCGATTCGGCGAGCTTCTGCACGGCCGCGGTGTTCAACCTGACGAACGCGTTGAACCTCACCTGGACGCCGTGATCGCGATGTGAGCTCGCGCCTCGCGGCGAGGGCTCACGACGTCGAAACAGCAGGGCCGGCTCGGTTCGCACCGAGCCGGCCCTGCGCCTTTCGAAGACGAGTTCCGAAGGAGGACTTCGGAGTGCGCGGCACGGCGCACGCCCACGAGACCGGTCGAGGCGCGCGCCGACGTCGATCAGAGGCGCCGCAACACGTACTGCAGGATGCCGCCGTGACGGTAGTACTGCACTTCGTTGGGCGTGTCGATCCGCAGGATCGTGTCGAACTTCGTCGTCTTGCCGTCCTTGGCCGTCGCCGTCACGGTGATCCGCGCGCCGGGCGAGAAGTCGCCTTCCAACACGCGCGCGAGACCCGTGATCGCGAACGTCTCGTGTCCCGTGAGACCGAGCGAATCCGCGTTCTGACCTTCCAGGAACTGCAGGGGCACGACGGCCATGCCCACGAGGTTCGAGCGGTGGATGCGCTCGAAGCTCTCGGCGATCACGGCCTTCACGCCCAGGAGGTACGGACCCTTCGCGGCCCAGTCGCGCGAACTGCCCGTGCCGTACTCCTTGCCGGCCAGCACGATCGTGGGAACGTTCGCGGCGCGGTACGCCATCGCGGCGTCGAAGATCGACATCTTCTCGCCGTTCAACATCGACACCGTGTCGCCGCCTTCGGGACCACCGAGCAGCTTGTTCTTGATGCGCGTGTTGGCGAACGTGCCGCGCACCATGACTTCGTGGTTGCCGCGGCGGGCGCCGTAGCTATTGAAGTCCTCGGGCTTCACGTTCAGCGACTGCAGGTACTTGCCGGCCGGGCTCGAGGCCTTGATCGAACCCGCGGGCGAGATGTGGTCCGTGGTGATGCTGTCGCCGAACGAGCACAGCACGCGGGCACCCACGATGTCGGCCACCTTGCCCGGTTGCGCGGGCATGTTCTCGAAGTACGGCGGGTGCTTCACGTACGTCGACGCGGCATCCCAGGCGTACGTGTCGCCCTTCGGCACCTGCAGCGAACGCCAACGCTCGTCGCCCTTGTAGACGTCGCCGTACGTGCGCTGGAACATCGCGCTGTCGATCGTCTTGGCCATCGCGTCGGACACTTCCTTCGCGGTGGGCCAGATGTCGGCCAGGTACACGGGTTCACCGTCCTTGCCCGTGCCGATCGGTTCGATCGTCAGGTCGACGTCCACGTGACCGGTCAAGGCGAACGCCACGCACAGCGGCGGCGACGCGAGGTAGTTCGCGCGCACTTGCGCGTGCACGCGGCCCTCGAAGTTGCGGTTGCCCGACAACACGCTCGCCACGACGATCCCCGCCTCGTCGATCGCGGCCGAGACGTTCTTCGGCAGCGGACCGCTGTTGCCGATGCACGTCGTGCATCCGTAGCCGACCAGGTCGAACCCGAGCTGATCGAGGTACTGCGAGAGCCCCGAGCGGTTCAGGTACTCGGTCACGACCTTGGAGCCGGGCGCGAGGCTCGTCTTGACCCACGGCTTCGACTTGAGGCCCTTCTCGACGGCCTTCTTGGCCAACAAGCCGGCCGCCATCATCACGGACGGGTTGCTGGTGTTCGTGCAGCTCGTGATCGACGCGATGACGACGCTGCCGTTCTCGAGCGCGAACTCGTGCCCGTCGATCATCACGTGCGCCACGGGCTCGGCCACGACGGGCGCCGGCGCTTGTCCGGGCTTCGCGACGGGCTTCGGGCGCAACGAATCGAGGTTCGTCTCGAATCCCTTCTTCATGTCGGCCAGGCGCACGCGGTCCTGAGGACGCTTGGGGCCGGCCAGCGACGGCTCGATCGTGGCCAGGTCGAGCGTCAGGAGATCCGTGTACTCGGCCTCGGGCGACTTGGCGTCGTGCCACAGACCTTGTTCCTTCATGTACGCCTCGACGAGGTCGACGCGTTCCTTCGAGCGACCCGACAGGCGCAGGTAGTCGAGCGTGAGTTCGTCGACGGGGAAGATGCCGCACGTCGCGCCGTACTCCGGCGCCATGTTCGCGATCGTCGCGCGGTCGGAGAGCGGCAGGTCGCGCAACCCCGGCCCCGTGAACTCGACGAACTTCCCGACGACGCCGTGCTTGCGCAGCATCTCGGTCACGCGCAGCACGAGGTCCGTCGCCGTGGTGCCCTCGGGCAGGCGACCGGACAAGCGCACGCCCACGACCTGCGGCAACAGCATCGACACGGGCTGGCCCAACATCGCCGCCTCGGCTTCGATGCCGCCGACGCCCCAACCCAGGACGCCCAGGCCGTTGATCATCGTCGTGTGCGAGTCGGTGCCCACGACCGTGTCGGGATAGGCCCACACGCTGCCGTCGGCGCCCTTGGCGTCCATCACGCCGCGCGCGAGGTACTCCAAGTTGACCTGGTGCACGATGCCCGTGTCGGGCGGGACCGCGGCGAAGTTCTGGAACGCCGTCTGCCCCCAGCGCAGGAACGCGTAGCGCTCCTTGTTGCGTTCGAACTCGAGTGCGGCGTTCTTCTCGAACGAGTCCGCCGTGCCGAAGTAGTCGACCTGCACCGAGTGGTCGATCACGAGCTCGACCGGCTGCAGCGGATTGATGCGTTTGGCGTCGCCACCCTTCTTCTTCATCGCGTCGCGCATGGCCGCGAGGTCGACCACGCACGGGACGCCCGTGAAGTCCTGCAGCAGCACGCGCGCGGGCGTGAACTGGATCTCCTGCGTCGGCGTGGCCTTCGGGTTCCAGTTGACGATCGCCTCGACGTCGCGCGCCGTCACGGCCTCGCCGTCCTCGGTGCGCAGGAGGTTCTCGAGGAGCACCTTCAGCGAGTAGGGCAGCTTCGCGACCTTCGGGTGCTTCTTCTGCAGGACCGAGAGGCGTGCGATGGAGTAGGAACGGTTGCCGA
>Ga0075163_10003024_pt1 | contig 22639 bp, 20 predicted proteins | sample JI1023141ADNA_FD_71478 | JGI IMG/M metagenome (GOLD analysis project Ga0075163, IMG submission 71478) | Wastewater effluent complex algal communities from Wisconsin, to seasonally profile nutrient transformation and Carbon sequestration -... | ecosystem: Engineered > WWTP > Effluent > Algae... | reverse complement strand
CAGATGACTAAATAAAATAGAATACTTTGTCCCTATGGGGCAAAGAAGATAGAAGAAGTGTTGCTTAATAAATAGAATTTAAGATGAGTAAAAATAATTACGATAACCTAAACGAAGAAAATTTCTTATCCCAATGGGAGAAGAAAAATTCGTTTGCTCTTCCGAAAGGTTATTTTGATTCTTTTTCTGCGCGTGTAATGAACAAGATTGAACACGAACAAGAATTAGCCGCCTATAAAACGCTTTCTGAAAATCGAAAATCAACATTTACGGTGCCGCAAAATTATTTCGAAACGCTTGCCAATGCTATAGAATATAAATACGAACTATCAGCTTTTCCAGAATTGGCAACTACTAAAAAGCCAGTTCTAAAGTCACTTCCTGAAAATTATTTTGAAAATTTAGAAAAGAAAGTGGTTGACAAATTGGAATTAGAATCGGAATTAAAAGAATTTTCAGTACTCTCTTCCATTCCAAAGAAAAATGTTTTTAAAGTGACTCCTGCTTATTTTGAAGGGAAGTCCGAAGATGTAAAGGAAAAAATACATAGTACTAAACAGGAATCCGGTGTCGTTCGACAATTGATTTCTGCCTTGTTCAAACCTCAAATGGCGATTGCTGCTAGTTTGGTTCTAATTGTAGGTCTTTCTGCAATCTGGTATTTTAATCAAAAAGATACTACCGTTTTAAAGGGCGATTGCATGACATTGGCGTGTTTAGAAAAGAATGAAATCTTAAATGAGAAAAACATTCAGGATTTTGATGATGAAAGTTTATATGAAATGGTGGACGAAGCATTATTGGATCAACAATTAACTACCGATGAAGTTTCTGCTGACGATTCTCTTAATTCGAATAAAAAATAATGAAATTGATTTTTAAACATATCCTTTTTACGCTCCTGTTGGTGTTTGCCATCAACACCGCCTTTGCACAAGGTGATAAGAAGGATAAGATTGATGCGTTGAGGGCTTCATTCATTTCTAAAAAGGTAAGCTTTACTGCTGCTGAATCCCAAGCTTTCTGGCCTTTATACAATGAAATGAACGATAAGCTGGATGCTGTTCGCAAAACATTCCGCTTGCAATACAATGCCAAAACAAATTACGATTTTGCAACCGACAAAGAAGCAGAAGCGTATTTGGCAGCTGAATTAAACGTAAAACAGAAAGAGTATGAGCTCTACAAAGAATATTACGATAAATTCAAAAAAATTCTACCGGTCAAAAAAGTTTCCGCTGTAAGACGAGCAGAAGAAGATTTTAAAAAGGAATTAATCAAAATAGTAAAAGAAAACTGATAGAATTGTGAAGCCGAATAAACGATATCTAATTTTACTGATAAGCTTTGTACTTTTTGCTACAAAGCTTTCAGCATTTATTGCTACCGATTCTACCAAAAAGGTAAAACCTCCCAAGCATTACTTCAACAAAACATTTTACCTCGATTATTATTCAACCGGAAAAAGAGATTTGGATACCATTAATCAGGTTTCAAAGCTGCTCGGTTCGTACCAAGTGAGTCAGTTTTCAATTGGGTATAATTTCCCGATTGTTACACGAGATATTTATAACAAAGACAGTACAAAAATTTCTACCTTAAATTTATTGCTTACCGGAAATTTTACGAGTTTGAAACTCAATTTCGAAGGAATTGATAAACACAACCTGAATAAGCTTTCAGTTGGTTGCAGAGGTTTTTACAGTAATGGAAAGAAAAGTATTTTCTTTGTTGAGTTATCACCATTTGTAACGCGCGACCGAGGATATGCATACACCAAAACCTACCGCTTGGCATCAACACTCCTTTATAATTTTACTGCCAACGAATATTTTAGTTTTAGAGTGGGATATACACGCTCTTTCCTTTGGGGTAATCGCTATCAACTTCCTTACGTAGGAATCCGTGTCGGGCGATTGGATAAAACAAATTTCAGTATTCAGTTTCCGCGCGGTATGACACTGAATGTGCCGATTGGTAAATATGTGCGTACCAGTTTATACACCAAACCACAAGGTGGGCTCTATACATTTGCAAACACCGATTCACTGAAAATCGGCAGCATTGAAGACAACGATAAATTGTATTTTGGGCGATATGAATTTTTATCAGGATTACGTTTGGATGTTCAACCTTCTAATTTTTTCAACCTTTATGTAAGTGGTGGTTTCACAACCAGAAATCAAATTCAGTTTTATTCGACAACTCTTGTTAGAAATAATTCAGCTACTTATAAAAACTATTATTCTGAAAGAATTAAAGGAAGCATTTTTGTCAATTTCGGTTTGGTACTTCGTTTTGGTAAAACAAAATCAACTTACAACAATAGCTTGATGTATGATGCCAAAGACCTGAATAATACAATTGATTCGGGAGATAATGGTATAAACAAAGGAAATGGAGACATCCCAACTGTACCTAAAAAAATCAAAAAAATAAATCCGGATGAAATATTGGATTTAATTGAAACCCAGGATTTATATTAAGGAAATTACTTTTTCTCCTTTTGCTTTCATTTTACCAATCGGTTGTGTAAATTCTTTTAATCCTTCTTCAACCAATCGTTTTTCAAATTCATCTTTGTGTTTCGGATCGATGGTAATTAACAAACCTCCGTTGGTTTGTGGGTCGCAGAGTGTTAGCAACGAATCTCCTGTAATGCCTGAAACTTTCGGGTCGTAACCACTCCAGTTTCTAAAACTATTATCAGGAACACACATTTGAGAGGTATAAAAGTTTAAGTCTTCAATCAAAGGAACTGCTGCATAATTTATTTCTGCACTCAATCCTGCGCCCTCAGCCATTTCAATCAAATGGCCAAGTAACCCAAAGCCGGTGACATCCGTCATGGCTGTTACAAAATCCAATGGTCCCAGCTGTGCTCCTAATTTATTGAGTTGCATCATTTGTTTTGCTGCAACGCCTTTGTGTTCTTCTTTTAACACACCTTTTTTTTCAGCGGTTGTTAAAATGCCTACGCCAATTTTTTTAGTGAGGTAAATCAAGTCACCTTCTTTAGCCGTATTGTTTTGTTTTAAATTTTTTAAATCGATGATACCGGTAACGGCTAATCCGAAAATGGGTTCCGGACTGTCAATGCTGTGGCCACCGGCAAGCGTAATTCCGGCTTCCGCACAAACGATTCTCGCTCCGTCAATTACTTTTTGAGCCAGTTCGGGAGAAAGTTTGTTAATGGGCCAACCTAAAATGGCGATTGCTAAAAGCGGTTTTCCGCCCATAGCATATACATCGCTAATGGCATTGGCAGAAGCAATTTTTCCAAAGTCGCTTGCATCATCCACAATCGGCATAAAAAAATCGGTGGTGCTGATGATGGCTTGTCCGTTTCCAATAGCATACACTGCTGCATCATCTTTGGAGCTGTTTCCAACAATTAAATTTTTGTCGGATGGAGCAACAAAATTTGATTTAAGAATTTCTTCTAAAACATGAGGTGCAATTTTGCAACCGCATCCGGCACCATGAGAATACTGTGTTAATTTAATTTCTTCCATTTTAGCCACAAAGACGCCAAGGCGCCAAGTTTTTTGTTATAATATGTTTTTATAAATATTTTTTTGTGTCTTAGCGCCTTAGCGGCAAATCTTTTTTATCGCTATAGCAATCTGTTCAACATTCATCTTCTCAAAATCGCAATGCACTACTTTTTCTTTCTCTCTATTCTCTTCTCCGTAAGTATATGTTTTATCATAATACACCAAACAAATTTCAAAGGCAGTTTTTAAATCACCCTCTTCAATTGCCTGAATAGCACGTTTTACATGTTGGCCACCCAGTTTTTTTCCAATACGTGTGGTGGCTGTTATAAGCTCTTCCTTGCTAAACTTTCCGTATTCACTTACCAGATAGTTGACACGTTCTTCTGTGGGCAAGTCAATAGAAACAACCAATGCATTTTTCATTTGTTCCCAAAATCCGGGTGGAATAACGGTTGTGCCGATTCTTCTGCTTTCATTTTCTACCCACACTTTTTTAGTGGCATCTATTTTTGAAAAATGAGAAGCAAGTTCATTTTCAAATTGTTCTTGTGAAGGTTGCGGTTCTTCTCCTAATGAACCGAATGATGAACCTTTGTGATGAGCAATTTTTTCGAGGTCAATAATTTGTTCATTTTGTTTTTGCAGCTGATGAAGAATCATTGTTTTTCCACTTCCTGTTTTTCCACCGAGTACAACAATGTTTTTTTGTTCATTAAAACTTCCCAGTATCTGTTTGCGATAATTTTTATATCCACCTTTTAATGTCAAACATTTAAATCCGTACGTTTCGATGAACCATGCCATGCTGGAGCTGCGCATTCCGCCACGCCAGCAATGCACGAGGAATGTTCCGTTTTTATTCATCTTGATGGCTTCTTGAACGAAGGAATGTAATTTCGGACCGACAAGCTCCAATCCTTTTAAGATGGCGGGTTGTTTACCTTCCTTTTTATAAAGCGTACCGATAATCACACGCTCTTCGTTTGTGAAGATCGGAAGGTTGATCGCTCCCGGAATATGCCCTTGAGCAAATTCGGCAGGCGTGCGTACATCCAATATCGGATGTGTATCCGAAAGTTTTGTGAATTCTTCTATGTTGATTGGTGTAGGCAAAATTATTTTACCTCTTGCATCAATTTACGAATCAATGGTGAAATCGCGATCAATATAATTCCAGCTATTAACGCATAAATTGCTAATAGTTGGTAGCCATCGGTATACAATTCCAGTTTCGTGGTTAAGCTCGCATTTTCATCCGGACTCGACATTCCTGCTCCCAATAAACCTGCAGCATATTGTCCGTATGCACTTGCTAAAAACCAAAAGCCCATCATCATTCCTGATAATCTTTTTGGTGAAAGTTTGGTCATGATGGATAATCCAATTGGTGACAAGGCAAGCTCACCAAAGGTAATTACCAAGTAGGCAATAGTAAATGCATTCAAGGATGTTTTTCCTGTTTCATCTGCAAAGAATCGCGTGTAATAGAAAATATAGAATGCTGCAGCTAAAAACAAAAATCCGATTCCGAATTTGATCACCGTATTCGGTTCGATTTTCTTTCTCGCCATGGCCAACCAGATTAATCCGAGTATCGGACTGAAGATGATTACAAATAAGGAGTTGGAGGTATTGTTAACAATGTTCGGATTGATTTCAAAAAATAATAAGTTGTGATGTAAATTATCTTGTGCAAAAAGCGCTAGTGAACCACCGCTTTGCTCGAAGAAAGCCCAGAAGATGATGGAGAAGAGAATAAAGATGAACGCTGCAATTAATTTCTTTTGTGCTTTTAAATCTCCTTCTTTGATGGTTTCATAAATGAAATATAAAAAGGCGAGAGGTCCGATCGAGTACATAAAGTAATCTGTATAATCGGTGTTCTTAATCATGATGAAGATTAATGGAATGCTTAACAAGGCACCAACATATACAATCACCTCTTTTGTAATCCGTTTGTTAGCAGGTAAGCTTAACAACGGAGAATTTCCAATAGGTCCCAGCCATTTTCTGGTAAATAAAAATGTTACTAATCCGAGTACCATTACTACTGCAGCAGAAAGAAAAGCATAACTCCAGCCATAATCTTCACTGGTTCCTAAATACACACAAACAGCACCGCCTAGTAAAGCTCCGATATTGATACCCGAGTAAAACAATCCGAATCCGGCATCGCGTCTTGGATCTCCTTCTTTATACAATTCGCCTACCATGGAAGAGATATTCGGTTTAAAAAATCCGGTTCCGATAATGGAAAGTGTAATGCCGAGGTAGAAAAATTCTTGTGGTGAAATGGCAATGATGATATTTCCGACAATCATCACCAATCCGCCAAACAACAATGATTTTTTAAATCCTAAAAATTTATCTGCAAAAATACCTCCCACAAATGTAAAAGCATACACAAAAGCTTGAATGGCTCCGTATTTCAGGTTGGCATCTTTATCCGACAAGGATAATCCTAAAATCTGATCAGCCATAAAGATGGTTAAAACACCACGCATTCCATAGAAACAAAAACGTTCCCACATTTCTACCAAAAACAAAAACCATAATTGTTTCGGATATTTTCCTTTGAAGTCCTGAATTTGTTCTAATGTCAATTCTTTTTCCATGGTGTATTATTTTTTATGAAAGATAGTATTTTTAATTTACAAAGACGAATCTGTTCCCCTCTCCATCTAGAGAGGGGTAAGGGGTGAGGTCGCTAGTCACGAGGTGAAACCGTAACCTGTTTCGCAATTTCCATTGCACGCTCTTTTACTTTGTTTACATCACTTCCAACTTTATCATACGTTAATGCAACAGCCATTCTTCTGTACGGACGGGTAATTGGCTTTCCAAAAATACGAATATCACTTTGTGGATGATTCATGGCTTTATCTAATCCTGTGAATGTTGGATTGGTTCCTTCTTTGTCAGCCAAAATTACTGCACTTGCACCAACTCGTTCTAATGTAATATCAGAAATGGGTAATCCTAAAATCGCACGTGCATGCAATTCAAATTCTGAAAAATTTTGTGTTCCTGCTAAAGTTACCATTCCGGTGTCGTGCGGGCGCGGTGATAATTCCGAAAAATAAACACCATCATCTGCCAGAAAAAATTCTACGCCCCACAATCCCGAACCTGTTAATGCTTTTGTGACTTGTTCCGCCATGTGTTGTGCTTCCTTTAAATGTTCTGCTTTTATTTCAGCCGGCTGCCAACTTTCCTTATAATCGCCTCGTTCTTGGCGATGACCGATAGGCGGACAAAACAATGTCTTTCCGTTTTTTTGAGTGACTGTCAACAACGTAATTTCAGAATTAAATTTTACAAATGCTTCAGCAATCACTTCACTGTAATCGCCTCTTTTGCCTGCTTGTGCATAGTCCCAGGCTTTTTGAATATCGGCTTCGGTTTTAATAACGCTTTGTCCTTTTCCCGATGAACTCATCAATGGTTTAACAACGCAAGGTATACCAACAGTTTTCACTGCCGCAACCAATTCTTCGAAACTGTTTGCATATTCGTATTTGGCCGTTTTTAATTTTAATTCTTTTGCGGCCAAATCACGAATGGCTTTTCTGTTCATGGTGAAGTTGGCTGCTTTCGCGCTGGGAACAACAGTGATGCCTTGTTTTTCATAATCGTAAAAACGTTCGGTACGGATGGCTTCAATTTCCGGAACGATTAAATCCGGTTGGTGTTTAGCAACAATTCTGTCGAGTTCTGCACCATCCAACATGTTAATCACTTCGCGTTCATCGGCTACTTGCTGTGCCGGAGCATCGTTATAGGAATCAACGGCAATCACATATTGTCCCAATCGTTTAAGTGCGATGACAACTTCTTTCCCGAGTTCGCCTGACCCTAAGAGCATTATTTTCTTACTCATTTTGATAAATCTATTTTATTATTAATCCGTTTACAGGTGTTCTACATCTGTTTTGCTGTTCAAAGTTAATTGAATAGCTGGATTATAAAAACAAAAAAAGAGAGAAATAGAATGAACAATTTCTCTCTTTTAAAACAAAGGATATTAAACTTATTTGACGATTAATTTCTGACTGTATATTTTGTTGTTGGAGGAGGCTACAACAATATAGGTTCCAGCTGCAAGTGTATGTTCTGAGTCGATTGCAACCAACTGATTATTTTCGGTAACCAAAATCACTTTTGAAAATGATTCTCTTCCCGCAATGTCTCTTACCACTACCAACACTTCTTGATTTTCCAATCCGCTGATGTTGATATTAAATCCTTCGTTGGCAGAAGCAGGATTTGGGAAGAGTGTCATTCCACCATCACCAACACTATAATTTACGGGTACAATAGCGGAGTAGGTATATGATCCATTAAAATCAGTTTGTTTTAAACGATAATAAGAGATGCCCGAATACGGAGAATAATCCACATCGGCATAGTCGATGATGGACGTGCTGTTGCCGGCTCCATCAATAGTTATTACAGGTTCAAACGTGATTCCATCTTTCGACTTTTCAACGGTAAAAAAATCATTGTTGGATTCACTGGCAGTGGACCAGGTTACATCCACCTTGCCGGAATTCATAATTGCATTGAAGTTTAACAGTTGCATCGGTAGCGGGCTCACCGGATAATTATGTGTCCCAACTGTATAATATCCATCGGTTGTTAAATTGATTCCATTAAATTTTACGCGATCACCGGGTGTGGCATTTGCTGTTGCCAATTCTGTCCAGCTGCCGGTTAATCCTGCTCTGTAAAGTAAAACATAATCAGTAGTGGCACCAAGCACAACCGTTCCAACACCTCCATCACTCATGTCAAACTCAATATCTGTATTGATGGATGTGGATGTATTGGTAACATCAACATACCAAATACGTTGCCAGCGGGCATTCAATGTTCCCGTCATTCCAGCAACATCAGAAGTAATTTGTGCATTGGCAACAGAGCCATGTCCGGCAAGAATATAATCTCCGTTGTCTAATCCCGAATTGACCGTGATGCCCAGTCCTGCAGCTCTTGAAGCAGCAAAGGAAGAGTTGCTCCCGGAACTTTCTTGTCCCACACCTGCAACATCTCGATCGTAATCACCATTTGCAGCATTATCTCCTACATATTTGTTATTTGCACTTAATGCAATATCGTACTTAGCAGATAAATAGTTGTTGACGATGATACGTTGTGCATCGTTTAATGCACTGCGGTACATGATAATTTCCGACATATAACCATTAAATGGTCGGTTATCGGCCGAATGTGTTGCTCCAATCACTATCGCTGAAGGTTTATCTCCAATGGTGGCGCTTGATTCGGTTGATGTTTTTCGTAAGGTTTCTCCTTCGTATATTTTTGATCGGTTGGCAGCGGCTAATGATCCATCATAAACTACGTCAATGATGTAGTTGGTGTTTGCTGAAAAGGCTGTTGGAGTGGTACTGAAGCGATTGCCCAATCCATCAATATCTGCAAAAAAATAATTACTCGTATAATAAAAGAGCATAAATGCTTCATCCACATCAATCGTGGTTCTTTTGGAGATAATACTTTTTGCATCACCATCAAATGCTTTTATCCGGCTTACAGTAAAAAACGTATAGCCGGCTGTATTATCCAGTATGGCATTGTCGGGAGCAGTTAAATAATCATTTTGTCCGGCCACACTATTATTGTCAAATTCAATAGCCGGCATTCCATTCATCAAGGTTGCTTCGTACAAAGGACGCTGAACGGCTGTTGTTTGGGAGACATTGATTCCGTTTCCGGATTGATCATTCCAAGAGCTAATTGCTGAACCATCGGTGGTAGTGGATGTTCCGGCATTGGCTTTTAACCACAATACGTTGTTGGTGCTGGTACCTACACCGGCAGGACCGGTTTGCGAGGTTAACGTTAAAGAACAAAATACAGCACAAAAAAACAGGACACAAAAACGTGAATTCATAAAGCGGAGTAGTTTTATGGTACTAAAGATAGTCAATGAACTTCATACTGCCAATATTAAATTCGACCAAAACAGGATATAGATAGCTGAAATTGTATGTTTGTAGGTATTTCGACTTCATATATCTAAAGAAACAAAATTTTATATATTTTTGTTTTGAAACCATTTAAAAACAGTTAGTATGATAGCAGTCTATATTCTTTTAAGCATCATCTTTGCCTTTTTAATTATTGCGATGGCAACACCTACCGCATTTACCTATGAAGTTGAAATTGTAGTCAATAAAAGCAAAGCCGAAGTGTTTGACTATTTAAAACATTTAAAAAATCAAAATCACTGGAGTGTTTGGATTTTGAATGCACCGGATATGAACCAAGAATATTCCGGTACAGATGGTACTGTTGGTTTTATTTCTGCCTGGGAAGGTAAAAAAGCAGGTAAAGGAGCGCAAGAGTTAAAAAAAATTGTCGGAGGTGAACGCATTGATACAGAATTGCGTTTTGAAAAACCTTTTAAAACAACCAACACCGGTTATTTTATTACTACAGCAGTGGATGCCAATCAAACAAAAATTGTTTGGGGCATGTCGGGCAATTCTCCTCGTCCATTCAATGTAGTTTCTGCAATGATGAAATCAACATTGATGAAGGATTTTAATCAAGGATTAGCAAACGTTAAAAAGAATTTAGAAAAATAAGTATTACATCTTCCATTTCACATCATCCATCTAACATCTAATACTATGTACGGAAAATTTCAAGAGTACCTGCAAACCGAGTTGAAAAACATTGAAGATTCAGGTTTATTTAAGCGCGAACGTGTCATCACTTCGGAGCAAGGAGCAGTTGTAAAAGTAAATGGAAAAGATGTGATTATCTTTTGTGCCAATAATTATCTCGGATTGTCTTCACATCCGAAAGTAATTGAAGCCGCACATAAAACGTTGGATCGTCATGGATATGGTATGAGTAGTGTTCGTTTCATTTGCGGAACACAGGACATTCACAAAGAACTCGAACAAAAACTTTCAAAATTTGTAGGGCAAGAAGATACCATTTTATATGCAGCTTGTTTTGATGCAAATGGTGGTGTGTTCGAACCGTTGATGGGTGAAGAAGATGCGATTATCTCTGATGAATTGAACCATGCTTCTATTATTGATGGTGTTCGTTTGTGTAAAGCACAACGCTATCGTTATAAAAATTGCGACATGGCAGATTTGGAAGAACAATTGAAGGCGGCACAGAAAAATCGCTTCCGATTAATTGTTACCGATGGCGTTTTTTCGATGGATGGATTTGTGGCTCCCTTGGATAAAATTTGCGACTTGGCAGATAAATACAATGCGATGGTGATGGTGGATGAAAGTCATGCAAGCGGTTTTATCGGAAAAACAGGAAGAGGAACCATCGAATTAAAAAATGTAATGGACCGTGTCGACATCGTTACCGGAACATTAGGAAAAGCATTGGGTGGCGCTATGGGCGGATTTACTTCTGGAAAAAAAGAAGTAATTGAAATGTTGCGTCAGCGCTCTCGTCCATATTTGTTTAGTAACTCTTTAGCGCCTCACATTGTTGGCGCTTCCATTGCGGTATTGGACATGTTGAATGAAACCACCGCACTGCGTGATAAATTAGAAGCAAACGTCAACTACTTTAAACAAGGAATTAAAAAGGTAGGATTGGAAATTAAAGAAGGTGATTCTGCAATTGTTCCTGTTATGTTGTATGATGCAAAATTGGCACAACAGTTTGCTGCAAAATTATTGGATGAAGGTATTTATGTGATCGGATTCTTTTATCCGGTTGTTCCGAAAGACAAAGCACGTATCCGTGTGCAACTTTCTGCTGCGCATGAAAAAGAACATTTAGACAAAGCACTGGCTGCGTTTGAAAAAGTTGGAAAAGAATTAGGTGTGATTAAATAAGAGTTCTTTTCTAAAGATATATAAAGCCTTTCGCTGTTTGCGGAAGGCTTTTTTATTGATTGACATTCTGCACCAAGCTGACGATGAAACCACACGCTATTCCCAATGCGTGAATTATGTAAGATATTCCCAAATTCATGTAATAGATTAAACTTTGTAACAGCGCACCTTTGTGTCGTAATAAATTAACACATTTAAAAACAAAGAAATGAAAAAATCAATTTTAGTAGTAGGAGCATTCTTGTTTGTTGGAACCAGTATGGTGTCTTGTAAAAAAGATTATACCTGTAGATGTTCTAAAACCTATACAACAGGATCAGGAACTTCTACACAGAATTATTCGGTGTACACGTATAACGACAGTCGTAAACGTGCAGAAGACAGATGTAATGAAAATGTTTCTTCAGGAACAGATTTTTGGGGAGATTACAGCATCAATTGTGATATAGAATAGTTTAGAGTTGTCTTAAAATTAGTACCACTAGTAATCTAAAGACAGAATCAACGGGATGAGCAGGAGAGCGCTCGTCCTGTTTTTTTATGCTACGCTCTCAACTCCCTTTCAACTTCTTCTGTATTGTTTTCCTGCGAAATCCCGGAATCGAAAAATAGTTCTACTTTTGTGAAAATCAAAATAGACAATGTCACACAATTCAGAAAACAGCTCCTCTCACATTATTCAGAGTTTAGTCATTAATCTACTTATTGCATTGTCGAAAGCATTTGCTGCTTTTATGACGCGCTCCGGAGCCATGTTGGCGGAAGCCATCCATTCTTTTTCCGATTGTGCGAATCAGATTTTGTTATTAATCGGTGTACGTCAAGGACAAAAAGAGGCGAATGAGAAACATCCGCTGGGTTACGGACGAGCCGTGTATTTCTGGTCGTTCATGGTAGCCATGTTGTTGTTCTCCATTGGTGGTATGTTTTCTATTTATGAAGGGGTTCATAAACTGCAACATCCTGAACCGATTGAACACATCTCTTGGGGGATTGGCGTGTTGGTGTTTTCAATTATTTTGGAATCGTATGCCATGTTTTCCAATATCAAAGAAATTAATGCACGCAAAGGAAAGCACAGCTTCTTCAAATATTTACGCGATACAAAAGACAGCGATTTGGTGGTTGTGTTTGGCGAAAATTCTGCCGCTGTATTCGGTTTGGTGTTTGCAATTGTAGCTATGTTGCTTTCCTATGTCACAGGGGATGGTCGTTACGATGCATACGGTTCCATCGCCATTGGTGTGATTTTAATTTTGGTAGCGATTTTTTTATCCGTGGAAGTAAAATCGTTGTTGATTGGTGAAAGTGCCAACGAAACCATCATGGAAGAGTTGAACAAAATTATTGAACGTCACAAAGAAGTAGTAGAGCTCTTGCGTTGTGTAACCATTCAGCAAGGACCGGGTGAAGTGATGATGTGTATGAAAATTAAATGCGATTCCACCATTACAGCTTTGGAAGTAAGTAAACTTATCAATAAGCTGGAAGAAGAAATACGTACCGCCACTCCCGAAGTAAAATGGATTTTTGTGGAACCCGATATGCAAGAGTGGAAACAAGTTTCTGCGTAATCGAATTTAAAACATTTTCAGCTTTTCTTTTTTAATCACCGGAGTAGTTTGCCTTTGTGCAGGATTAAAAATAAATACACTAAATTAATATACCGATTGGTATTTTATTTATATTTGTGCATTCATTCTCGTTAAACGATGTCAAAAGCCGAACGTACCAAACAATTTATCATCGAAAAAACAGCACCTGTTTTTAATGCAAAAGGCTATGCTGGCACCTCGATGAACGATTTAATGGAGGCAACCGGCTTAACCAAAGGCAGCATCTATGGGAATTTTGAGAACAAAGATGAAGTAGCTTTAGCTGCATTTGATTATAATTTCGGCAAAGTGGTAACCTATCTCCGACAAGCCATTGAAGCACGTACCAGCTCCATTGATAAATTGTTGGTGTACCCCGAAACGTATCGCAACTTTTTAAAACTACCGTTCCTTAAGGCAGGATGTCCCGTTCTCAATACCTCTACAGAAGCTGACGACACCCATCCGCTGTTGAAAGAGAAGGCAGTGAACGCACTAAAATTGTGGAAAACATCAGTCGAAAAACACATTACTACTGGGATACAAAAAAAAGAAATCAAAGCGACCACCAATGCTTCCGAATTTGCAGCCATCTTGATGTCGCTCATCGAAGGTGCTGTGATGCAAGCAAAAGTAACTGGTAAACATGCCGACTTAAATACAACCATGGATTTTCTGGAGAAATTAATTAAGGATTTAAAACGCTAAAAAAATTTTGAGTGCAAATATACCGAACGGTATAATAAGTTATGAAATCAGCTTGCTTTTATATGAACCTTTAAAAAAAAGAAAACAATGACAACACTAGCACCTACCAAAACGCCTAACTCTGTTTATAAAATCCGCTTTTCGGATTGCGACATGTTTGGGCATCTTAACAATTCGAGGTACCTCGATTATTTAATCAATGCACGAGAAGATCATTTGATTCTGCAACATCAGTTTGATTTTAACAAGTACTATAAAAATGATTTCGGCTGGGTGATTGGTAGTCACGAAATCGCATACTTGCGCCCTGCTGTTTACAACGAACAGGTGGTTGTGCAATCTACATTGATGCATGCCGATAAAGATGTATTGCATGTAGAAATTTTGATGATGAATGAACATCAAAATCAATTAAAGGCTGTATTGCGTACCACCTTTGTTCCGATTCATTTAAAAACGGGTAGAAGGGAACAACATCCGGACGACCTATTGGATTGGGCAACCGATCTTGTGAATGCGGATATCAGTCATCAAGAACTTTTTTCGGAGCGCGTAAAAACCTTGGTTTCCCAATTTAAGGAGTTGAAAAAGTAAAAGGGGCGTTTATACGAGTTCAGCTTGATAGTTCAACAATGCCTTTTTTAATAAAAAGTATTTTCTAGATAACAAATACGCATAGCTGTGCATTCCAGAATAAAGAATATTGAGGTTCTCATCTAAATAATGGGTTCCATTAAAATAGGTTCGTGTTTTTCCGATATACTTTTCAAGCTGTTCTTTTATGTCGTCATTGATTTCAGTTGTAAAAATAGGGTCGGCCAACAATTGCTTGATCTCCTGTTTTAAATTTTCTTCAATCGGCTTTAAATGAGAAAAGTTCTTTCTTATTTCTTCAAAAGGAGTGACCACACTTACAAATTGCAATGCGCCTGTGAGTGTGGTATAAATCTCCTGTTTTTTGTCAAACTGTTTATCAAATTCAAACAATTCCTGATAAAAACGTTTTAGTTCTTTCGGTTTGTTTTGTATGTTTTCTATTCCATTAAAATAACGGAAAATATCGATGTCGTTATTTTTAATTTTTTCATTGGTGCTGTTTAGTTCTTCTTTCAGTTTTTCAGCAAGTTCGGCAGCATTTTTTTTCTTGTAACGCTTTCCATCGTAGTCGAATGTTTTCACCACATATTGATTGTTAGAAATGCTTTTTAGCATTTCAATGTCATTGTTTAGTGCAAAGGCCGTATACACCACATCCACCTTTTCGTCAGAAAACAAGTCGTTAAAATTGATGGTAGCCTCCAGCGATTCTTCTTTGTCTAAATCTAAAGAAACCGGATTCTTAATGTCGTAATAGCCATTGTATTTTTTTGAAAACGAATTGGATAAAGCCTCTTGTTTATAATCTTCAATAAACTTATCCGAGGAAATAGCGTTTGCAACACCTTTGTATTTTACCGATTCAAAAACTTTTTTCGTCAATTGTTTCTGCAATTTAACGATGTCCACAAATACATCATTGGCAAGTGTGTCGGAATGAACGGTGCTTATATTACCTGTTTGTTCAAGTCGTTTTATTCGTTCCTCTACTGTTGGATGGGATGCCCATTGGTCTTTAATCACCAATTTTGATTTATCAAATTTACTTTGTTCCTCAATAGAAATATCAGGAAGACTATTTGCAATGGGAAAGCTGTTTGTTTCTGCAAGAAAATACATCACAGCGGTTTGGTCCTGATAAATGCTTTCACTTTTTATATTTTTAGAAATCTTTTCATTGTAATAGTTTAATACATTGTTAAACGAATTGTCCGCCAAGGTCATTCTCAACAACGATTTTTTAAGTGGCTCATATCCGGTCACACTCGCAGCAATCTCATCGGCATGAAATTCCATTTCTCTGGAAAGTCCCATGTAGCTTTTGTTTACTACCTCATAGAGTTTCTTTAAAATCCATTGTATTCCTTCATTAATTTTCACTGCAATTACAACAAATATTGAAAAGTAACCGCTTACATCCGACCAGGTTTGAATGAGATTTGTATACGATTGGTTATCAAATAGCATGTTGAAAATGATTTGATTTAAATTGTAGACAAAGCTTCCCACCTTCATGGTTCTTTGAGAAAAGTGACCAAATTCATGTGAGAGGATTGCTTTTAGCTCTTCTTTGGTGATGGTATTCACCAATCCCAATCCGATTTGTAAATTCTTTTTCACAGGCAGAAACATACTCCAGAAACTGGAATCATAAAATACAGATGCATTGACATCGGCTGATAAATATACTTTTTTTGGGAAGCTGGTGCCGACTTCTTTTACAATCTCCTGAATCATGCTAAATAATTTAGGTTCTTGTTGTTCATTGATTTCAATTAAATGGGAGCGGTCAACGGTATGCGATTTGAAAATAAATTTCAGTAAAAATATTAATACCAACACACCCAAACTTGCAAGTCCAATTCCCAGGGCAATGGTCAGAATCATTGGTTTGGCTGCAATGATGTAAATTCCTCCCATGATGCACAGGATGGTAAATCCAACTGCCAACAGTAAAATGGTTAAATAGGTGAACACAAAAATGCAGATAGCAACAATTGCTTTTGTAGCCTGAGATTTAAACTCCGCAGAAAGTTTGATTTCTTTACTTTTCATTCGTACTTCTTTTTTATTTGATTAGCTGCAAACTTTCTGATACTAGATCTTCTTAATACTGTCTTCCGGTTTTAGTCGGATCTTTTAAGTCAATCCAAAAAATATGAATGGGTTCTCCAACTTCTTGTTTTCCGTTATAGTTGCTGTCGAGTTGTGCGTAGACATACATAAAGTCGTTGGCAGAATCGTATTGCGATTGAAACACGGAATAATTTTCCGGAATCAAGGCTTTTTGTTTTTCACCATGAATGTTGAACAAATACATTCTTCGTAAATCTTTGAGGTTGATGTATCCATCTTTGTTGGTATCGTCATTGTAAACCGAAAGAATGAAATAGTCTCTTTTCACCGGAACGGTATTTAATGTATCCGAAGAGAAGGAAGGGAAATAGAGGGTGCGGATTAAAACGGGTTTTTCAAAAAATGTTTTTTGCTTTTTTTCAAGAATGTCGTAATGAGAAACATTCACCAGGTTGTAGCCATAAACAGCTTCAATGCCCGGCATTAAATTGTTGTGCCAATTGTTTCCGATGTTGGTTTCATCGTCTTCGTAACGGTAATGAAAACTGTTGGAGCCGATAAAGGTGGAATTGTCTCTTTTATTGATATTCACTTTGTAAAGGGTGGTTAACCGAACATTCGGAATGCCGGTGAGTAAAACACCACTGGGGCGGGTTTCAAATTTTAAAGAATCTTTGTTTAAACCGTTTTGCGTTTCGGTAGCTGTTTCGTCAGTAACCGGTCGCACCGGAAATCCTTTTTCTTCCAATCTTTCATGGGAGCAACTGGTGAGGATACAGAAAAGGGAAGATGCGAAGAGGAGTTGGAATTGTTTCATGGTGAATGTGAATAGGATCTAGTAGTTGTTTCTGATTCTTGTGATTTTTAAACGGTATACAAGTTACATTAAAAATCCATATCCGTGTATAAACGTTTCTACTCATTTATAAACGAATAATAACGCAGGTAAATATTACCTTTTTTCCGGTGCAATGTCTTTGTATTTATCAAGCTTTAGTTGGAACGCTTCTTTGTTAATAGGCTGGTGATGCGGTTTTGTGCTTGCCGGATTTTTTAGCAAAAGGGCAGTTGGGCGGGTAGGGCGTTTTTCAAAACCACCACCACAATTCGGACAAACATTTTTAAGAATATCGTTGACACAGGTTGCGCAGAATGTACATTCATACGTGCAAATCATTGCTTCTATACTGTCGTTGGGTAAAAGCTTTGCGCAATTTTCGCAGATGGGTTTTAGTTCGAGCATTAAATGTTTTGTTTTAAGTTCAGCGATTCATTCTCACGAAAGTTAAAACTTTTTTATAACCCTTTTCGATTGTTTTCAAAAATCTTGCGGTGTGGAAACCTATTTGCTGGTTTCTGCAACGAAAATGGTAGGTTTTGATTTTTTGCTTTTAATTGTAGTTTGTTTCTAGATCTATTTGTTGTTCAAATTTTATTTTTAATGCCTCCTTGTTAGTTGGTTCTAACTTTGATTTGTCATTCGTAACACCGAGCGTATTAGTTTATTATTTTTCCTTATTAATTAGTTCCCAAACTTTTTCATTATAGTTTGCCTTTGTTATTCCAGTTAGCTTTTCAAGCGTTTGGTAATATTTTTCATTTCCCTTTTCAACGGGTCCCACAGTCAGGAGTTCCCAAACACCAGCAAAGCCTTTCTCTTGTTCTATTTTTTTTACCAATAGCGCATTCACAATATAGTCAGCCGAATTATTAAATTCTTTTGTTTTAAAGTAAATCGGATTCTCTTTTACATCTTTCCAGTCCATCTTTTTATTGCTAGCGACTTGCTCCTTAAATGCTCGGAAAATTTCTTCCCAGCTTAGTCCCCAGCTCCCACCATAAAGATAGGCGCACCCTTCATCAACAGGTTTGTTGACTTTGTTTCTTGGAATCATTATACTCAGTCGGTCATGAAACAAATCATGTGGATCAAAACTATCAAATTTTGAATTGTTATTTCCATACACAATTAATTTTCTATTTCCCAAGGAAGAGGTCCAAATACTATTGACTATTCCATTGTAGTCGGATTTATAATCTACCCCAATTAATTTTTGAAGTTCAATAATGTTACTTGTAAGATAATAATCAGTTGGGTGATTCGGAACATTCAATTTTGTATCGTATAAGGTGATCAATCTGCCATATTCAGAAACATTCTTTTTATTAATTGTGTTTTGATAATGAAAAGTATGACTCCCTATTTTTTCAACTTTCCAGTTTTCTGTATTCCGTAATAGGGAAGATGAAAATGTGTATGAATCCCCGGTTTTATGACCAATTAGCGTAAAACAGGCTCTTAACAATGCTTTGTTTTCATTCACGCCAATGTATGAAATGGAGATTAAAAATTGATTTTCTTTTAAAGAAACGATATTGGTCAAATAAGGTTTGTAAAAATCACTAATATTAAATGTTTCGCTTTTTTCTATCCCATTAATTTCGTCAAGCAAAATAAATGTTTCAATTTTTTCTTCTTCGAACACAAATTTATTTTCCTCATTTGGTTTTTGTCCTGCTTTCAAAAATTCGTTCAATGAACGAATTAATTTTTCACGCTCAACGCTGTCTTTCGGCAAAGAAATGCCAGGATTTATTATCAAGGAGTTAGTTTGGCTATTCAATAGAACGGTCATGAATAGCAATGAGAGTGTGTAAATTAGTTTCATAATTTTAATGTTATTTTATAGTAATTTTTATTCAATACAAGAATCCACCAAGAATAAATGCAGTTGTTCTGCGTTGTTTCCGGTTCTAGAAAATTTGTTTCAAAATGGTTGTCTACTAGCAATAATCTTGCCAATACAATCTCAATTATTCATCCAGGTACTCCAACAATTCATTTCGTTTAAACTCACTAATAAATTGATTTGACAATGTTTTGTCGCAAAGAATTTGTTTATAGTAGTTCACTTTCTCCTGCTGGTTTAGTTTTCGATGGTATTCAATGATTTCCTGATAGAATTCCAGGTAAGATGGATAATAGCGAAGACCTAAGTCCAAAAATTCAAATGCTATTTTGTATTCTTTATTTTGATAACCAAAATGACTTGCTAATGAAAAGATATGTGTCAAACTTGGTTTTAATTCCATACCAATTTTCTCACTTGCTATTTCCAAATCTTTTTTAAATAGTTCAACCGGATTTTTCATTTTTTCTTTCTTTAATCTGTTATAAAACCAATTGTCCAGAATCGAATTATACTCAGAAAAAGCATCGATTAAAATGGGGGGGACCGAAAGCCAATAATTCGTGATGTGATTGGAGTATTGATTTTCTCGTCCTTGCATTTTCAAATTCTTTGGTAATTTGGATGGTGACGTTTTGACCAGTAACTTTTGATATTCCTCTAAGTAGGTTGATTCTTCTAACGTATTTCCAACTGAACAATAATAGGAAAACCTGTTTGGGAAATTAGTGGAGTCCAATAAAAAATTCGAAAATTTAGTTATCGATAGGGGAGGCTCTGAATAGAAACCACTTAACGATATTGCAATATTAATTTCTTTTGCTCTTTTAAACGACAGATAATTTACAAGATATCCGGTTCTGGAATGACCGATAATGCTTATGAAGTGATTTGCTTTGTGTTCTTTTTGAAGTTTAGGAATGAGTTCGGAGAACAAGAACAATTCCATTCTTTCGATCCCACTTAATGAGTCGTTTTCTTTTTTATGATTAGATGTTAGATATAATCTGTTTTCAAAATTAAAGGGAATGCCAATTATAATTGTTTCCGGAATTTGTGTTTCGTTAGTGAGTAAGTCAAAGGAATTAAGGATATGTGAATAGGTTTGTTCATTCTGACTATCAAAAATAATTGTAATTGGATAATGGGTGGAATCGGCTGAAAAATTATATGTTTCCGGGAAATGCAAATTTAATTTAATGGTTTCCTGAAGGTAGTTCGACTGAAGAAGCAGGCTGTCGTTTGAGTATAGTCCGTATTTCTGTGCGGTAGATTTAATTGTTAATCCGAATGTCGTCACAATTAAAATAAAAAATAATTTCACCTTTTTAAATTGAAAAATTTTGAATCGTACTTCAGTTCTATCTTTCTGCATTCCTAAAAACAGTATATCGTATTTTGAATAAATTCATATTGCCAAACGGCTGTTACTTGGACTTATTTTCCCTTTTTTGTTTGATTATCACACTTTCAACCGTGGGAAATAACTGGTTAGACTGATGTCAATTTAATCCGCGTTTAATTTTTGACTGAAAGTTATTGTTTGGTTGGATTGTCGGGAAGTGCAACATCTGATTTTAACCACTTTTTTTGCTCATGGCTAAAATAATAGCGTACTGTTTTTCCGGTAATCGTATTGCAAAAGAACAATGTTCTGAATTGAACATCTTGCGCATTGTAATATTCAATCGCATTCATGGTCAGTTCTCCAACTTTAGTTTGGGAGGATTCAATTGGATTATCGAGCTCAGCAGTGGATTTCTCCCATTTCCCGGCTTCTGATAAATAATACCGTACTACTTTCCCTGTTTTTGTACTATAATAATAAACTACTTTGTTAATGATTCCTTTCGAGTCGGGATATTCTGATGTACACAACATTACTTCTCCAATATCAGTGCCTTTCACATTCAATGGATTAGTTGGTAACAAGGATTTCCCTTTCACCCATGTTCTTTCTGCGGTAAAGTAATATCGAACAGCATTGCCAGACTTAGTATCCCAAACATAACAGTAGCGAAGGATGTCAGCGCTTGGTCCAATATACTCTTTGTATTCAGTTTTATACTCACCAGTAGTTTGTGCATACGTATAGCTGGTTGTGATAATGAATGATAGGAATAAGAATAAATAGTTCATTTTTCAAAAGTTGTTAATTGTTATCGTTATTCTTTTATAATACGAAGATGTGCTTCTTCGAAATTCGAATTTGTAATTTTAAGCAAGTAAATGCCGGCAGATCCATCAATTTCAAAATTGGTGAATGCTTGATTCGAAACGATTTCCTCTTTTATCAATTTGCCAGTGATTGAGTACAAAGTAAGTGTCAATTCTTTCTGATTGTTTTCGAATTCAATTCGTAATTTCCCTGTAGTTGGATTCGGAAAAACTGTGAAACTATTCGCAAAGGAGTTTTTAGCTAAACCAACAGATGTAATTAAAACGCATGTTGACGTATCGATACATCCACTTTGAGTTAATTGAACTGCAAAACTACCATTTGAAAGGGAAGAAAATGATTGTGATGTTTCGCCCGGTAGTATAGCAAAACTGTTATTACAATCTAGCCATTGGTAAGTGGCAGACGCATTGTTCGCCATAATCGTAGCTCCTGTTGTAGTTGTTGTAATATCTGTTACACTATTAACAATCAGGTTTGTTGTTACTGTACTGTCGCAACCATTTATAGCAGTTAATACATCTGAATAAACTCCTGCTACCGAATATGTATTCGAACCGATTGTTATCGATTGGCCAGAACACACTGTTATCGTTTGTGTCCCTGTAATACTTGATGGGGATGTAATATTAAAAGTTTGTGTTGCTGTACAAGAATTTGCATCGGTAACAGTACATGTCCATGTTCCAGCAGTTAATCCGGTAACAGAAACGGTTCCATCACCAGTTGGATTGCCAGGTGTCCAGTTGTACGAGTATGTTGTTGTTCCACCACTCACAGAAACGGAAGCTGCACCATTACTTCCACCGAAACAAGAAATGTTTGTTTGTGAAGCAGCCGATGCAATTAAGGCAGCAGGTTCTGTAATATTAAAAGTTTGTGTTGCAGTACAAGAATTTGCATCGGTAACAGTACATGTCCATGTACCGGCAGTTAATCCGGTAACAGAAACGGTTCCATCACCAGTAGGATTTCCGGGTGTCCAATTGTACGAGTATACAGTTGTTCCGCCACTCACAGAAACAGAAGCGGCACCGTTACTTCCTCCAAAACAAGAAATGTTTGTTTGTGAAGCAGCAGTTGCAACTAAAACAGCAGGTGCAGTAATATTAAAAGTTTGTGTTGCTGTACAAGAATTTGCATCGGTAACAGTACATGTCCATGTCCCAGCAGTTAATCCGGTAACCGAAACAGTTCCATCACCAGTAGGATTTCCGGGTGTCCAATTGTACGAGTAACCACCTGCACCTCCGGTTGGTGTGTTGATAGCAGCGGCACCATTACTTCCACCGAAACAAGAAACATTTGTTTGTGAAGCAGCTGATGCAACTAAAACAGCAGGTGCCGTAATATTAAATGTTTGCGTTGCTGTACACGAATTTGCATCGGTAACAGTACATGTCCATGTTCCAGCAGTTAATCCGGTAACAGAAACAGTTCCATCACCAGT
>Ga0075163_10003023_pt1 | contig 22642 bp, 19 predicted proteins | sample JI1023141ADNA_FD_71478 | JGI IMG/M metagenome (GOLD analysis project Ga0075163, IMG submission 71478) | Wastewater effluent complex algal communities from Wisconsin, to seasonally profile nutrient transformation and Carbon sequestration -... | ecosystem: Engineered > WWTP > Effluent > Algae... | reverse complement strand
GATGGTAACAGATGCGGATGAAGTGAAAATTAAACAAGCGTTTGAGATCTTAAGCGCTAAACAAGATTTGTTGTTCCCTGATCTTTATGGAGATGGAAAGGCGTCTGAGTTTATTTGCAGAGAACTGATCGATAACCTTTCAGCATAACCTAGAAAACGGACTTAATTTTCTGTTTCATGTTTTGAAAAGTGATTTCGTCTCCTTTTTTTTTATTTTTCGCGAGTTCGTAAAACGGAGACTGGACTGAAATTACTATGATCTGCTTTCCTTCAACATTAATTGGTCCCAACCCCGTGGCCACAAAAAACAGGGTATCTGTTAATTCAAAAATACACCCTTTGGCTATTTCCCGGTGTATTTTAAGTGTATCAATGTTTTCTATAAATGCAAGTTCGTTTTGAGCTTTTTCTAGTTGCCGGGCATTCATATCTCTATCGATTTGACCCATTGCACGGGCGGTCTCGTATTTATCCCCTACAGAACTTTTTTCCTGATTATTAGCGGTTTCCTGGGCTTGTTCCATCGCCATTTTGGCATTTTGAACACGGGAAGAAACAATAGCCAAACAGGTTTGACGAACCGATGCTTTGAATTTTAATTGGTCTGTCATAAAGAGACTTTAGTACCAGATAAATGAGAGGTCTTAAAACTTTGGACAGCTGACAAGAGAACGTTTATTACGTTTCCTTTTTTTTGCCATTTCAAAAACCAATGAAATTTCGTGAGCACCCTGGGTATTATTTATTCCAAGCTTAGAAACCGTTACATCATAACTATAACCAATTCTAAAGTTCTTATCGGGTATTTCAAGGCCAACCAACGCGGCAATACTTTCCCTATTGGAGTATCCGGGTTTATATTTTTTAAAAGGTAAACCCCTGTACCATAATCCCACATTTAAAAAGGACTTAAAGTAATAAGCTCCAATGTCCAACTGATCGTAACGATTTTCTCTTCTGTAGTTAACACTGGCACTCACAAACTCTTCCAATTTTGTTCTTCCAGCTCCACGAGCAGTAATGATATAACGGTAACCTCCATGCGCGCTGAAGTAAATAGGCATTGGAAGAATTCCACCCGTCATACTGGTGTTTGGCTGATTAAGATGTTTTGCCGAAATACCAAACCAATAATTCGTTGAGTTATATAAACTCCCCAGTCCCAAATCAAGATAATTTACTTTACCATCGTCGCGTGGCTCGTTTGAGAGAGCAGCAGGAGAGTTGTTGAGGGAAAGCTGGTCATTAAATATTAAGCGATTATAATCAAATTTTTTCTTGGTAATGGCTGCCATTGCACCCATTCTGAATTCAGAGTATTTGTTTACTTTGACCCTATACGAAAAATTGATTCCACTTTGCTGGGTAACTAATCTGGATGTACCTGCAACATCCTGTAGGAAAAATCCGCCAATCCCACTGTTTACATCGCTTAAGTTATAATCGTAAGTGGCCATAATTGTTTTGTATGCGGTATTAACACCCGGCCATTGATCCCTCGCGTTCATAGTAAAACGATGCTCGTAAGTTAGGCCCGTAAAGGCTGGATTGAGGTACATCGGGGCAGCATAGAACTGCGTAAACTGAGGATCCTGTCCCTTTACGGATAAAATCACAAAAAAGAGCAGAAGGGTGTATGAAATCTGTTTCAACATTATTTCTTTTCTAATTTAAATTCCAAATCTCTATTGGATTTATCAGCCGCTAGAGGCATAAGATCTACAAAAAGGGGCTCATAACCTTCCTCCTCGACTTCAACAACAGCTTTATAAGCTTTTAATGGATTTACCACGAGTATAAATTTACCATTTTCAGAATTTGAATAATAATTTCCATTTAAACGGTTATTTTCTTTATCAAACAAAGTAATACTTACTCGTCCAGGTACATTGTTTACCTTGGCTATTCCCTGTTGCACTTGAAGATCGTTATCACCAAATCGGGTATCGATCTGATAGATATCAACCCCGCCATACGTATCCTTTTTGTTTGAGGAATAATACCCTCGCTGTCCGTCGACACTTAAAACAAAGAATATATCATTACCAACATCGTTGATAGGGTATCCCAGATTTTCAGCCTTCGAAAATTGATTGTTATCCAAATTTAAAACGCTTCTGAAAACATCATACTCACCCATGGTATTATGGCCCTGGCTGCTAAAATAAAGAGTAACGCCATCAGGATGAAGGAAAGGCGCATCCTCGTCGCGGGTTGTATTTATGGCTGGCCCTAAATTGTATGGTTCCGCCCACAAGCCATCAGGACGTTTTTTGACCCGATAAATGTCTTTTCCGCCATAACCGCCGGGTCTGTTGCTGCTAAAATAGATTTCGCTGACATCGTTACTAAAACAGGCGCTGGTTTCAATGTATTGTGAATTTATTTCTGGTCCCATTTTTTCAAGAGGTCCCCATTTATTGTCAGGCATCAACTGGCTGAGATAAAGATCTCCGGAAATCATGTCTTTTGAGGTTCTGTAAATAATCATTCTCTGCCCATCAGGACTTATCGCAACACAGGCATCATTGGTCTCAGAGTTAATTGGCGGACCAATGTTTTTTGCTTTTTCCCATTTGTCATCCTTCTTATAGGATACATAAACATCTTCGAAAAAATTATTGTCATTATTCTTTAGATTTTCTCCACCAACATCTCTTTTTGACGTGAAAAAAAGCGCCGACTCATCTGGCAGAATTACTGGGACGTAGTCAGGATAGGGTGAATTAATTTCCGCGCCAATATTTTTTATAATAGAAAGGTGCGGTTTAGCGATGAATGCTTTAGCATTTTTGCAAACATTGATAAAATAGTTCGTTTCTTCGATGCTAATCAAACGTTCTTTCGCCGGAGTGACATTATAATGATCGAGCAGGGAAATAGCTTCGTCAAATGACCGTTGATGGTGCTTTATTTTCGCAAGAAAATATTTTGCGTCCGGCATTTTGGAGACATTAAGATTTGAGGCTAAACGGGCAGCGCTATCGGCATCGTAGTTTAACTTAAAAATGCAGAAAGCTCCGTTTACACTTGCCAAATCATTTTTTGTATCAATTGCCAAAGCTTTCCGGTATTCTCTCCAGGCGGCGGCATAATCTTCTATATAGATATATTCCTGAGCCTCTTTTAACGCCTTTTTTACTGTTTTTTTCTCACTTTTTGTCTGACTATTGCCAACTAACGAACAAAGTAGAAAAAGAATGGTGATTAAGTTATTTGTCTTTCCAAACATAAATTTATATGATAGTACAGTTATGTATTTATTGGTCTGTTCTTAAAAGTAAAAGATCGCCCGTTTTGTTGTAAGTCTTTCCATCCCTAAATGTGGCTCCAATTTTCCAAACATATACATCCTGGGTGCAAAGTTTTCCTTTATAATAGCCGTCCCATCCCTCATTTTCATCAGTGGTTTCAAAAAGTAATTCCCCCCAGCGCGAATAGATACTAAACACATATTTTTCGGTTCCCTGAATCAGGGGATGAAATATATCGTTGTTAATATCTTTGTTGTCATACCTTCTTCCCGGTGAACCAGCGGGATTTGGACTAAACGCGTTAGGCATCTGAACAGACGTTTCATCCAACGCTTTTACTTTTTCAGGAAGAATATAAACATCTTTACAACCTCTGATGGTTTCAACCGTTAAACTGATTTGGTATTCTCCGGGTTTGGTATAGGTGTGGCTTGGCGACTCTTCGCTAGAAGTTGCACCATCGCCAAAATCCCAAAGAAATTTTTTGCCCAGTACCGATGCATTGCTAAAATTTGTAGCCTGATTGGGAATATACACCTCAAGAGGTCGGGCTGTAAACTTAGCGGTTGGATTTGGAAATACTTTAAAAAATTTGTTGGCAGTGTCCAGGCATCCATGAACGTCTTCGGCAATCATGACAGTTTCAAACGTTTTATCAAACCCCGTTGTGTTTACAAAAGAAAAATTTACATCCACATTAGTGGGATCGGTAAAAGAACCATCCCGTTCAAAATCAAAGCGGTGTTTCACGGCAGTTGCATTTTTAATAAACTTTACCCTTAAGGGCGAGCAGCCGCTATCGGGACTCGCATTAACAAAGAAATTAGGTTTTGCATAAATAGTAACAGGTATTGTATAAGCGCTGGTACAACCATCGTTTGTTTTAGAGGTGAGTGTTACCATATATACCACATTGGTAGCAGTTGCATTACTATACAAAACCTCTGGTGAGCCAGCGGTAGATACATTGCCATTTCCAAAATTCCATGCATAGGAGGTGGCGTTGGCCGAAGACTGATTAGTGAATTTTATTACTTTAGGAGAACAGGCGGGAGTATCCGGCGTAAAACTTGAAGAAGGCTGTGCCAGTAACGTAATGCCCAGATTAGTTGAATCTTTACAATTTTTCGCGTTAGCAACAATTAACTTAGTTGTAAACGCCTGTTGAGGGTCTCCAGGCGAGTTGGTAAATACAGTGGTTGGGTCAGCTAAAACTGATGTGAGACCATTACCAAAACGCCACAGATTAGTGGCATTATCAGTACTACCATTAGTATATGTTACCGCAAGCGGTGAGCAACCAACGCCAGGGTTAAGGGAAAAACTGGCAATCGGTTTCCCAAATACTGTTGCAGTGGCGGCGACAGAGTTAGTACACAAATAGGCGTTAGTAATTCCAAGGCTGATCGTAAACACTTGGTCTGCAAGCCCAGTATTAGTATAAGTATGAGGAGGATTGATAGCGTTTGAGATTGGGGATCCATCCCCGTAATCCCATGTATAACTAATTGCCCCCAGTGCAGCCGAGAAATTGACTTCAAGTGGACCACAACCTGAACCGGGACTAATTGAAAATGAAGGGGAAGGCGACGGATTAATGAATACAACTTTTTCAACCGTATCCATACAGCCATTTGCATTCGCGACAATTAATTGTACAGTATAAATTACCTGGGTAAGTCCCGTATTGGAAAAGGTATGCGAAACAAGGCTTTGTGTGGATGTTGCCCCGTCGCCCAACGTCCAGGAAAACGTATTTGCCCCGGTGCTGGTATTTGAAAAATTAATGGCTATTGGAGCGCAGCCTGAATTGATTTGACTGGTATAATTTGCTATTGGTTTAGGAAAAACGGAGATAACCTTTTTAATGCTGTCGGCACAGCCTGCCCCCGTCAATGCCACCAGAGTTACCGTATAACTTTGATTGTTTTGCGTCGTATTATTGTAGGTAAATGTTGGGCTGGTAACATTTGATGTAACATTTGGGATCGCGCCAAATCGCCAGAGATAGTTTATGCCATTGAGCGTAGTGTTTGAAAAAGTAGTCACAAAAGGTGGACAATTAATTGTCGGAGTAAAAGCGAAGTTAGCCACTGGTTTTAAATTTATGACGATGGTTTTTACCACCGAATCCACACAAAACGGTGTGGCCGCTATTAGTTTTACACTATAGGTATTTGGCGCCGTATAGGTATGCGCGGGCGTTATGGAATTCGACCGGGGCGTACCATCCCCAAAATCCCAGGTATAACTTGTTATTGCCACCGTGCCACCAACCGTAGATGTACTAGTGAAATTACTCACGGCAAACACGCAATTTGCAAACTGCGGAAAATTTGGTACTGGGGTTGATCTTACAATTATTGCCGCAGTTTTTGTGTGCACGCATGTTGTGCTACCGGTCACCACTAAAGAAACGGTATATGTTCCAGGGCTGGTATAATTTTGACTAGGAGGATTTTGTCCCGAAAACGTATTGCTGTTGCCGAAATTCCAAGCCCAACTAACACCCCCGACTGAAGTTTCGGTAAAGGTAGTTGTGACACTGTTACAACCCGTTGTTGGACTATAACTGAAATTGCTAACCGGTGCGGCAATAATGTTCACGACACAAATAGCGGTATCTCTACAGGAAGAAGACCCTGCGACGGCAACAATTAATTTTACTGTGTAAGTTCCCGGAGTACCATAAGTAGTACTTTTATTTCCAGGGCCTAAATTAGTGAACCCGTTACCGGTACCAAAGTTCCATAAGTACTGGTAGCTACCGGCCGGACTTGTATTGGTAAACGTAACCGGGGTGTTCTGGCAAATATTACCAGACGGGCAGAGCATTGACGCGGTGGGAGGATTCACAACATTTACTACCGTAGTGATACTTGAAATACCACAGGCGTTACTATCTAAGAGCTGAACGGTGTAACTTCCCAAGCCCGGGTAAGTAACTGTTCTGGGTGTGGTGGGCGGCCATGGCTTCCAATCTACAATCGAATCAACCCCTTTGCCCCAGTGATCACCCAGATTCCAATACTCGTAGCGTTGAGCGGTATTTCCCTGAGGTAAACACTGCCTTAATGTGGTATTATTGAACGTGAAGGTCACATCCGGAAAACATTTAGTCACGGCATCCGGACTCACGGTAGCCGGGTCTGTGTCGTATATCTGGAAAGGACCTTTTTGATCGAAAGAAGGCACGAAATTGCAGGTGTTATTGGCATAAAGGAAAACGGTAGTAGCGCAATTTTGCACGGTGTTTTTTTGAAAGGTGTGGGTAATAATACTTGGATTTGTAGCGGCGTTAAATATTTGGTTGGGTGAACCATCACCCCATGTCCAGGTATATGTAGTAGAGGGGGTTTGGTTGTTGGTGATATTAATGAATGTAAATGTTTTTGGAGCGCATTGAGTAGCACCTATTGTGGTAAGACTTATTGTTGCAACCGCCGCCTGTTCCATAATTACACTGGCAGTTATGGTACAATTGTTGGCTGGAATAGAAAGTGTTAACGTATAATAATTGGTCCCCGCCGCGTAGACGTGAGGAATAATGGAATTGGCTGTATAACTTGCGCCCGTTGTATTCGGGGTTGCATCGCCCCAGTTAATGGTGTAGGCTCCAAAATTAGTGGTAGCCTGGAAATTGAGGGTATAAGCTCCTCCAGTACAACTTTTAAATAACGGGGTAGACGTTGGATTCCCCAAAAAGTCAATAATTTGAGGGCATTGCGCCTTTGTTTTACTTACTAAAGCAAAAACAATACATAAAATACTTAGTAAACGTTTTATCATAGTACTTGTTTTAGTTCAAAATTCCTTCTAATTGCAAGCAGTAAGCCGGGTTCTGTTTCACCATTCCTGTTAAGGAACAGCATATCTATCATTTATCTAAGCGACCTACCCAATTGCGGCTCCTGGTAAACCAGAATAAGACGGGTAGCCTTCAACCGCAACCTATTTGGCCTTTCAACACCTGAGGTTTACCCAATATACCCATCACTAGATATACCTGTAAGCTCTTACCTCACATTTTCACTATCACCTTGTAACTTTCGTTACCTGGCTACTTGGTTTCTGTGGCACTGTCTGTTAAAAAAACATTTCTGTTTTAATACCCACCCTTTCAGGTGGCAGGTTACCCTATGTTGCCCGGACTTTCCTCTGCCATTTTTTCAAACAGCAGCGATAGAAAAACTTGCAGTTAAATATACGTCAATTTTAGTTAGTGGGTTGCATAAAATAACTAACAAAACAAGTTTTATTAGATGGGAATAAATATAATGGCGACGAGATAATTTATAGCGGAGATTGGCTAAAACGTTAAAATCCAACGGCTTCGGTAATAACATCAACAATTGTGTGGTAAGTCTCTTTTATAACGAGCGATTTGATTTCATCTTTATCGAACCATTTTACGTCATCAATACTTTCCTCCAGTTGCGGGCTTAGTTTTCCGTCATAATTCGTTTCCATGAAAAACCAGTAGGTTTGTTTTAGCGCATAACTATCTTTGTATGCATAAATATGAAAAGTAGAAGATAATTTCCGGACAATTTTCAGGCCTTTAATAGCACATTCTTCTTCACACTCGCGAATGGCAGCATTTTCTATCGTTTCATTCTTTTCTAATTTGCCTTTTGGCAGATCCCATCTCCCAAACCGATGAATGAATAAGAATTTTCGGTTCTTTTCAATAAAACCACCAGCCGCTTCAATGTAATAAAAAAGCGATTTTAAACGTTCGATCGCTTCGAGACCGTTATTACATAAAATTTTTACGCACTCCTGATCAGGGGATTGAAGGAACTTAAAAATTATTTTCTCTAACTCTTGTTGGTTTAAATTTTCATAAACTTTAACGTATTGATTCGTTGTGTTTTGCGTAGCGTTTTCATCAAAAACAATGAATTTATTATTAAAATATATTTTTATGTTCATAAAAAAGTAATTTTATCCCTTAAACAAAATCTAACTTTGTGCAATGACATCCTTTGACGACCCAGCCTTTAAAGTTGCTGAATTTTTATTACAAATAAAAGCCGTAAAGCTCCAACCCGAGAATCCGTTTACTTGGGCGAGTGGGTTAAAATCGCCCATATATTGTGACAACCGTAAAACGCTTTCTTATCCCCAAATCAGAACTTACATAAGGCAGCATTTTGTGGAAAAGATAAACGAACATTTCGCTAAACCGGATGTGATTGCAGGAGTGGCGACGGGGGGTATTGCCCAGGGTGCTCTTGTTGCGCAGGATATGGGTTTACCGTTTGTTTATGTGAGAAGCGAGGCGAAAAAACACGGCATGACCAATATGATTGAAGGCGAAGTAGAAAGTGGGCAGAATGTTGTTGTGATTGAGGATCTTATCAGCACCGGCGGAAGCAGTTTGAAAGCCGTAAAAGCGCTTCGTGAAAAAGGGTGTACGGTAAAAGGGATGGCCGCTATCTTTACTTATGGTTTCGCGGAAGCGGAAGAAAGTTTTAAAAAAGAAAAGTGTTTGCTTGAAACGCTCACGAATTATGACACTTTAATTGCGGCGGCTCTTCAAAAAGAATATATCGCCGAGAAAGATGTAAAAAGTCTTCGGGAATGGCGCGCCAATCCGCAAGCATGGAGCGAAAAGGTAACTAAAAATTAATTTAGCATCTATACCTGTTCATTCTGTGGCTGTTTTTAATATAATAAGTGATACCCGCGAAACTTCATCTGGCTTGAAACAGCTGTTTGATTTTCTTATTGATTTCAAGAATTTTAAATCAATTCTTCCTGAAGACAAAATTCAGGATTTTAAATATAATGAACAGGAGTGCTCTTTTGTTATTAATGGGGTTACCTCCCTCACAATTAAACGAATGGAGGAAGTGCCATATGAGTCCATTTTATTTTCGAGTGAAGGCATAGCTAAATTTAACTTTCACCTCAAAGTTTTTTTTATAGGCAATTCCACCTTACCAGGTAAATGCCGGATCGAGTTATCCGGAGATATCAATCCGTTTATAAAAGCAATGGCTGAGAAACCCTTGACTAGTCTTGTAAATACCATGTCTCAAAAACTTGCCGAATTAATTCTAATTTAAATTATATGCAAATAAATGCCGCTATCCAATTGTTACCCTTAAAAACAGAGGAACATCGCTATCACGTGGTAGATAAAGCTATTGAGCTGATTCAGAAAAGTGGTCTTAATTATAAGGTATGTCCTTTTGAAACGGTTGTAGAAGGTGATACAGAAAAGATATACGAATTAATTAAGCAGATCCAAACCGAGATTCTCAAAAACGGTTGTGACGAGTTACTGTTGAATGTTAAAATACATGCCGCCAACCGCAACCTTAGCTTTAGCGAAAAAATAGAAAAATACTAATAACCGGCCTTTGTGGCATCATAGGCATTAAATGTGCCTATTGATTTCGCAATCAGCGTGTTATTTCGATTTATACATAAAACGTCACAACACACAACCAGAAGTCGATTCCCTTTGTGTTCAACTTTAGCTTTTGCGATTAGTTCATCCCCGAGTAGCGCCGGGGAAATGTAGTTTATTTTAAACTCTACTGTACTTACTGCTTTATTTTCTGAAGCTACCATAGATAAGCCGGCGGTACCAAGCGCAGCATCCGCAAGTGCCGCCACAACTCCGCCGTGAGCGGCATAGGGAGTTGCGAGGTGGTCTTGCTTAATCACTAAATAATATTCGACACTTCCCTCGCCAATCACGTTGAAGTGCATCCCTAATAATTTTCCAAAATTATTTGTTTGGTTGTATCTAGTAATCAAATCTGTCTCTGATTTATTCATAAGGTATAATAATTGTATCAAAAGATGGTGAATAACCCGTAAATGCGCCAAACACATTTTCATAATCATTAAACATGCTTTTAATATTTGCCGGGGCACTAAAGGGGTTTCCATTACTTGACTTATTCTGATAATAAGTAAGCCAAAAATCATATTCGATCCTGCCAATTTTACAAAACTTCACAACAATGGTATCTCCACGTTTATAGTAACCTCTTTCGGAATCATCCGTATCCGGCTTAAATACGTCCGGCTGACGGCCCCGGTTATAGATAAAATCTACCTTTGTTCCGTCAATAAATTTGTCGTCAAAAACCGAATTAAAGGGTGCGGCATAAAGTTGGTCACGTCCGAGTCTTTTTGCAAGCCACCTGTAACAGTCTCCACTCCCGGCGGGTTCATTAAATATTTGTCCAATATAACCCAGACTATCACTTTGTTGGTCAAAATACAGACTGTCAAGCCCTGCTGGTGACTGCAAAATGCTTGTTCGTGTTTCAAATGTTTTACCGCCCACCGTTACTCTTAATGTATAAGAGCGACCCTGTTTGCCAATTACTTTTGATCCAATATAAAAGTAGCCAAAATCAGGATACAGCTCTTTCAGCGTGTCGGTAAGGTTGCCATCGGAAACGGTTACCAATGCGCCTTTTATAAAGGAAGTTTGTGGTTTACCGAAATCAAATTCCCCAAAGTAGGGCACCGAGTAAGATAGGAAAACAGTTGCAGGACTGCCGGTTTCTATACTGGCTTCTACTACTACCTTTTGTTGATAATCAGGTAAGTCAAGTTTGATGTCCTTACGGCAGGACCCAAATAAAATGGCTATGGATATGCAAAACGACGTTCGCATCAAAATTTGAAATTCCATGTCAGACTTGGTATAATTGGAAAGAGTGAAACCTGTTTAGCCCCCACCTTTAATGTGCCTGTTGTAAAATTACCCTCTCGTGTAAGGTAAATAAAATAGGGGTTGTAGCGGTTGTAAACATTAAAGACACTTAGGGTAAAACTATTACTGAAATTTTTTGTCCACCGTTTTGTAACCTGAATGTTGGCGGTATCAATCCCCTGATGTAGATACTTTTCGGTCAGGATTCGCTTTCTTTTTTCAAGTTTTTTTGACCTGTTCGGACTGAAAGTAATATTTATATCCATGCGGTGATATGGAATAAATTGATAGGAGTTCCTGAGCCCATAATCATTGCTGAGACTTCCCTCGTAAAGAAAAAAGCCGCGAGGGAGTGTTCCCCGGTTGCCGGTGCCATATACCCAAACCAACCCAAAATCCCACTGCTTGTTAGCGTTGTAATTTATTACAAGTGAGGCGTCGTGACGGCGGTCATATTTGGCTAAAAACTTCTGTCCGTAGTTAATTTCATTAAATTGTCTCCACGTCCATGACAATGTATACCCAATCCAACCCGTAAATTTGCCCCTGCTTTTTTTGAGGAAAAATTCAGCACCATAGGCCCAGCCTTTACCAAATGTAAATGCATTGTCGGGGTTGTCATAAATATTGTCAGTCGGTTGCGAGCCTTCTTTGTATTCTATTTGATTACTCATGGTTTTGTAATACACTTCTACACTGGCTTCATAATAATTATCCAAAAAGTTTTTAAAAAAACCGAAGGCGTATTGGTTGGATTCCTGTGGTTTTATGACCTCAGTGCAAGGCATCCAAATATCGGTTGGTAAGCTGATGGATGAAATGGAAGCCAGGTGTACATATTGGAAATTTCTTGCATAAGAGGCTTTTAATGAAGAGTTTTTTCCGGTAGTGTAACGAAGCGAAAGGCGAGGCTCAAGTCCATTATAGTTGGCCACAATTTGTCCTGGTCTGTAGCTGATGGTGTCTGTTATTTTTCCCGACACATCTTTTTTGTAACGGGTAAATGGTCCTATTTGTGTGAAGTTGCCAAAACGAAGGCCTGCCGACAGCCTTAATTTTTGTGTAATATCCCAGTCGTCGCTAATATAAATGGCAGCGTCGTGAGAATACAATTTAATTTTTTTCCCCAGATCATAAGTGTTTTGACCCTCCTGCGCGCTTACGCTGGTCGGCATAAACGTGTGAAAAGTATAATTCGCGCCAAATTTTACGTTGTGCCTTGAATTATAGAAATAATTGACGTCGTATTTTAAACTGTAGTCAATAATTCCAGAATTAATAATGAGTTCAAAATCTTCCTGTGTAGCTCCAAAACTGAATTTATAGTTTGTAAACACAGCGGAGGCATTGGCAAACAGTTTGGAATTAAAAATGTGATTCCATCGCAAGCACCCCGACGCATTACCCCATGGAATATTAGCTTTAAAACCACCTTCTTCATCATTGTACACAAATTTGTCGCGACCAAAATAACCACTTAAAAATAATCTGTTTTTATCGTTGATGGTGTAATTGAATTTTGCATTGAGATCATAAAAATAGTAAGAAGTTCCCTTGAATTCGGTTTTCTGAATAACCGGTTTCGCAAGAATGTCTATATATGTACGTCTTCCACTGATCATGAACGAACCTTTGTTTTTTACAAGAGGTCCCTCGATGGTAAGCCGGGAGGCAATAACGCCAATTCCACCAGTGACGGCAAATTTCTGATTGTTGCCGTCCTTCATACTAATGTCCAGTACAGACGAAAGTCGCCCTCCATATTGGGCGGGGAAGCCACCTTTAATCAGTGTCACGTTTTTTATAGCATCGCTATTAAACACAGAAAAAAAACCGAGCAGATGTGACGCATTATAAATGTTGGCCTCATCGAGAAGAATTAGATTTTGATCGGGGCCGCCTCCACGCACATAAAAACCCGTGTTTCCATCGCCTGAATTTTTAACGCCCGGCAAAAGTTGTATAGTTTTTAAAAGGTCTACCTCTCCCATAAAAGCCGGAATTTTTTTGATTTCTGACATGTCCAATTGGATACTGCCCATTTGGGTGTTTTTCACGTTTTCATTTCGACCTTTACTGGTGACTTCCACCTCCTCAAGATTGTTTTCCTCGGGTGAAAAAGAGACATTATAAGTGAGGTTTTTATTTAAAGCTACTTCATAGACCATGGTTTTGTAGCCAATATAAGAGAAAATGAGGGTGTCGTTTCCTAACGGGCCAGTAAGCGAATAAAACCCATAAGCGTTGCTGGAAGCCGCTTTTCCTGATTTTTTAAGGTAGATGCCAGCCCCTGTTATTGTTTCACCACTAGCGCCATCTTTAATAACACCACTAATAGTGAAATTCTGAGCTTTTAAAATGGCCCCTACCAGTAAAAAGTATACAACGGCTGTTTTAGGCAAAGCGATTAAAGGTAATAAAAAGGAAAGTTGTCCGTACCATATTTTGCTTTTTATTTTTTTGCCGTTTTTAGGGTACTAATTTACTCAGGGTGTCCGGGATAACTCAGATGTTTCAAGATGTTGCGTATCAGAGGTTCATGCACAACGATCAAAACCGCGTCTGGTTTTTCCTGTTCAATAATTTCATTTATCAACGTGTAGTCCCATCCCGCAAAGACCTTTACCGTCCGGCTAAAATTTTCTGAAATAAATGGGAAAAAATTTCCTCCAAAGGAATCGCTGAATATGAGAAGCCTGGGTTGACCGGAGTTTTTTATCTCCTTTCCTAAGGCATATGACTCAGGATAAGGACAATACCCTTGCGGAAGGTATGGCAACGAAATATCCACAGCAAAAAATCCTTTTTTAGGTATTACATTGTATTGAACCGATTCGAAAATATCTAGGTTGCCCAATAACGATTTAAGATTTCCGGGGGATGCGGGTTCTTTTTTTACGTTCATCCCGCCAATCGGTTGAGGCTTGAGTACAGGAAAATCTTTTGACATGGCAGCCGTAGCAATGTTAGCCGCATAAAATCCCCCAAGCTTGTTCCAGTGGTTATCGTCGGAAAAATACAAAGGGGCTTCCTGAGATTTTAATTGTTGGAATGGTCCGAAGATATCAATCATATTTACATCACTGTTTTTGTTCATATAGTCAATCAGCTGCTGGCCCCAGCATTGTGTGTTTTCCCGAATGTAGGTAAAAGGCAGGTTTTCGGGATGTACGTTGGCCTTGCCGGGCGCAATAAGTATGTAGAATTTACAATTTTGTGATTCCAGTTGTTTTTTCCGGAACTCAAATTCATGTTTATAGGTCAGCAGTTCTTTTTCGGTCAGCCTGTTTTGGCCCAGATAGGTTTCTATGTCAGGCCCTACAATGTAAAGCCACCGGTTTTTTCCAATGATAATTTTAGCGGGGAAGGTTGATTTGCTTAAGAAAACGCAATTGTAAATATTGAAATAATTTATAATTCTTGAACGCAGTGCAAATGTATCGTTATAATAGGCCTCAAAAGCGGCAGGATAAGGGTCTAGGTTTTGTATGTCGAATGGAGGTTTTTGGGACAGGCGCCTGTTTTCAAAATTTTGAGTATCGGCAACGAGTTGAAGCCTGTCGTTTATGAAAGGAAACGAAATAATCGCGAAAAAAATTACCGAAAGTGAATATGCCCTGAACAAACTGCCTGTCATGTGTTAAAACCGATAATAAATAAAAGGGTTATAACTGCCCGCAACCAGGTACATGGTAGAAAGGATCAAAATAGCGGCGTAAAACAAGGAAGAGAGGAAGTGGTAAGGGTAGGAAAGTATTATAAACAAGGGCTTTGGTGATAGAACCATTTTTTCAAAATAACTGCCAATGGATCTAAACATTCCAAAACTACCAAGCAAACCAATTGCAATGGCTACTAAAAACTCATCGTCAATAAAACCAATAAATAACGACACCTGCTTATAGGTAGTTTCAAATTCAAACATGGCTTTCCAGTATTTAACTGCATAGGTAAGCGTATCGGCCCGGAACAACACCCAGGCAAACATTACTACCAATAACGTGTAGAAGGTTGAAAAGGGTTTCCAGATGCGCTGAAGCGTTTTTTCCAAAAAGGCTCTTTCGAGCAATAGGAATAAGCCGTGGAACAAACCCCAAACAATGAAATTCCAGCCGGCGCCATGCCAAAAGCCGGTAAGAAAAAATACAAATACCAAATTAAAATACTGACGCTTTACTGGTACCCTGTTCCCTCCAAGCGGTATATACACATAATCGCGAAAAAAAGTAGACAAGGAAATATGCCACCTTCTCCAGAATTCTTTTACCGTTTGCGCGAGGTATGGGTAATTAAAATTTTCGAGAAATGTAAAGCCGAACATCTTGCCCAAACCAATGGCCATGTCAGAATATCCCGCAAAATCACAGTAAATTTGCAGGCTGTAACAAACAATGCCCAACCAGGCATTTATTGCTCCCAGTTCATTGGGGTTGTGTTTAAATAATGCATCGGCCACGTTGCCCAATGTGTTTGCAATAAGTACTTTTTTACCCAGCCCGATTATGAATCGTTCGATGCCATTTCCGAATTTTAACCAGCTGTGTTCGCGCTGTTTTAATTGCTGCCATACATCGCTATAGCGAATAATAGGCCCGGCAATGAGTTGCGAAAACATGGAAATGTAAAGCGCGAGGTCAAAGATGTTTTTTTGCGCCATAGTTTTGCGGTGATAGATATCTACCAGGTAAGAAAGGGAATGGAAGGTATAAAAGGAAATGCCTATTGGCAGCACTATGCTTGTTTCCATTATTGAGGGAAGGGAAGTAAGGCCAAGTAGGTCATTTATAATGTGGGTGACAAAATTCGCATATTTAAAAACAGCGAGAAGAAGCAGGTTTACAGAAACCCCTGTAAAAAGCCAATACCAGGCCTTCCGGGATTTTACATTCTTCTGAATGAGAAGGCCAAACAGGTAATTGACGGCAATGGAACCGATCAGGATAATGGTGTAACTAACACCTCCCCAGGCAAAGAACACGAGGCTGGCGAGCAGAAGCCAATAGTTTCTAAGCACTTTAGGAACAAGATAATAACCTATTAAGGCAAACGGTAAAAAAAGGTATAAAAAGAGAGGAGAACTAAAAATCATATGGATAAATAATACCTCAAATCTTGATTCTTGCTAAGTTATCAATTTTTTATTCTCTGGCATTTAATTTTTGCGCCAAATCATTAAAATCCACCCCATCAAAATTACCACTACTCATCATTAGCAAAACTTTATTGTTCCAACTTTTCGTTAAGAGATACTCCGTTACTTCTGAACTCTTGGTAAATACTTTCAGATCGGACCGGTTAAATGCCTGTTTTACCTGATCAACTGTAATTTCCTTTAGTTTTTTATGTACAATCGTATGTGGGTTGAAATAAACAATAGCCTCATCAGCCAGGTTCATGGAATCCATGTATTCTTTTAAAAAATCTTCATTCAGACTACTGAAGGTGTGTAATTCCATACAGGCAATAATCCGCCGGTCTGGAAATTGTTTTTTAACCGCACTGGTGGTTGCTTTTAGCTTAGATGGTGAATGCGCAAAATCTTTGTAAAAATTGAAATTATCGCTTTTATACACCAATTCCAGGCGCTTAGCCGCCCCTTTAAATGATTGTATGGCAAGGTAAAACTGATCATCCGTAAGTCCTATTTTGTTGCAAACCATGCGCGCACCGTTTAGGTTCATTAAGTTATGGTCGCCGAAAATCTGTAAAGGAATTCTTTCATTATCTCGTATCAAATAAGTGACCCCGTTTTTAATTTCGTTTGAAGGTACCAGATAAGATGTTTTAGTAATGGTTTTATTGACCGCCTTTTGGCTGAGTTCCATAAGCACGGCGTCTTCTCCACAATAAATCAAGTGTCCGTTTGGTTCGATCAGTTCAATAAACTTTGTAAATTGTTCGGTATAAATTTCGAAAGTCGGAAACACATTGATGTGATCCCAAGCTATACCACTTAAAATCGCGATATTCGGTTTGTACAAATGAAATTTTGGACGCCGGTCGATCGGGGAGGCCAGGTATTCGTCTCCCTCAATAACTGCGTACTTTGCGGTGTTAGTGAGCCTTACCATGGTATCGAAACCTTCCAACTGCGCGCCAACCATAAAATCGGTTTCGATGTGGTGATAGTTCATTACGTGAAGAATCATAGCTGTTATGGTGGTTTTACCATGACTTCCACCCACAACAATGCGGGTCTTATCCTTTGTGGCCTCGTAAATGTATTCGGGATAAGAGTAGATTTTCAGATTTAATTCCCTGGCTTTTTTTAATTCCGGGTTGTCTTCACGGGCGTGCATCCCTAATATGACCGCGCTAATGTCCGGGGTTATTTTATCGGGAAACCAACCTGTTTCCGGAGGTAGAATTCCGGCAGTTTTTAAACGACTTTTGCTTGGCTCATTTATTTCGTCATCGCTACCAGTTACCTCAAAGCCTTTTTCGTGCAAAGCCAAAGCCATATTATGCATCGCGCTTCCGCCAATCGCAATTAAATGTACCTTTTTACCCATGTACCTATTTTTGAATGGGTTAATTTAAAATTAATAAAATGGACGCCCGTAATTAATACACAATATTTTACACAACTGCTTGTTATTAGTTTTGTGAAAAAATAGATTGGCAAAAGCAGACATTCTTTACCCATTTTATATTTTTTTGTTTAACTTCAATAAAATTCAACCATAATCATGACATTAGAAACCTATTTATTGTTTGTTTTGGCGAGCGTTCTGTTATGCATTGCTCCGGGCCCCGATATGATATTTATACTAACACGCACGTTGGCCCAGGGAAGAAAGGCGGGCACTTTGGCGGCTGTGGGTGTGAATATTGGCGCCTACGTGCATCTTATTGCGGCAGTGCTTGGCCTTTCTGCCATTCTGGCAACTTCCGCATTCGCATTCAGTATTATAAAATGGTTAGGGGCGGCATATTTAGTTTTCATTGGAATACAGGTGTTAGTAAACAAACAAAGTATTGTGCTGACAAACGGACAGGGATTACGAAAACAAAGTAATTTTAAAATTTTGTGGCAAGGATTCCTCAGCGATGTTCTTAATCCTAAAGTGGCTATTTTTTTTCTCGCTTTTTTGCCTCAGTTTGTAAACCCATTGAGTGCACACCCAACTTTACAGATTGTGTTTCTGGGAATTACTACCAATGTTGTTGCTATTACGGTCAACCTCACTTTGGTTTATTTCTCCGGAGCCTTAACAGTTAAGTTGCGCAGTAATCAAAAAATTGCCAATTGGTTGAACAAAACAATGGGGGTTGTGTTTATTTCTCTGGGGTTTAAGCTTGCCGGTGAAAAACTTTAAAATCTGATTCCAAGCACTAATACGTCGTCAACCTGAGCCAGGTTTTTTTTCCAACTGTTAAACTCCTTCCTGAATAATAGCTTCTGCTCCTGCATGGGCATATGGGTGATTTGACCGATCAGGACTTTCATGTTTTTCTTTTTATATTTCTTATTTGCCGAACCTCCAAACTGGTCACTAAACCCATCTGAAAAGAGGTAGAGACAATCTCCTTTTTGTAGTTGAATCGAATGTGTTTCAAAGTTCTTCATATTGTTATTAAAAAAACTGTAACCAATGCTTGATTTTTGAGTTGCCAGATCTATCACCTCTGAATTACGTACCAGGTAATGGGAAAATTTCGCAATGCTGTAATCCAAAATATAAGTATCCTTATCAAAACAACAAACGGCAATATCCATGCCATCGGCCACAATATCCGGTGTTTTCTTTCCATGAGCCAATAGCTGATTAATGTCTTTATCCAACATATTAAGGATTTTGCCAGGATCAGATTGTTTTAATTCTTTAATTATCTTATTGATGGTATTGATCCCCAAAACACTCATCATGGCACCCGGAATTCCATGTCCTGTGCAATCTGCGGCAACAAATGTTATTTTTGTGTCAGAATTTTCAGTCGTCTTGTAAGTATCTTTATATACCAGAAAAAAATCACCCGATATGATGTCTTTTGCCCTCGAAAAAACGAAACTATCTCTAAAACAGTCTTTTAGCTTTGAAGCACTTGGTTGAATGGCTTTTTGAATGCGTTTGGCGTAGCGAAGACTTTGCTGTATGTCTTCATTTCGAAAATCTAAAAGCAGCTTTTGTTCATTCAATTCAGCATTTTTTGCCAGCAGCACCTGATATTGGTCCTCTATCTGTAATTGTTGAGAAAGGATTTCGTCCTTCTGCTGGTTTATGGCGAGCGTGCGTTCGTGAACTTTTTCTCTAAAAAAATTCGTGAAAATATTGATTTCCTTCGCCATTTTTAAAAAACTCACATTAATTGAATTAAATTCCTTGATGTTTGACTTTTTATAACTGATGGATTCGTAAAGAAACCCGGAATTAATGTAGTTGCTGAAAGAGGCTGAAATGGCTTTAACAGAGCGGGTAATGAGTTGGGTAAGAATAACAATCACAGTAATTAGAAAAACAACCAGAATAAAAACCACTATCACCGTATTGCGCTCTAAACGTTCTTTATGTAGTTCTTTGATAATTTTCAGATCATTGTCCAATAATTCTATGTGTAGTGCAATGTTGTCAAAAATTTCCTTCGATTTGTTCAGGTAACCATTTTGACCTTTTATGCCTATTTTATTCTCTATCCTTGCTAATAACTTAAAATACTTGTCATAATAATACAGATTGTTAATCATAATACTTTTATCCATTCCTGACATGGATGTTTGTCGGTTAATGACTTCCATAAATGTCTTAACCACAGCACTGAAACTTTTTACGTAATTCCAGTCTTTCCGCAGGAGAAAATCCTTTTCATGTTTACGTAAAAGCAAACATTGGAATTGGGTTTGAAGGTTATCATAATTAAATATAGCATGAGCATAGTTTCTCATTTTGCCCTCCAAACCGTAGTCTTTAAACCCTTTTAATTTATAGAGGTAAATTAGTTCATTGTAGTTTCGGTTGTATTCCCGTAATTTGTCCTTTATGTCGTTGGTTTTTTCAAGCAAACCATTGTTAATAGTTATTTCTGATCTCTGAAGGAAAGCGATGTTTTTACCAATTCCTTTGTTAAGTTCTATAAATTTTTTTTCCGAATTTGAAACAACCGGGTTATAAAAACCGGTATCCCGAAGGTCACCCACTAAGATATCCTCTTTCAGTTTGTTTGTTTCTAACAAAAGAATTCTGGTAGTTTTGAGTACAGAGTGATAATCTTCGAGTCGTTTAGATGTGTTTATTGAGTTGATAAATAGCCATATAGCTATTAAACATATAAGTAAAACAGTGCTGAAAGAGGAAATAAGCCAAAGTCTTAAACTACTTGTCATTTGCGCTGGACAAAAATAATTCACCTTCAAAAACACATGTTAAGGCTGTGTTACATAAACTAAATCAATAGGTTGCTTTATTAATCTTATTGTATGTTTATACGTGATATATTAACTATTTAAAATATGTATCTTTGCAGATAATTATTTTATATGAAAAAAATTGTAAAGGTGGGTGATATCAGCTGTGGGGCTGAAGAGTTATTTTTAATAAGCGGTCCGTGTGTGATTGAGGATGAAAGCATTATGATGAAAACCGCCGAAAAATTAAAAGAGGTGAGTGAACGGTTAAAAATAAAAGTTATTTATAAATCCAGTTTTTTAAAAGATAATCGCAGCAGCTTGAGCTATTATAAAGGTCCGGGTCTGGAAAATGGGATGAAAATTCTTGCAAAAGTCAAGGAACAATTTGGATTTCCATTGCTGACAGATATCCACGAAAGCTACCAAGCTGAAATTGCAGGGCAGGTATGCGACGTTCTGCAGATTCCTGCTTATTTGTGTATGCAAAGTTCTTTATTGGTCGCAGCGGCAAAAACCGGAAAAGTGGTAAACGTAAAACACGGTCAGTTTTTAGCGCCCGATAATATGAAACATCCTCTACAGAAATGTATTGACGCAGGAAATGACAATGTGATACTTACTGAACGTGGTTATGTTTTTGGTTATAACGACCTTATCGTTGATCCCCGGAGCTTCTATCACATGAATAAACTGGGGTATCCGGTTGTTTTTGATGTTACCCATTGCGTGCGTAAATATGGTATCCCTAGTTCGGATGCTAAAGGCGGAGCCCGTGAATTTTTACCTGTTTTAGGACGAGCCGGAGTTGCTAGTGGGGTAGATGGGTTATTTGTAGAAACCCACCCTGATCCATCGACCGCCCTATGCGATGCCGCTTCACAATTATGTGTATATGATCTGGAAGAGTACTTAAAGCCATTGATCGAAATTCATAATGTAGTGAGGAAGTACGCCTGATTTTAAAATAAATGAGTCCATGAGTGAAAAGCTATCCTGCAAAGGATGGCTTTTTGCGTTCTTAATTCTATGTAGCCTAAATGGTCAGTTTTTTTGTTGTATTACGTTACTATGCACTTGGCTTAAACTAAAAATTCAGTCTTTTTTTCCCAAAAGCCGACGTGAATTACCCACTTTTAAAAAAAAACGGCGGAAAGCGCTGAACTAAGTGTTTTTTTTAAATTATTCATGTAATGCTTTACTGGTAGGGTTTTTCAGGCATTTTAAGCAGGTGGTTTGATTTACAAAAATTCATTAAATCTTACATCTGTCTGTTTTGTAGGGAAAAGAGAAAAAAAAACGTTGAAAGATGCCCGACCTTTACATCAGGAAATCAAACAAACACAACAATTAAAAAAAAACGCCATGAAAAATTTAATCAACATCTCGGTAATTCTTATCTTGTTCAGCCTATCATTAACAGGTGGTAACAAAAAAGGAAAAGTAACCAGCAGTAACGATTCATTATATTGCATCGAAATTGATGGTAAAGTGTTGATCCCAAAAGACGATAGTTCTAAACTTTATAAAATTGAACTACTTTGCCATAATACAGTGGTAGAAACCGGAACAGTGGTTGATGGTGAGTCTTTTTTATTAAAAGTAAAAAAGAACTCATGGTACACCATCCGTATAGTGAAAGAAGGTTATTTTCCACAAATTGTAAGCATAGATACAAAATTACCAGAATATAATACCGATAACCACAGCTTTCATTTTGATACAGAATTGATAAAAGAAGGCACTCGTATCCAGGATGAAGAATCTGTAGAATTCCCGATCTCCATTATTTCTTATAACAAAAGCATCGATACATTTTCACCAGTAGAGGAATACAGTACCAATATTCAACGCTCTATGTTTGATGTTCCGCCGGTAAAAGAAAGTTTAGTGAGGAACGACTAGTTTTTAAAATCCTTCAACAAGGGGCTGTCTCAAAACTGAAGACAGCCTTTTTCGTTTAAACTCTATGATTATTAAATTCGTTGGATTTTTATGTTTAGTTTAAGGATTCAAAAAATTGACAAATGAATACGAACGGCAGTAGCTACAATCCCTTGTTCATGCAAAGAGCGATAGCCCTTTCAGAAACTGCCTACAAAACCGGAAAAGGTCTTCCCATTGGGTGTGTTATCGTGAAAGCCGGTAAAATAGTTGGTGAAGGGCATAATGAAATTTTTTACCGAAAAAATCCAACTTCCCACGGTGAAATGCTGGCCATTGAGAATGCCTGTGCCCGGACAGGAAACCTTCTGCTAGAAGGTTGTGAATTATACACCACGCTCGAACCTTGTCCCATGTGTTTAGGTGCTATTTATTGGGCTAAAATTTCGGTGGTTTATTTTGCAAATACCTCCA